>Ga0247803_1001279_pt1 | contig 13194 bp, 10 predicted proteins | sample UWRJL014104B1_FD_180928 | JGI IMG/M metagenome (GOLD analysis project Ga0247803, IMG submission 180928) | Plant litter microbial communities from Arlington Agricultural Research Station in Wisconsin, United States - UWRJ-L014-104B-1 | ecosystem: Environmental > Terrestrial > Plant litter >...
GATTAGTTCGAAAAGGATTTTCCGGCCCGATTTATTGCACGGCTGCAACAGCCGATCTATGCAGAATTATGTTGCTGGACAGTGCACATATTCAGGAAAAAGATCTTGAACGGATTAACCGGAGACGGGAGCGACAGGGCAGACCTTTATTGGAAGAATTATATAATGGTGAAGATGCCGAAAAAGCTCTTAGCCTTTTACGTGCGGTTCAATATAATCAGACATTCCATTTGGGAACCGACAATGAGGTGGCCGTTTTTTTCACAGACGCTGCACATATCCTCGGCAGTGCCGCAGTCCATTTGAGTATTCCTGATCAGGGAACGTTTAAAAAATTGACTTTCACAGGAGATATAGGACGTCCGGAAGATAATATTTTACGCAAACCGGATACGTTCCCACAAGCAGATTTTATCATTTGCGAGTCAACTTATGGCGATAAGCTGCACGAAAAAGAAACCGATATGCAGGCGCACTTGCTAAGAGTCGTTCAGGAAACCTGTGTTGAACGTAGAGGAAAGGTAATAATCCCGGCGTTCGCTATTGACCGCACACAGGAATTAATTTATGCGCTCGACCAGCTTTCCAGCTCCGGAAGGCTTCCCCGGATTGACGTTTATATTGACAGTCCGCTTGCTATTCGGGCGACACGCATCATGAAGGAACATGAGGAATGTTTTAATCCTGAAATTCTAGACTATATCGAAAAAGATGGGGACGCTTTTGCTTTTCCGAATCTTCATTATATCTCTGATGTAAGCGAATCCATTGCTTTGAACGATAAAAAGGAGCCTTGTATAATCATTTCGGCATCCGGCATGGCAGAGGCTGGCCGTATTAAACATCACATCAAAAACAACATAGGAGACCCGAATTCGACGATTTTGCTTGTGGGATATGCATCTCCGAATACGCTTGCCGGCGCGTTGAAACGTGGAGATAAGGAAGTTAATATTTTTGGAGAAATGCATCCGGTGAAAACGCGGGTGGAAGTCATGGATTCATTTTCAGCGCATGGGGATTATAACGAGATGCTTCAGTTCCTGGCTTGTCAAGATCCTGCACATGTCAAGAAAGTATTTCTCGTACATGGCGAATATGAAACGCAGGTTTCATTTAAAATCAAATTGGAAAAAGCAGGATTTAAAAATATTCACATCCCTGCGTTGTATGAAAGCGTAGAGGTTTAAAACAAAAAAGGAGCTTTTATGAAGCTCCTTTTTTTCTTGGCTAAAATTATGCTCAACTACCTGGTCTGTCTATAGTCACTCTTCTGTTTCGAAGCAAAAGCGTGCTTCCCTCCGACGACGAGCCGTCGATCCATTCAATGATAAAAAATGGGATAGATAGGATTGAAGTTAATATAAGCGCTAACACCATGATGATAGCAAACCAAATTTTGGCAATGAAATATATCGCTTTATTTATGTAATTCATGATCGTGAGGTTTGGTATATAACAAATAAACAATTTGATATTTAAAAGAACCGTACCAAAAGACGTGTTCTTAAAAACTTTTAAATTCCTCACTTAACAGAACAAATCTCCGACTGACAGAATAATACAATTATTTATTTTCCCGAATTTTCTTCACAATTTTTACGGCCGACATTATAATGACGGCAAAGGCGATAAGTCCGAGCACACCCCAGATCCAATCGACTGAATTTTTGAGAACAACCAGAAATACGATTGAAAACAGGAAAATAGTGGCCACTTCGTTCCACAGCCTCAGCTGCATCGAGCTGAACCTGAATTGTCCTTTTTGAATTTCAAGTATCAGTTTTCTTGTGAAGAAATGATATCCCACAAGACCAAGAACAAAGGTCAGTTTCATATGCATCCAACCCTGGCTGAGCCAGCCGGGTGTAAGATAAATCATCGTCGCTCCGGTAATGAGCGTCAGCCACATTGCAGGCACCATGATTGCGTTCCATAACAGCTTTTCCATTTTCCGGAACTCAGCGCTCAAAGCTTCTTTTATTGCCTCAGCATTATTCTGCGCCTCAGTGTGATAAACAAGCAGGCGGGGCATATAAAAAAGTCCTGCAAACCAGCTAACGACGAAAATAATGTGAAGCGCTTTAAAATGTAAATAGGTCATTCTTTTAACGTGGTGATGAGTACGAAACGGCGGTCTGAATACAACGCATTAAAACAACAGAATGATCCATCGAGGGTCGTTACATCGTACATTAATTGTCATAAAGTGTAGAATTCGTCCACAATGGTCACAAATTTAAAGCGTTTGTTTTCTATTGCCGGTCAAAATTTTTGATACAAACTTTATGCTTTGAAAATCTGTTAACCATATAGAAGTTTTAAAATTAACCATATACTTTCGATGAAACCAATCGTCCCGATTTTCACGTTCGTACTGATGTGCTGTATGGTGGTCATATCTTGCGCACAATCCGATAAAAAGCAGAAGAAAAAAATGAATAAGGAATCGTCTGTATCGACTCCAGTCGATACTGCAAATACAGAAATAGCAACTTTTGGAACAGGATGTTTCTGGTGTTCGGAAGCGTTATTTGAGACCTTGGATGGCGTGAAAGATGTTGTATCAGGTTATTCCGGAGGGCAGGTTAAAAACCCGACTTACAAAGAAGTCTGCGAAGGAACGACAGGTCACGCAGAATGTATCCAGGTAATTTACGATCCTAAGAAGATCAGTTACACGGCTTTACTTGAAGCTTTCTTCCGCGGACACGATCCTACCAGCTTAAACCGTCAGGGGAATGATGTTGGCCCACAATACCGGTCTGTGATTTTTTATCACAACGACGAGCAGAAAAAACTGGCAGAGGAAGCGAAAGCAGAACTGAATAAATCAGGTGCTTATGCAAAGCCAATCGTAACCGAAATCACGAAAGAACAAACGTTCTATCCCGCCGAAGATTATCATCAGGATTACTTTGCTAAAAATCCTGACCAGGGATACTGCGCATTCGTTATCGCTCCTAAACTTGATAAATTCCGCAAAGTTTTTCATGACAAATTGAAGAAGGATATTTAGGATTTTAGACCGTACAATGCGTCGAAAACCCCTTTGATCATTGTAATTTTCCGTATAATAAGTATCAATGGCACAAGTTTTGAAGCAATAATTTAAACGCTTTAATTTGTGCCATTATTTTTACTTAATCAGTCTATGAAAATGAAAAACATTCTATCAACGCTACTCGTTATCGCAGTATTGGGAATCACTTCTCAAACGGCTTTCGCGCAAGAACAATTTCAAAAAGGGGATAAAATATTAAACGTAGGGATCGGTGGTGGCGGCTACGGCTTTTACGGCGGAGGTTTTGCCGTCGGCGGATCATTCGAATATGGTGTGCACGAATTTATCAGTGTTGGTGGCCAGGTTGACCTGAATTTTTATAATTACAGCTATGCTTTCGGATTTAAGGATAATTACATTTCTGTTCCAATTGCAGCCAGAGGATCTTATCACTACGGAAAGCACTTTTTAACAATTAATGCACTAGACCTTTATGCGGGTCCGGTACTAGGTTTCAGTATTGACGGTAACGAATATTACAGCGGGACATCTATTGTGATTGGTGCGCAGGCTGGTGCAAGGTATTATTTTAAACCTGCTATGGGAGTTTTTGCAGAATTTTCAGGAGGATCAAATGTGATTCCCGCAAAAGTTGGACTTACGTTCAAATTCTAAAGTTAAAAGTCCAAATAACGGCTGGAGCTAATTTTCCAGCCGTTTTTTTGCTTTTTTAGAAAGTGACTCTGACAATAAGACCTGCTGATTGTGTTGCAGGATTAAATAAAGGATTAACTTTCAGAGACAATGGTTCATTTCTTCGCCGGAGTTCATCTTTTACCAACAGTGCTTTTTGGGCATAACTTTTCTTTTTTATAAAACCGACAATTGTCAAAGGAATCCCAGCACCCAGACCAGCAAGGAACATCATATATCCTCCCACAAAATTTCCCAGATCATTAAATGAATTTCCGTTACCAGAACTTGCCATAACACCAATTCCCGCTCCGGTCAAAACCACTCCTCCTATCAAGCCAATGGTGCCCATCTTTCTATAATTCTCAGACTTACTTAGATAAAATTTATAGTTGGCACGAAGCTGATTGGAATCCCAGTCGCGAACGGTTTTTACCGGTAAATTAACTTTCGGAGTTGACTTGCCATACGGTGTAACAGGAGGCTGCACAGCTATTTCATCGTAATATATCTGCGGTTTCTCATCATATTTTTCAGTTTCTCCATTACCATACAAAATCGAAGAAATTTCTGTTTTTTCAATTGTGAAAACAGGTCCTTCCGGGTCGCTTAACTTCTTATATTTAATCGTCGAAGCATTAATTTCCTGGATAATGGCTTCGATCTTTTCATTGTTTTTGGTCACAATCACATCATTCTTCCGAACTGTTTGCGCCTGTGAAAATTCCGCAGATGATAGGATCATCCAACAGATCAAAAAGAAATATTTTAACCCGGATACAATTGTTTTCATAGAGAGAAGAGTAATGTTTTATTTAAAATAGCTATTATTTTAAACCCCGAATTTGTTCAGCTGCTTCACAAGCACTTCGAAATCTTTTGGATAAGGTGCTTCTATTTTTACCCTTTCTCCGTTCATTAATGCAAAAGAAAGTGAAAATGCATGAAGTGCAACCCGTTGGATAAGAGGCTGTTCTTCGGTTTCCTTTTTAAGGTTAAACTTTCGTTTCAGGCTGGAAAGGAAAATCGGTTCGCCTCCGTACTGCGGATCGCAAACGATCGGCGCCTTCAGACAGGAAAGGTGAATACGGATCTGGTGCATGCGTCCGGTAATCGGGATACATTCTACCAGGGTATATCCGCGATATACCTTTATTGTGTTAAAAATAGTTTCTGCAACCTTCCCTTCCGCACGATCAATCTTTACAGCGGTACCATTTTTCAAGGCTAAAATCGGCAGATAAACTGACACGCTATCCAAATCATGGATGCCATTCGTTACAGCATGATACCGTTTGGTGACCTCTCTGTGTTCAAACTGCATGGCCAGATGGCGGTAAGCAGCAGGATTTTTGGCAAATGCCAGAACACCGGAAGTCTCCTTATCCAAACGGTGAGCTGCTTGCAATTCTGGATTATGTGCTTTTGCAAGACGCAAAACACTACCGCCACGATCGGCAGTACGTTCATCCAGCGTAGCTAAATGAGGCGGTTTATTAACGAGGAGAAAGTCCTCGTCTTCAAATAAAATTAAGTCTGCGAAATTGATTTTCATAATTTAACTAAGTACTGTATTCCAGTCAGCTTATACATTTTTATGACTGGTTTTTACTTATCAGTGAAGTCTCTGACGAGCGAAAAGAACGATAAAAGGATATAACTAATTCCATTACAACCGCATATCGCTTTTTTTATCAAAGTTAACTAATTTGTACTTAGCATTAAAATTCCATCAAACCAGCTGACTAACCTTCGTTGGATTAGGATTGATTGAATCAGATTCTACCAAGCCGTCACGGAGGCGGATAATCCTATGCGCATAATGCGCAATATCCTCTTCGTGGGTAACCATTACGATTGTATTCCCTTTACTGTATAACTGGTCGAAAAGGTCCATAATCTCATAAGAAGTCTTGGAATCCAGGTTTCCTGTGGGCTCATCTGCCAGCAGAATACTAGGATCGTTTACAAGCGCGCGGGCAATTGCTACCCGTTGACGCTGACCGCCTGAAAGTTCATTCGGCCGGTGCCCTGCCCGGTTTTCGAGACCAACATTTTTTAGCGCGATCATCGCTTTTTCGGTTCTGTCCGACTTGTTTAACCCGGCGTAGATAAGCGGCAATGCCACATTATCCAGCGAGGACATTCTTGGCAAAAGATTGAAAGTCTGAAATACGAAACCGATTTCTTTGTTTCTGATCTCCGCAAGTTCACTTTCCGTCATGTCACTCACATCCTTATTATTCAAGATATAGCGGCCGGTACTCGGTGTATCCAGACACCCGATAATGTTCATCAGCGTTGATTTTCCGGAACCGGAAGGACCCATAAATGCTACATATTCTCCTTTACTTACGGAAATCGTTACCGATTTTAAAGCCTGGATAATCTCGCTGCCCATTTCGTAGCGTCGTGAGATATCGGTCGTTTCAATGATTTTCATAGCAATGAAAGTATTGTTTGGTACGAAAGTTTCAATATATCAGGTAGATGCAGCGACTGCCGCTGCCATTCTCTGGAAATAACTGTAAACAAAAAGTCCGGCCAGAATAACAGCCGGAGAAATATTCTCAACTTCGATATCTCCCTTATTTTTCCAGACGCTTGGTTTTGAATAAATCGCCTGTTTTTCTCCATTTGTTATTTTCCAGACTTTCCGCGTCCACGAATCGAAGGCGAATTCATAGGATTCATCTTCATAAGTGATCGTCGCAGTGCTTTTCCAGGAGTGATATTCGATATGACCAAGTTCTTTTGTCCCTTCAATATCCAGGATCTGCGTGCTCCTTTTCCAAAAACCTTTTGTCTTAAACCGGACCATATAACCATTCAGCTCACCGTGCGCGTCATCTTTCCAGGTACTGCGTTTCAGTATTCCGGCAATCAGCTTTCCTCGAAAAATACGCGTTTCATTTCCGCTCATTGTTGATGTCCACTGCAATGTCATAGATCTGTCTTGATTTTAGAAATTTAATCGGTATTAGGAAATAATACACTTCGAACCGGCTAATTCACACCTTTCAAATGCTAAAATAAAAAATCACTGAAACTCTGCCCTCTGTTTTTCGATAAGAGCGCGCATAGGCTGATAGCGCGTCACAAATGCCTGATAATCGGCAGGAGATGCCAATTCTTTCACCTGCGCCTCACCTTCATCAGCCTGCCCCGTCAATCCTTGCAGGACACTTAAAATAGTATATTCTTCCCAAAGCAATGATGCCCGGTCATTAAATTTCAATGCGTCCAGAACGATCCTGTAAGCTCTTGGGATCTGCTTTTTTTGTCTGAAATATTCTGCTGCCGCCGACACTATTCTGGCATCAAACGGATTGGCATGAATTGCCGCTGCGTAATTTTTATCTGATGGTGATTTTTGTGCTATAACAAACAAAGAATCAGCTTTGGTTTTCGGCGGTTTGATCGACACCAAAGATGACTGAAGTTTTTGCAACGCCGCATTAGGCTCCTTTTCCTGCATCCTTTCTAACAACAGTCCACCAATTGCCTGCTGCCCCGAAAGTGCATAACCGACTGCCTGGCCTAATGTACCTTCGATTCCATCAACATTTCCCAGATGTTTAATTGCCAAATCGTATAACCCGACCTGTAACAGCCAGTGTCCTAAAATTTTATGGTGTAATTTATTTTTTTCACCTCCCTGTTCAGCCCATACCGACAAAGTTTCGATGGCTTTCAATTTATTTCCGCTGTAAAATTCCGGATATAGCGAGGCAAGTAAGAGATCCTCGGAAAGCAACTGGTTTTTGCCTGCCAGTTTTGATAAAAATGCGGCCGGAAGACTATCCACTACGGCTTGATTTCTTGCATAATTTACCAGATAAGCCAAACCTGAAACGCTCAAAGAAGAATCCTGCTTGATTGCATTTTTTTGAAAATCCTGTTTCGAGAAATCCTGACGAAGATTTTGGACCGCCAGCCAGTTTGCCTGCCAGGAAAGGTATTTTTTCGAATTGCTGTTGTTGGCCAACGAATCAAGCAGACCGGAATCTGTACTCCTTGCCCAGATGGCTAACAAGTTCGTTGCGGGAACTTCCGGTCTTTTGCTGGTCCTTTCTGCTCTATCCAAATAATAATGCGCTGAGTCTGCAACATTGGTTTTTGCATAAAGCATACCCAGATTATTGAGCAATTCTCCGTTTTCCGGGAATGTGCGAAGTCCTTCCTGCAAGCTGAAAACAGCGTCGAAAAATAAACCTTCCTGCATCAAAACTCCTGTTAAACCTGCATAAGCCTGTGGAGATGGATTTTTAAGCAGCGCCTGACGGAAATAATACGCCGCGGCAACTTTATCACCTTGGTTTAAGGCCAGAGAGGCAAGCGCATAATTGGATTTATGGTTTTGAAATTCCTGTTGCAAAGCCATTTTGTAATATTGCTCGGCGAGAGGATATTCCCGTGTGTTGCTATATAAATCGCCCAGTCCATTGAAATACCCTGCAATTCCCTGATAAACAGGAAGCAACCGCTGCACAGAAAATAAAATTACAACGCCGGCAAATCCAAATAATCGCGTCTGGGTCAAGCCGAAACGCATCGGCTTATAGAGTACTTTATGAACTGCAAGACCTTGTTTGAAAACGGAGTAAAAGTTTACAAGAATGTAAAACAGAAAAACAATGCTCATCGCGAGCTGTCCGTTTACAACCACATCTTCCAAAACTTCAATAAGCGGATCATTCGCCGTTCCACAGGCATATGCAGCAAAAGCGGCTGTAACAATAAACATTCCCATATACAGCCAAAAGCCGTTCGAACGAAAAGATAAAAGGCCATTCGTGGAATCTGCACGTTTCTTGAATCCCCAAATACCCAGAACTCCTGCCGCGATGGCCAGATAAACCGGACTTAAAAGTGAAAGGTTCCAATCAATCTGACGAGTATTTTTAAGATACAGCAAAACCAGAGATATGAGATACAAGATACTGATCACTAAAAAATTGGTCAGCCCTGATTTACCGATTTTGTTTTGTCCGCTTGTACTGAGCCAGACCAGCGCAGCTACGATTTCTGTCGCCGATACTAGTAAAAACACGATGGAAATTAACAGCCAGATCGGTAAAGAATAGGAGGCAGCAGTAAGTGCGGGAAACGCAACTGGGGAAAGAAAAGCAACTAATCCAAATAGAAAAACGGATACTGCCGAAATTCCCAGAATACGAATTCCAATACCGATATCAGGCCGGAAAGCATGAAAATAATAACTCAACCCTGTATATAATGTTATAGTGATTATGAATAATGCTTTATTTCCTTCACCGAAAATGCCTAACGTCTCCAGCCTTGCAGAGGCTACCAATAAAATAAAAACCACCATTCCGGTCAGATACCAGAATCTTGACATCGTGGTTAAAGAAGCAAGAATAAAAGAAAGTCCTACGATGATGAATCCCCAAAATATCCTAATTGTCAGGAAATCGGTTTCCATTGTGGATGCCACGAATTGTTCCGTCACCAGATCGGAAGGCGCAGAAATTCCGTATTGCCACTGATCAAATTTTAAAATATCAACAACCGTCGAAATTTCAGATAATTCGCTAAGCACGTCCCAGCGAATCACATTGGCAAGCGGATCGGCACTTTTAAGAATAAAAAAAAGCACGGCAAGCAAAACTACGGCAAGAGCGGCTATTGTGATCCTGCGTTCTGACGAAGACCATACTTTCCAAAAAAAGAGTTCTTTCATAAATATTTTTTAACCCGATAGCGAGAAATTACAAACGCAGATATGCCAGGTTTTTATATGATGTTTAAAAACGAACATTTTCTTCCTGTGATTTTTGCTAATTCGGTTAGTTGACGAAGTTTTAGAGGTTGGATTAATTAATAACAAATCGGTTGTGCTTATTCTTATTTATATAAAATCTGTTTCAGTCCTTGTCCGAAATATCTTATAAGACTGAAAATATAATTAAAGGTCTAATAAAATTTGACTTAACAAGATTCGAAAAGTTCCCTTTTAAAATTAATTTTGCCACGTTTCTGATAATTTCTATACAGTTTTCGCAAATTTTGGGTGATTTTCTAAAAAATATCCAATAATTCAAGTGCGACACTATTGGTACTGACCAAATTATCTCCTACTTTTGCGGTCTGAAAATAACCTCTCATAGACTATACTAAAATTCTTATAATGGCAAACGCGACAAACATAGGAAAAATTACGCAGGTAATTGGCCCCGTTGTAGACGTATCATTTGAAGACAGCGAACGCATCCCGGCTATTCTTGATGCATTAGAGGTCATCAAATCAAACGGTCAAAGAGTAATCCTTGAGTGTCAACAACACTTAGGCGAAGACAGAGTTCGTACTATTGCGATGGACAGTACAGAAGGTATGCAGCGCGGAATGGCGGTGAAACCTTTGGGCGCCCCGATCAAAATGCCAACTGGCGAAGCGATCAAAGGACGTTTGTTCAACGTAATCGGAGAAGCTATTGATGGTCTTACACCAGTTGATTCTTCTGTAAACGGTGTTTCTATCCACCGTTCAGCTCCAAAATTTGAGGATCTGGCAACTGCGACGGAGGTACTTTTCACAGGTATCAAAGTTATCGACTTACTTGCTCCTTATGTAAAAGGTGGTAAAATCGGTCTATTCGGTGGTGCCGGTGTTGGTAAAACTGTATTGATTCAGGAATTGATCAACAATATCGCAAAAGCACACGCTGGTCTTTCAGTATTTGCCGGTGTTGGAGAGCGTACCCGTGAAGGAAATGATTTAATGCGCGAGATGATCGAGGCAGGTATCATTAAATACGGTGACGAATTTAAGCACAGCATGGAAGAAGGTGGCTGGGATATCTCCAAAGTTGACTACAACACTTTGAAAGATTCACAAGCTACTTTCGTTTTCGGTCAAATGAACGAACCTCCTGGAGCTCGTGCACGTGTGGCCCTTTCAGGTCTTACGGTTGCTGAGTATTTCCGTGACGGAGATGGCGAAGGACAAGGACGTGATATCCTTTTCTTCATTGACAATATCTTCCGTTTTACACAGGCGGGTTCTGAAGTATCGGCCCTTTTAGGTCGTATGCCATCTGCGGTAGGTTATCAACCTACACTTGCAACAGAAATGGGTGCGATGCAGGAACGTATTACTTCAACAAAACGCGGATCTATTACATCTGTACAAGCGGTTTACGTACCTGCGGATGACTTGACGGATCCAGCGCCGGCAACGACATTTACCCACTTGGATGCAACGACTACGCTTTCTCGTAAAGTTGCTGAAAAAGGTATCTATCCTGCCGTGGATCCACTAGATTCAGTTTCACGTATCTTGAACGCTGAAACATTAGGTGACGCACATTACGATTGTGCGCAACGCGTTAAAAATATTTTGCAGCACTACAAAGAATTGCAGGATATCATCGCGATCTTGGGTATGGAAGAATTATCAGATGATGATAAACTTGTTGTATCACGTGCTCGTCGTGTAGAGCGTTTCTTGTCACAACCTTTCTTTGTTGCTGAACAATTTACAGGTTTGAAAGGCGTGTTGGTAGACATCAATGATACGATCAAAGGTTTCAACCAAATTATGGATGGTGCATATGACCACCTTCCTGAAATGGCTTTCAACCTTGTTGGTACAATTGAAGATGCTCAGATCAAAGGTGAAAAAATGATGGCAGAAGCTGCTAACAGATAATCACATTATTGATTAACAGCCTGTTAGCAAGATATTTATATCAAAACTAATAGCTGATTGCTAACAGCCAAAAGCCAATTAAATATGCATTTAGATATCATTACCCCAGATAAAAAAGTGTTTGCCGGAGAGGCGAATGCTGTAACATTACCGGGTACCGACGGACAGTTTCAGGTTTTGAATAATCATGCCCCACTTGTAAGCTCGCTTAAACGTGGTGATGTGGTTGTAGATATCAGCGGCGCCAAAACAACTTATACCATCGATGGTGGTGTGGTTGAGGTACTAAACAATAAAGTTTTGGTTTTGGCTGAGGCGGTTTTGTAGGGTAAAACATAATAAAATTTTTAGTAGGGTACAGGCTTTTAAGCTTGTACCCTATTTTTTTGACCTCATTGTATTGGTCTTCATTTTTACAAAACGATGGTACGGCGGCGTTAACTTTCCGAAAGAATGACTATTTTCGGAAAAGCACTTTCCTAATCACTCCTATGACACAACCTTCTCCCAAAAAAGAACTTCTTAAAATATTAGGCGTCGGCTTCGGTATTGCCGTCACAATCGGCGGAACAATCGGAACCGGAATTCTTAGAAAGCCGGGACCCATCGCCGCCCAGCTTGGAGAGCCGTGGCTCATCATGGGTGTTTGGATTGCAGTAAGTTTGTATGCTTTTCTGGGAACATTGTGCACCATTGAGTTAGGAACCTCTGTACCAAAAGCGGGAGCTTGGTACGTTTACGCTCGCCGTGCTTTTGGCGATTATGCAGGATTTGTCGTTGGAATAAACAGCTGGATGGGCACTTGTGCTGCTTTGGGTTTCGGGGTTTATACTATGAGTGAATATCTCGCGCTTCTGATTCCTTCACTTCTGGGTTACGAACCTTATGTTGCTGCCTCCATATTGCTTATCCTGACGGGTATACATTGGATAGGACTCGCCCTGGCAAGTACTTTTCAAAATGTGATGAGTTTCCTTAAAGCTATTGGACTATTCACCTTTGTTGCAGTTTGTTACATTTACGGGAATGAGATTTCCTCCGCCGATGCCACTTTAACGACAAGTAAAATTATTCAGACCGGAAGTTTTATCGGTCCGATCATATTTTCTCTTCAGGCAATTTTTTATACATATGATGGCTGGCATACAGCAGCCTACTTTACAGAAGAGGATGAAAACCCTACAAAAAACCTACCTAAATCCATGATTGGCGGTGTTTTGTTGATCATCATTATTTACCTGCTTTGCAATCTCGCGATCCTTTATATTTTGCCGATGAATGAACTGGCCAATTCTAAACTTGCTGCTGCGGACGCGATCAAACTGATATTTGGGGAAGGATCTGCGAAAATTGTTACCATATTTTTGATGGTTTCCATTCTCGGGATTGTGAATGCGCAAATGTTGTTCAACCCGAGAGTTTTATATTCCATGAGCCGGGATGGACTATTTATCAATGCCGCAACGTATGTAAACAAAGGCGGAACGCCAGCCCTGGCCATGCCGATAACAGCCGCTGTTGCTGTTGTCCTGATTCTTGTAGGCAAAGAAGCCTGCGAAAAACTTTCAGATATCGCTACTTTCTTTTTTGTTTTAGGATACGCCTCCGGATTTGCATCCTTGCTTATGTTACGAAAAAAAGAACCGCTTTTGGCGCGGCCATGGAAAGTGCCTGCGTATCCGGTTTTACCAATTCTTATGTTGATTATTTCGTTGGCATTCCTGGTTTCGGCTGTCGCACAGGATATATCAAGCAGTAAGTATTCAATTTTATTTCTGGTATTGAGTTATCCGATTTTCCTGGCCGTTCAGCGGTTAAACCGGAA
>Ga0247803_1001280_pt1 | contig 13193 bp, 18 predicted proteins | sample UWRJL014104B1_FD_180928 | JGI IMG/M metagenome (GOLD analysis project Ga0247803, IMG submission 180928) | Plant litter microbial communities from Arlington Agricultural Research Station in Wisconsin, United States - UWRJ-L014-104B-1 | ecosystem: Environmental > Terrestrial > Plant litter >...
ACGTAGACAACGTCGTATCCCTGGACGGTCAGTATCCTCGCGTCCAAGTTTCGGAGCTGGGACTAACCTTGTAGTAGGCGTCTAAGAATGTACCCCACTATCGCACCTATCAGCTCAGTCTACGCGTGTTCGCCTTGGAGAACATACCACGCATTGATCCGCATTGACGCCTCCAAAGAACAGCGTCGTCATCTGGTTCTCTTCCAACCACGTTCCCAGCGGCGTCTGCGCGCCCCACAATCCGCTCAACCTGTCTAACACTGCATTAGCCCTTACTCACCCAAAACATCCCCAAAGGCCTTACTCTTATGGAAGTAGAAATCCGTCCCATTCTTAACCCCTTCCACCTGCGCATCATACAATGGTCCATACGGCCTCGCATTCCACGACCCCCGCATCAACAACTCCCCCACTTCAGTCCCATCGCTCAGATTCCCCATATCGCTACCGAAAGTATCTGCACATCTCAGCACCGTCGCATTCTCACGCGCACCCTCTGGACACCTACTCAATGGACTGACACCGTCTGCCGAGAAACCTGCCAGAAACGCTGCAGGCATGTCCCGCAAATCTCGCCCATCCAACCCCCAGTTTACCCACAGCACCGGCATGCCGTTCTTCCTGAAACCATCGATCATATCGAGGGTAGGTTGAATGGCTTTGCGGCCGCCGTCGGCTTTGGGACTGAGCTCTGGATGCAGAAAGAAGTTTTGCATGTCGATTATGACGAGGGCGGAGCGGGAAGGCTCGATGAGAGCACTTTTGCGGGATCCGGTCGTGGGAATAGTGACTGGTTTGGTTGTAGGGGCGATGAGGGAGCGTGTCAAGTCGAAAGACTTATTTCCGAGGTGGATCCAGTGGTTATAGATGTTGCCTAGAAGAGTGGTGTCGGTGGCTGGGACGGAGACATTCCCGGATGCTGTGATGATAGTCGAGGATGCGAGTGGAAGAGCGGTCATGATGGCGGCGATCGAGGGGGATAATCTCATGTTGAGATTGGTGGGTGAACGAAACTTCACAGACTGAATGGTCTCGAAAAAGAAGAGAGCTGATCGACCATTGCTTTATACAATCGTTCCCTATCCAACCGTGGACTTTCGGATTTAAACCATAGCCGATATCGACTTCCCCATCTCATACCTTAGTCCTCAACAGGCGGACTTACCCTGCCACGCATCGTCAGCGTGCTCTCTAAACCCTACAACCCTAAGAACACTTATCGCACAATTACCAGTCCCAGTTACCAATGTACTTTACTTGGTTAACACCGTGCAAACACAAGACGGCAAGCTAGGAATTCGTCGGCATTTCAATGCCGCACCCCGCAAAACGGTGACATCTACTCCAGATATCGCACGATCGACATAAGTCCGGCTCGTTCAGGAAGGTGCATCTGCTCACGTTGAGAGATAAGTACGATAGATCTCCCCGGGGATATCGCGCTGCAAAATGGGAGAGATAGACTCAAGTGCCGCGCTGTTACGATACCGGCAATCGTTCTTCAAGCCGGAGACGGAGGAGTAGTGGCAGAACTCGTGCCGCTACTTTGTCAAGCGCCTCAATTGTCCCTAGATAGTGGAGGGCATGACGCTGAACCCGCGTGAGCTGTTCCATTCCCTCGTTTAACTAAACTTGAGGCGGGGAGAGGGCGGGGGAAAGCGCCATTGGCCCAAATATTCCCTGCTCTCACCATGTTCGATGGACGAGGAGACTTGCCCAATTGGGAAATATTATATGTCGGATGCGATTCGCAGAGTCGAAATGCAGCCATGACGTACGAGAAGACGTCCCATTTCAACGCATTCCAAGCTACCGTCTCGGCTACGCAGAATATATCCAACTATCTTGATAATCGGGTTATCGCCATGAGCTCTGAGCTGCATGAGGTACTCCACAAAGGAATCTTGCTAGATCCTTGGGTAGTAATGTGCTATACAATCGCTGAGGTGCTTGATTCAATACGTGTACAGATGTCACTTCGAGCCAACGCAGAAAACGCAACCTAGAGTTGTCTTGCATGGATATTAAACATTCGGTAGAATAAACCAAGGGGTATCTAAGAACAACAACATCTCACGCTCACTGCAACCCAATCCCGTCAACAACCCCCAAATCCAGCCACTGTCCATCCTTTCTATGCACACTCCTCAACCTCCCTTCAACCCCAAAGTAATAGCACCGACTCATTTCCCGTTCATGTGCCAGCTCCTTGTCCCACCAACTCGCCGCCGTCAAACACGCAATACTCGTTCCCTTCATCGCACCCTTCAATGGTTCAGGTTTCGCCGGCTCACGCCATTGGCCGGCATTCCTCCATAGCCACGAGATGTCGCTGTCATCAACTTCCTGATAGAGGAGGTGAAAATTGAGATGGATACCGTCGACACGTTGCGGCATGGCGAGAGCGGAAATCGATTGGGTGCGGGAAAAGGCGACAGATGGTCCTTCTATTGTATCCCTGTTAGTGGTGGTGGAAGCACGGAGAAAGGGGACGTACTGGAGCTCCATGTGTTGGTGCTGTTTTCCCATTGGCTATTCACCAGGTCGCCATCTTCCCGCTGATATAGCAAGAATGTTCCGTTCATATTTCTCCCCGTCGGAACCATGGCCAACGCTGTTGAGGGACCAGGACCTGCAACCTTCAGGTTTTCGCTGTTCCAGCAGTTTATGCCGCTCGTGGTGCAATTGTACCGTGCTTCCGAGAACGTCTTGTCCGAATTCTGGTACGCGAGGAAAGGCCAGTACGAAGCAAGCTGAGTGTCTCCAGCTGGCGTGATGTTATGCGCACCAAGGCTTCCGCTAAAGCCAGTGTCGTCGCTATCTCTGAACACATGTTCCCGGAGGATAGACTCCTCGTCTAGATAAAACAGATGGGTCTCCATAGCCTAACGGGTGTCAGTGTCGCACTCCAGTGCTGAAGCAGATGTGAGTGCCGTACACTCTTTTTCGGCTCATAAATCGACTGATTGTTGCACGATGCCGCCAGCGGTGTGCCTTGCTTTGCTTTCACGAGCTTTGCACCAGGGGTCCAATTTTCTTTCGATGTGGACTCCATAGCTGATATTCGAAGATACCCTTCCGCATCTTGGTAGAATAATCGCATGCTGAAGTTCTTCTCGTCGTTGTATCTCCACCCAGTAACAGCTAGTGATGTCTGGTTCCAGATGAGGTTCCCAGTGCTATTTGCGTCTGCTGTGTTGCCGTTCGGTGCGTTGCTCGATTCGCCGCTCGATTCGTCGCCTGCATTGTTCGTCTCGCGTGGTTGCTCTTTTCGCTTTAGGACACCGACAACGCTTCCCACCACCGCTGCGACAATAACAAGGATAACGACGGCAAGTATGATGTACAGCCTCTTTCGCGACATGCCGAACCTTTTCTTTCCCACGCTGAATTTAGACCCTTCGTTGCAAACGATCTTATTGGTGTCGACGTCCGGATTCTCCGTCACTATCTTCCCATCCTCGTACCCTGCTGCTTCTGGTAATGGCGAGTAGAAAGGTTTGGCGACTTCGAGATCGGAATGAGATGCAACCCTAGGGCCTGCGCCCGGTCTGCTTTGCTTTTCTGCATCCTAAGCAATCCATATGATTAGCGCAATGCACACAGTATTCGTAGAAGAAGTACCTACCACCATTCTCCGACCGAGGAAAACTGGATGGCTGTTCCATCACTGTTCACTGGCGCACGGGGAAGCGACCAAATTATAACATTGTTCAACTGCCAAGATTGGCAATGCCCGAGTAGTGTCGTGCAAGTGTCCTAAGTGCGGGTCACCCGCATTGTTAGGGGCAGCCGCCCAACACAAATGCCGCGAAGCCGGATCGTCGGTGTTTCATTGGCCGCATACGATTGGCTAGGGTATTAGTCGCAGTTGGGGGCGGAGTGTTTTTCATGTAACTTTGATTGAATCGCCGAGGGGCTGAGCGAGGCTGACACTTGGTAGTCGATTTGGCCCTCTGTATGCGGGCTATAACGTCCCGTCCCGTAGATCCAATTTCCATTTGCGAGATCCGGCAAGCCAATCGAGCGTCCTAAGAGCTCAAAAGAGCACTATGCGAGCAAATTTCTCCAAACAGCTAGTCCAACTAACCCGCACAAGTACACTGCCCACGGTCGGATGACCTAGACTTGACCTTCCGAACACCTCTCAGGCAGGTGATTCGATGGCTTCCAGCACTCCATTGATGTAGAGTAGGCGACCAGTTCCGGTGAGCATACGACTGTGCCACAACTCAGCCGTAGGACACGGCGATCTGGGTGAGAACGCGGGCAGGATCAGCTATGAAGCCTCTTCTGCCCTGTTAGACTGTGTGATCGTTCCGCAATCGGGAAGCAGGTGAGGTCCCATAGGAAGAACGCGTTGCTTGTACGATGGTGTGTCGCGTGCAGGGAGCACTTGTGTAGTTGAAAAGTTTAGCCCCTCTTTTGCCTCGGCTACACTTGCCCCAAAGGGTTTCGTCATCACCATCATGGTACCATCTCGTAGAATTCTCCCATATCCACTTCCAATCCCCAACGAACCTACAGCCTTGCGGAAAGTCTTCTCTAATCATGGGCCGCGCCCAGAAATCCCAAGGCCTGGCTCCTCCCGCAATACGAAAGGATCTCCGCGCAAAACAAGCCCGTCACATCATCAACAAAGTCATACCAGCACTTTTAGCATCCAACGCAAGAGCAAGAAAAGGATCGGAAGACAGTGAGCTAATCGCTGATCCTCAACCTTGCATTGGCAGGACGAAAGCAGAACATACAGGTGCGGGAAAAGAAGATGGAGGCGGAGGCGGCGACGAAACGAAATATATTAAGAGGAAAGGGCAAGGTCGGCGCAAGGTAAAAGACGGGTACAACGACGAAAGGGGGGATGTGGTATCAACAGCTGGTCATGAGAAACTGGGGACCCCGAAAGGGAAGAGGAGACCCGAGTACATCGATGGATCCATATCCCAGCTTTCCATACAGCCACCACCACTCCAATTTCCACACCAGCGAACCATTCGCATAATAACCACCGACACATTAACCGCAAGTCGCCTATTCCTCCCACTAACCAAGTCTGCTCGGAAAGACCCCAACCCCTGCATCCTCAACATGGCCTCCCCCCTCCGACCAGGCGGTGGGGTCCTAACAGGCGCAACCTCCCAAGAAGAATTCCTCTGCGCACGCACAACACTCCTCCCCTCTCTCAAAGAGTCCTACTACCGCCTCCCAGAATACGGGGGCATCTACACCCACGACGCTCTCGTTTTCCGCAACTCCCTCCCGCTATCGGAGACAAGCGGTGAATTGAACGCAACGGAAAGGCATTACGTCGATGTTGTTAGTGCAGGGATGTTGAGGTTTCCTGAACTGGAGGGCGAAGAGGACGAACGAAAGTTTCTGTCTAAGAAAGATAAGAGTATTGTGGAACGGAAGATGAGAGCTGTGCTTCGCATAGCCACTTTGCGCGGCGTGAAGAAACTTGTACTAGGAGCCTGGGGCTGTGGCGCGTATGGGAACCCTGTGCACGATATTGCGGAAGCGTGGGCTCGTGTCATAAGCGGCGGCGGCGGCGAGAATACGGGTGGAAAGAAGAGTAAAACGGTCGGGCTACTCGAAACCTGGGATACTATCACAGAGATCATATTCGCCATTTCAAATACGAAGATGGCATCTGACTTCGCGCGAGCCTTCTCGCCCAATATAGCAGTAGAAATGGGTCCCGGCGGGCAGGCCGATGATGAAGAAGACGAAGAAAGTGATACCGTAGCTGAGGAGCTACGAACCAAGATCAAGGAGATGGAAGGCCAGGTTGGAAATGTCTGGAATCCTGAGCTGAAGCAGCGAATGGGCACGATATTAGATGGTCTGAGGGCACAGCTACAGGAGCGTGAGGGGGGCGGTGGCCCAGAAAACGACGACGATGATGAGGACAGCGAACACAGCAAGGGGGTTGCGCGTGGCAAAGTTGGAGGGGAGGAGGTCAGCGACGAATTCCGAGAAAATGGAGACGACACAGAAACAGATGAGGAAGATAGTGATGATGACAGCGAGAGTGGCGGTCTCGAAGTATCGCCTGTAAAGTAACTCGTTAAGCAAATCATACAAGGCACAGCTCGACGGCTCGTGCGAGTACCGGTAGCAGCCTTTGTAAGATGTTGTGTATGCATTTCATCCCCTTTTAAAGAGACCCACCCATCCGTGTACGCGGTAACATTCTCATGCAAGTAATGTCATGAACAGATGCACGCTCAGCATGTACGCTATACGCTTCTGTTACAGCCTCATCCTGTATGCCCAATCGCTACTAACGATCACGGTCCTTCATCTCTTCCGTAACTGCTTTGAGTAATGTCTGATGCTCCTTGTTGATCCATTCCCAGTACGCCGCCCAAACTCTCAACTGCGGATCATCGTGACCCTGAACACCGCTCTCGGTACCCATTTGCTTGTTCAGTAGCACTGATACCTTGAGCACGCCCTTGCAGCCCTCATGCAGCTTCTCCAACTCTTGCTTGACAGCGTTGTCTTTGGGCTTAATGGAGAGAACAGCGCGGAAGTTCTCGGCAATGGTCTCGAGCCGGGAGTGTGTCTGCTCCGGGGCTAGTATCATGAGCTTGGAGAGCATGAGATTGCAGAGAACACGAATGTCGTGCTCGTCGCTGATACCGGCCACGACACGAACGTAACAGTCCGACAGGTCTGTCGGCGACAACTTCGAGAAAGCCGTCTCGAGCAGCGCGTATAGGGTCTCGTAGGCGCTCTTGCGGATCTCCAGCCCATCGTCGACCTTATGTTTGAACGGACCCATTTGCACCTCGCGAAGCAACTCTGGCTTGATCTCCGTCTCCTTCATAGTAAGCGGTAACAGCTGGTCGAGAGCGGGGAGGATGATGTCGGGCTTATTATGCATGGCTGAGTTGAAGGTTGTAAGAGCTAGACGGCGATTGTCAAGATCGGGTTCGCCGAGCATCTGCACGAGCATCGGGACAACAATCGGTCGGAGGATCTCGTCGTACGCCTCGTCGGTGTCGGCTAAGGTATATCGCAGAGCTGAGATAACCATGCCGCGGACACTCGCTTTTCGATCGCCTAGGAAAGCCTGGCAAGATCAGTACGCTATTTGGGTTGTATTGATAGTCGTTGCTTACCTGAAGTTGCGGAAGGTACGTCTTTGGGTCAATGATAGTGAGCCTACCGATACATTCCGCCCCAATGGCTTTGTTGTCTTCGGCTTGAGAAGCCGCAACCAGATTTTGCCATAAAGTAGAGGCATAGGGTATGATCTCCGACTCCGTGCCGTCCTGCTGAAGGATCTCCTTTATGGAGTGTAGAAGCAGGTACTGTGGGCTCGAGGGTTGACCCATGGTGGACAAGATCACGGGTAGATACTTGCCAACGCTACCAGCTCCAGCCCGACCAAGAGCCACAGCAGCTGCAAGTGGCACCTGTTCCGACTTGAGCGAGAAGTACTTAATGAAAAGCTGAGGATCAATAGCGGACTGTGCTCCCAACCGAAGCGCAGACTCCCCTAGAACGACAAGAGCGAGACACTTGCGCTTGTCGTCCTTAGCCGTCTCGAGCTCGGTAATGAACTGGTCGAGCTTGACACCCAGGCTGCTGCCACCATAGACCAACAAATTACCAATAACCTTGCCTACGACCTCCGGGTGCCCTGAGATACCGACTTCCTGAAGCAATGCCTGCATCAATGCCTGTCCAGACTGATGCTCTCCAATAGTTCGCACCAGAGCTAGAAGTGCGTCTAATGAGCTGCCACTGATGGAACCCTGTACAACGCGGCACAACGCGGCGTTGAGCTCAGGAGTCATAACCGTTTTGGCATCATCCTTGACGAAAGTCGACAGGATGATGAGCGCAGGACCAAGAAGGTGCAGATCTGCAGCATCTAATAAAGGCAGAAGTAGACTGACAATCTGGGATTTGGTAGTACCGTCCATCTGCTTTCGGGAGAGCGGGTTCAGCGATAGTGTCCGGAGAGCACTCAGGCTCGCACCGCGGAGAGCCCGACTAGATTTGCGCAATTGGGAGCCGAGCTCCAGGGCGGTGTTGCGCACCCACTTCGGAGAAAGCTCACCCTGGGCTTTGGTGTGAGCGGCTATGAAGTCGATGGCGCGGACGGATGCAAGGCGTGTGAGTTCATTACGAAGACGGTCTGCGAGAAGCTCCAAACCAGAAACCCGCTTTTGCAGAGAAATCAGACCCTCTGTTCCTGAGCTTCTGCCTAGGAGGACGCCCAAGACATGAATCGCACTCTGGCGAACCTCAAGATCGGCATCATTGGCGGCTATCCGATCGACAAGAGTCTCGTACAGCTGCTCCAAGAACTGTTGGTTCTGCGTCCCGGAGGCGGCAGACCGGGGAGGCGTAAGAGCCTTGATGACCTGTTCCGTAGCAGCCAACGCCTCGATCGAGAGTTTGCTGTATTTGTCGCGGGCTGCCAAAATGAGGGCTGGGACGATCTTAGAAAGATACGGTTGAAGGGACGCTGACGGATGCGTGTCGGCGATAGCTCCAAGCAGCTGCAACGCTTGAATACGCAGACTGTTGGCAGTTGCAGATGCGCTGCTCGTCGAGCCACTGCTAGTCTTCGCCGCATCTACCACAGGATCAGCGACCTGTGTGAGATATCCATCTAAGCCGCCGCTCTGAGTAATGACGATGTCCTTGAGGAGGATAATGCACGCCTGTTTGGTCGAAGGTGGAGAGGAAGATTGCTTGAGAAGCTGTGCCACGCTCCGGACAATGTCAGGGCTCATTTTAGCCAGGCTCGCACGTGGACCAACCGGAGGTGTGCCAACACGGGCCGGTGACTCAAACCCCATGGACAAGGAAGTGTTGTTAGCGTGGAGATCAAACATGCTGGCGTCGCTGCCGCCTCTACGGCGCTTTCGACTGGGAGGAGGAAGCATAGTGCCGCCCTGTGGACGCTCATCGGCAAACCGCACAGGGGAAGGGCCACTTCCAGACTTTCGGACTAGGTTGGACAATGTCGAGAGCACTTCCAAACGAACGTTCTCCTCTCGCTCCTTGAATCGCGCGATCAAGGCCGGAGCCACACGATCATACAAAGTTCCATCGTCCAACAGGTCGCCGTTGCTTCGTGTAGATATCAGGGTGTACATGACCTTTGCAGCGCACCGCCGGACCTTCCAGCTCGCGTCTTCATCATCGTCGTAGCCCGTCTCTTGCTCGAAGTCGTCATCTTCAAGCGGATCCTCCTCGTCACTGTCCATAGCTTCGTCATCGTCATCATCCTCGGCGAGGTTGGGATCGTATTTTAATAGTCGCGTAGCGGCCTCGATGGTCTCATTTGTATATGCACGCATGTCTAGTGAACAAGAAGCGAGAAAGCCTTCTGTAGCGATGAGGGCTGCTTCCAAAACTTCGTCAATCTCGGGATCACGTTCGGATTCGTCGTCCGATGTCTCCATCTCCTCATCGAGCTCCTGGGAACTTAGCGCGCTGAGCACGAACGGCGCTAGTGTCTTCAAATATGGGCCGAACTTGCGGGGAATCGACCGAGCCATGGACCCAAGGATTGTAATGTACAGCTTTCGCTTGCTGCGGGTGAGATGGACATCGCGAAGGTGCTCAATGACGCGCGAGATGAAAGCACTGAGGAGCCCGTCGGAGAAGTATCCAGCCAGTGTCGATATGGCGGTAACGGACTTTTTTTTCATCAAGGAGCTCGCGCGCTCATTCTCCAGGATCTCGAAAGTGACCTTCTGCAACGCAAAAATCTCGGCGTCCTGCAGCATGGGGCCGAAGCAGCGCGCGACCTCGGTGAGGACGTCGATGGCGTTGCTATCGGTGCCCTTTTCTAGATCTACCTGCAGCATGCCCTTGGGAACGGCGGGCAGACTCTTCTGAGAGGGCATAATCACATTGTATCCCACCAAGCGCGGTATCAGCACCTTGCTCATAGCGTTGTAGGCATCCTGGACATTCTTGCTGCGCGTTACGCCGGCGACGGGACGCGGCAGCGAGATGACGACTTCGCGGAGGGCCAGCGAGGGAATCGACTGGTCGACGGTGTTGTCGGTGGAGAGGTTGGACAGCTTCTCGATCATCGGGCAGAGGACACTGTCCGGAATCTTATTCACGAACGGTCCCAAACACTTGACTGCCTGGTTCTGCACCTCGCCGTTGCTGTCCACGAGCGTCGCCAGCAAGCCCTCGACCGTCTTCGCACAAGCAACCGTGTCGCTGGAGAGGAATGCGGCATGGCCAACCATGAGCATCTCCCGCAGATCGCTCAGTGCCATGAAGCGGAAGTCGGGGTCATCATCGCTGAGCTTCGGCAGCAGCTGCGTGACGTTATGGGCGGTCGGGTTCGGGGGCACCGAGGATGAGGGCGCCATGGTGGACTGCGAGGTGCCCGGAGGCGCAGGTGAGGGTGGAGATGGTTGTTTATGTGTATCTCGAATATGGAAGCTTGCGGCGTGGCGGGGTACCTGATGGCGGGGTTGAGAGAGCGGGCTACACTTGCGGTGCGAGGACGGCGTGGGCGAGGGCGCGTTAAATACTCGTCGCCTCGGAGATTTGGATGGCCGGCGTGTCTGGCTGTGTGAAAGCGAAAGGAGTGTCGTGGAAGGGACCCGACAGTGTTGCCTGCTGCTCTTGCGAGCTCAGACCACAGAGCATTGCACACGTTTGTGGAGATTCCTCCACAGCTTGACTACCCACAGTGCCACAGCTTGCACCAGTAGAACGTGTTTATCCCTCCCTATGACCATGCACTACCTTCACTGCGATGGTTTGCGTGTTGTTCTCCGATCCCTCTAATGTCGACGTGAGGCTGGAGGGAACGTCCAGCACGTGATCGCGTCCGAGCTTGAGCCGCACGCCGAGCCCGACCACTCTGACGTTGCGATTGACGATTTCGCCAGCCATCGCCTGACTTCCGTCTGCCGTTCCCGCAGCAGCGCCGACATCTCGCCAACCCTTCAATTGCTCTTCGTCCGAGTCAATTGGCCTTTCTACAGCTCCATCATGTCTTTCATTCGGTCCACAACGATGCGCGCCTCCGCATTCGCACGATGCGCCCGGCCGACGAGGTACATCCGCACTGCCGAGCTCCAGCCATGGCAGCGGTCACTGCAACGCAGGACTTACGCCTCCGCCCACGGCTCCGAGGCGAAGAAGAGCGATCTCCCATGGTGCGTAGTGCTCTTTTCTAATGCTATTGTTGGGCACTAGGAACAACTACTCACATCTGCGCGCAGGATCGCCGGTTCTCTTGCCGCGACCTCCGTCGGCCTCTACCTCGTCTTGAACCAGGACCTCGGCCACGGTGAGGAGCACCACGACGAGGCCCACGCAAAGCATGATGAGGAGCACGGCGAGGACGAGTCGGAAGGAGAGTCGAGTGAGGAGCCCGCCAAGTCCGAGGAGTCCGAGGAGTCCAAGGAGTCCAAGGATGACGAGAAGGACGAGTCCAAGGAGGACAAGGAGGACAAGAAGGACGAATCTGAGGACAAATCTGAGGATGACAAGGAGGACAAGAAGGATGAGCCAAAGGGCGACTCCAAGGAGGAGAAGAACAAGAAGGATGATGCCGGTGCAAAGACCTCTGCGCCCGACGAACGCGACGCGGTAAGTCTATTGCCTGGTCCATGCCTCTCCATACTGACCACATCTAGCCAAACCCCCGCAAGGAAGCCGGCTCCCAGAACGAGACGTCTGGCAAGCAGGAGGGCTTGTCCAACAGCGACACCAAGCACACTGCCAATATCCACGACGACCCGCAGAAGAGCAAGAAGGGCGAGGGCGTCGCCGAGACCGCCAAGCTCAAGGGCACTGTTTCGACCGAGCGACCAAGTGTAAGTACGTGAGTTCGAGTACTTAACCGCGAAACTGACAAGTTGCTAGGCTGAAAACAAGGCGGAACGAGCTGAAGGCAAAGCCCAGTCAGACAAGGACGCGTAGATTCTTTGCGCATGTACCAAACCTAATATTGCATGCCGCTTCCTGTACATTCTCAGGTATCAAGTCACCATCAAATCTAGTTCTGCATTTCTCTATCCACGAGCCCCCGTGCATTATGTCATTCTCCGCCCACTACCAGCACAGCCCAGGCTGGCATCGCGCCTGTTGAGCGGGTGAATGAAGCGTGTATCGCCTGTTGATCGCAAGATGAACGCGGCTAGGCAGGTGCCATGTATGGCCTGCGCCGCAAGTGCCTACGACATCTCACCCGACGCGCAGAAAGATAGTCTGGGAGGGTCCAAAGCACGTAGGCTCGAAAGGATACGAGGTCAGATGGATATTGCTGATGCACGTGTCTGATTGGGCCGAGTACCCTGTGCACGGCCCATGCCACGACTCGGTTGTTCCTGAGGCGAGCTGTAAGCGCCCGGAAACTGGGCGGAAGACTCCACCAAAGTCTGTCACACGTCGTTGTGCACACCAATTGGCCACAACTGCGCCGCATTGCGTGGAGACCGTCCAACGACTCCGAGTCTGCACCCACAACAGTGGTTCTCTGTGAGGTGGATCAACGCCGAGCTCCAATCGCAATGGAGACATGGAGGCGCCGCGGCTGCGAAGCGGGCTGATGCTGGCCGGTCCCTCGACACATTCATGCATGTCTTAGAAGTGATGATGCTACTGGAAGAGATATCAGCCCCCGACCCCCGTCTGAGGTCTTCACCTCGTATGCTCACGGATTCCGGGCTGCGACACTTACTTCCTGCTACTGCCTACTACCCCGCAGCCTAACTGCTGTCCTCCATCATCTCTGCCGATACCTTCGCTCCGACGTTTCCATCTGCTGCACTTTGCATTCTTGTCGCGACGACGCCCCGGCCTCTATCTAAAGGCTTGAAACGAAACATCAGTACCCGGATCCAGACTGCGTCTGACGTCCACCACCATGGATCCTCGACAATACGCACATCAACCTCAGGGCGGCGACCGGCGTCACCAGAGATTCTCATGGCAGGTGCCGCTGGGAACACCACCAGAGGAGCAATCGCAAGTCCACCACCAACCACAACAGCACATTCGACAGCATCAAAGTCCTGTAAGGATCAACACCGCAGTGGACGACCAGCACAGCCGAACATTTTCCTATGCGCAAACACCAGCAGAGCACATTGCATTCCAATACATCCCGTCGCCGAGCGATCCCGCCGTCCCTCCTCTTCCACAATCACCTACACCTATTGATCCACGCCCGCAGTCCGTCTTTG
>Ga0247803_1001282_pt1 | contig 13184 bp, 13 predicted proteins | sample UWRJL014104B1_FD_180928 | JGI IMG/M metagenome (GOLD analysis project Ga0247803, IMG submission 180928) | Plant litter microbial communities from Arlington Agricultural Research Station in Wisconsin, United States - UWRJ-L014-104B-1 | ecosystem: Environmental > Terrestrial > Plant litter >...
CACCTCTCCCATTGTGCGGAAGAGCCCCGTCGAGACCGTCAAGGATGCCGCCAAGGTCGTCGACAGGACCGTGTCGGATAACATCGTGAAGGGCATCGAGAAGGGTGGTACGTAATCACGCTGAATCTCGATCTTTGTGCCGTTTACTGATCCCCGAGTAGAGGAGGCCGCACAAGTGGTCAAGGAGAAGACCCCAAACACGACCGGCGAGGCAAAGGGCCAGGCTAGCCAGCTGGCCGGCGAGGCAAAGGGCAAGGCACAGGAGCTCAAGGGCGAGGCCAAGGGCAAGGCGCAAGAAGTTAAGGGCGAGGCTAAGGGAAAGGCGAACCAGATCTAAAGACATTTAATTCGAGATGATCGATGCGATATGACAGACCCTGGAGGAGGAATGCGACGACGAATAGGGTGCATACTCGGCCGCGTTGAAGGAGTGCCGGGGTGCTAAGCTGCTTAGTGGATAGCAGATATCTTCCTGTACCAATACTTTGTGTCCGAGTTGTGGTTGTAGCAAAAGCTGAGACATGTTCAAGACCGCAGTCGTACTTCCATCCTGCTCTGTGACCCGTCGCCCCCGGTCTCCAATTTCTGATCACTTTGATACCACCGTCGTCTTTTGGCCAAGCACCTTGCCCCAAAGATCGGGGTACAAGGTCAGCAAAGCTTGTCCGAGGGTTCTGAGGACTAATTGTAGTATACAGACGCCGCCAACCCCGCATTCGCGACACATTAACCCCTTCAACTTAGAAGGTATCCTGACTACTAGTTTTAATTCCTAGTTAGTCGTCTTCAAAGGTTATTTCTGCTACTCGGAGGCAGATGACAGTGGTCACGAAAAACGAATTTAAGTTTCATGCATCCATTGCCTTATAATCTAATCAGTACACTCCACCCTCTCCTCCAAGGATGAAATAAAACAACAAAGTAGCTCCGACAACGCCGATAGGAAAACCATCTAACCAAGCCTCAGCCCTATTCGCACACCGTGGAAACAAGAAAAAGATGGGGAAACCCGCTACATCGGGGCCCTCACAAACGCCACCCATGCTCCCAGCCGTCCTACACCATTGTTTAGACGGTAGTAGGGGGACCAAACTCGACGATCATGTCGTATCTGCTGCCATCTGCGGACTTCAAGATATGCATAGCTTCAACGGTAGGGTTTCCAAGCTCCACGTGGTGATCCGTAGCCATCTGGATAGGACGCTGGCCATGAACGGTGCCCGCGAGCGCGTCAAAGGAAGCCGATTCTGCCGCGGAGCCTCCGGTCTTCCTCACAGTCACAATCTCCCCAGGGTTCTTCTTCATCACCTCGTACACACCGTCCATGACCAGTCGCGTATCTGTTTGGTCGGTGATGGTGTCTTGGGCGATGTACTTGACTGGTCTGGCATTGGGCCCCGCGTCGGCCTTAGATTTGCGAATATTGGCCATGAGCTGATCACTCCATCCGACCTCGTCTGCCTTTGTGCCAAATCCTGGCCTCGTATATTTTAAGTTGTCTCCGGTGACGCCTTGGTATTGGCGATGAAGATCACGTTCGTTGTTGAAACTCGCCTTGACTACGTAGCTTCCTTTCTCGGGATTCTGGAGCGTCCGGGCCATGATCATCGAGTCGTATTCCTGGTCATACATTTGAGCCATCATGATATCACCGTCATCTGCTCCCTGTCCCTTAAGTTGGTTCTTGAAATCATCGCTATCCTTCCAATTCTGAGCTTTGCCGATTTGGTCTTGGTTGTTCTTGATCGCGGTCTCGGAAAATGTCTGGTCCTGGCCGAAAGCATCCTTCCACCTTGGGTCTTGGAGGTATGGCTCGTTGGGCGCCTTCGCGTTTGGTTCTATGGTCACATCGTACCTGCCACTCGATTTGAGATCGCCATTGAACTTCGGAGGGTTGGTTGCTTCCCCGCCGACAACAGCGTCGAGCTTCTTGTGCGTGTCGTAGCCCTTTTGACGGTAGTCGATCTCCTTGTCGCCATGCTTAATCTTCCACTGTGCTGGAGCTTCCGCGAAGGCAGGCGCTTTACCCACACATCGCTTTTTGAGGCCACACGCCTCCGGAAGATTTACCGGCCCATCAGGATCATCAGTACGAATGGGGGCATTTGTTTCGTCAGGTTTGTTCGCCGGGGCATTGGGGTCATCGGCAGGGTTGGTCACCGGGGGCTTTGGATCGTCCGCTGGAGGTATAAGGCCTGGGTTTTCGGGCGTGTCCTTGGGAGGTGTTGAAGGGTCGTTGGGTCGAAGGGGCGCCGGGGTGTCGGGAGTACCCGGCGCATCTGGACCATTGACAGGTGGTTTGGGGCCATTGACAGGTGGTTTAACCGGCGGCTTGGGAACTTTCGGCGGTACGACGACAGGGCTACGTGCAAGTAGGGGAACTAGTCCCCGAGCGACCAGGCCCTCTTCTTCGCGTTTGTCTGCCTGGGCAACATCCTGGATCGGTGCCGCAAGAGCGGTACCGAGTAGAAGTAGATGCAGCACTGAGAAACGCATGGCTTCGATCCCTTGCAGGAGTGATGCTGCTGTTAGTCAAGTACCGTCTGAAACTGAATGGGTAGGAAAGGAAAGAAGGAAAGTAAGAATCGAAACGAATGTACTGAGAGCCGCGAATGAAGCTTGAGGGAAACAAAACGAAGTTACTCCAAGGCCTCTTTAAACCTCAAAGCGAAGTCCGATGTCTTGTCCTGAGTCGCCCAACTCAGCTCTGGCCGATCAGGTTGAAGTGTGCTCTTCGATACTCCGTCCGGTTCTGTCTCTATGCGCGTCAATCAGCCATCGGCATAATGCCAAATTTCTATCGTCAGCACTGTGCGTCGTCCGCGGACTGACGCCATCATGCGAGAATCCATCACAGCAGCGTGTGATAATTCAGTGGTTGGCTTCGTCCCTTGTTGATGGCACCGGTTGTCCGTTTCATACCTCCGTTGGAGGCAATCTCGTAGTGCGGAGTGTGTAGCGCCCAGCTGTCTAAGTGACCAAATAGGCAGCTGGTGTATGCCCTGATGTTTAGTGAGCAGCTGGAGATTGATGCGACTTCTGGACTCCGGCTAGGGTTCAGCGCCCAGAGATGCGCGTGCTGGAACGGGTTCCTGGAATTGCGGCTGTCTAGCAGCCTGCCTGCAGAGTACATTGAAAGTAACCTTGGCATGTATTGATTGGAACGCGAACTGCGACTGTGCTGCAGATCCAAGGTGTGCAGCCCCAACCTGGGTGTTTGGTTGGTGGCTTGGGCGGTTGGGATAGAAATCGTGGCTGAGATGGAGGCTAACTGCTAAGATCTACGGCACGGGCGCGCCCCTGTCATGCCAAGCCACAGTAAGCATGAAGCAGCCATGTCGGAAAGGGCGTCGGTAGGCGAGTTTGCGGATTTCGGGTGGGAAACGCCTGTGAGATCAGAACACTATCTGCACATACTCGACCGGATTCACCCCTATCCGCGGTGCGAAAAGCGTTGCAATCGCTTGATCAGTCACGATTCTAGGCAGGCCTTCGTCGCTTTCGGCTACGGAACGTACACATTGCCTTTGCATGTCGCCTGTAGTCTTATCGTCTCTGTAACTTCCGACGCTGCTTCGTGAAACGGGGCTACAGGCGTTCTCCGGAACTCGCAATTGACGGTGGTTCGTCGCCCCGAGCCCCTCAGTCTCCAGGTTAATGCGCTTTCGTGGCAAAGTATCTCACTCTGCGACATCTGAGCTGAAAAGACAATGCACGCAGAACTGACGTAGGTTCTCCGGTGGCCAGCTCAGGCGGCTAGTGCACCAACATCTTCGGTGTTCTGGAACACAGGCTCCTTCCATATTTGTACATTGGGTGCTACGGCCGCTCTCAACTCACCACTTTTCCCTCCCAGAATACGCCCTATCCCACCCAAACGAAAACACCGCCGTCACATTGACCAGTCCCGCATTTGCCACTATGAGTTTGCAACAGCTTCCGCTGGAACTGATTCGAGCCATCTTGGCCGAAGCCATGCTGTCGCGCGGGCTACGCCGGGCTCTGAGACTACGGCTTGTGAACAGTAAGTACGCAGGTCCGTAATACGGCAACATCCGCACGCTGCGCGGCATGAATAGTACCTCACCAAACGAAGAAGCCGGAACTGACGTGACCAGAGCTTTTTTCCACCGCAGTTGTCAACATGTTAGGCGAGTTGAGAATGCTCGAAGACGTTGAGGAGAAAGTTGGCCGAACTGGTCCTCTAGGAGCGGCATACCTTTCGCAGGTCCTCCTTAGCAAGCAAACGGGCTTGTCCCCACAACTTGAGAATATGCGCCAAATAGCATCGCGATTCGCCATCGATGATGCGAACACTGGCAGCACACTTGGCTACTCTGGATACATCAAAGCCTTGAGTTTGCGTCTAGCGAGCAATGGCTTCAGTTCTATGAACAGCCTATTCCACCCACACCCTTATGCGGAGACATCTGGGATTCTAGAATACGATCTCCTGGCCGCCGCTGCATACATGGGAAAGTTCTCCATTGCCCGGGAACTAAGCGCGAAAGAAGGAAATATGGGTCTCGACTATTCAACCATGGGCCAACCGCAAACAGCTGCCGCCATCGCGGAAAACACCGCCATCATCGACCTCTTCCTGCAACAAACCAAGCTCCACGGTTCAAGTGTGGGCAGTGTTTTGCAACGGCAATTAAAGGCTGCATCCCGTGTTGGCTCAGTAAGAGTTGTGGAACACCTGCTGGCTTCGGAGTTCAACCCAGGATTAGGACACAAGCGAGATCATCCCTACTTTGAAGGGTTTCATGAAGCGCTGAGCACGCCTAACGTAGAAGTATTCGACATTTTGATGCGGTACAAGGAAACGACGCTAGCCAACAACTTGAAACGGCACAAGGAACGGTACTCCGGTAAAAAGGAGACAAGGATAACACCCTTGATGGAGGCCCAACTTGCACCTCTGACCGAGGCAGAGCTAGCACCCTTGCTACACGAGGCTGCAGAGAACGGATGGGAGAGCATGGCATCCCGTCTTCTTGACATGGGCGCGCCAGCGGATGGCTACTCCTATTGCCGTGGCCATGACGAGCACATGCCTCTCCTCGCGGCTTGCAAGTCCGGCTCCGAGGGAGTCGTGAGAATTTTGCTGCAGCACAATGCCAACATTACCGGACTAGAGATGGAAGCAGCTGCGAAGAAAGGTCGGATAGGGACTGTGAGGATACTCCTCGAGCATTTCGCGGACAGCAATCGCGGAAAGACCCCGCCTATCGTTAGCGCTGTGAAATTGGAGTACAAGGAGATGTTCCATTTGCTGCTGGATCATGGTGCTGAGCTGGGCGAGGCTGGTTTGATGGCTGCGAAAGAGGCCCGGAAGGAAGGACTTGACTCTATGCTGGCGTTGCTGGAGCAGCATGGCGTTAGCATAGGGGACGGCCTTGTGGCTGAGGGTTAGCCGTTTTCTACCGTCTGCATCAAGTTCACGCGCTTCGAATACATGCGGTGATCGAGAGGTAGGCCTGCTTTAATTTTCCAACACAAATTCAACCTTCTCCTCAACCCACCATATAGTTCGCGCATCCGTAATTTGCCATCAGGAATCTAGTCAACGATATAAACGGTCTGTCCATCTGCGCACGTATTATTTCGAGTGAGGTAAGTAAGTTCGTTCGGCTTTTGCGAGAGGAAGAACCCCCGGACCCGGATGCCAAAAAGTCGATGTTTACAACGGCCGATCTCTCGGGACTGGTGGTTCGTACCATGGCAAGGTAGAGCAGGGTTTCTTAGTGAGTGGAGCTGACTTTAGTGTTCATTGGTGGTCGATAAAACATCGTAACGGACTCAAGTTAAAGGCTAGAGCTCAACTGTACATGTGAACACGTTCATTGGCGGTCAAAAATCATCCAGGTGCCGCCTAGCACCATCACGTATCCGAAATAAGTTCAAAGAAATCACAAAAAAAGACGACGCCGGCAGGATTCGAACCTGCGCCCCCGAAAGGATTTGATAGCTGAGAACAAGTCAAGTGACTTGTGCTTCGAGTCAAACACGTTAACCACTCCGTCACAGCGCCGATGATGTATCTAAACAGTATTCTGAATTGATTTATGAGTTTTGGGCGCATCCATCCAATATATACCTACATGTAACGTCATTGTGGGTGTGTATGAGCCGAAGTCAGGCCCTAATCGAGCCCGGATCAGTCTTCCGAACTTCTGTGGGGACGGGAACACACAGTTAGACCGATATTGTCACTTGGGAACACGGCATTACTGCACCGTTGGATTTGGTCACCTTGGTTGGGGACTCTGACCAACGACCCCTCCGATGCCAAAAGCAGGAATACTTCTAGAATAGTATTGTGACGCAAAATCTAAAAAAAACCCCATCTCATGGAGCCTCTTAGACAGGCCGAGAATAACTCGGTGCGACTCGGTCGGATGGAGCTGCAGCGTCCAGATGCCATCTGATGCATCGGCCTATTTCCACTAACTGATCCCGAGCCACGCATGCTACTTAATAAGCCCCATAAGACACAGTCTGTATTTTGAAAACCATGAAGCCCATCAAGACCGAACGGAAAGAGTTCACTCGGACTGAGTCGGGACGGGCTGCAGCTTGCCGTCCACCCCATGTGTGGGCACCACCGATGGAACAACCACAATGTCCAATCGTCCTGTGGATTGCGTAGTCTGATTATCCTCGAAGGCCAGTACATCATACATCCACCGGACGTGCCTATGCGCAGTTGTATTTCGTCAAATCGGGAGCGCCTGGGGTCGGTGGGGCGGGATCTCCACTAGTGGCGCACTTTATCCGACCTGGCCCTTGGTTTCATGCAGGTGTATCTGATGCTCCGACACAGCTCCGCCAGAACACGCACGCCTTAGGGGAGCACCACACACGTGCCTCAGGGGACTGTTGCAGTGTGCGGGTGCATTCACTCTTTCACCGCGAGCGCGGCAGGTTTGCTCGCGCTCGCCATGTAGAAGGCCTCCGCCCGGACGTCTCCCGCCGCCAGCCTCAACACGATGGACACGATAGCAGTCGCGCCCAAAGGGGCCCCGCTGGCTTCGCCCAAAGTCGTCAAGAATGCAAAGGGCGCGCTTGTTCCGAGCAGCCAGATGGCATACATCGCCTACGGATGTGGTGAGTGCGCATCGGGCGTGTGAGAAGTTCCCCGGCTGACGGCATGGCAGAGCACATGGGCGAAATGCTTGAGAATGCCCGCAAGCAGACCATCCACAACTACCGCGCCATCCTGCAAGACATACACGAGAAACCGAGTATAATAGCGCAAACGTACAAGAACCCGCCAGACGGCCGGCCCGTCGTCTCCCTCCGCCCGCTGTACCTCTGCCTACAATGCCCTAGTATTATGACGGAAGGAGATCGGGACGAGCACATCGATGTCAAGCGGCATATATTCTGTGCGTATATTCCAAAGCTACACTCAAGGCTAGGGTACAAGATTTGTCGTGAAAGCGAGCATTGGGCGGGCCTAGTACGTGGTACTTTGTGCTGAGAGCTCTCTGGATGAGCTTTGCAGAAGACCACTCTGTACCTGAACTGGCTTTTCACGACGCATCTGTACTCCTAAGCTGAGAATGGGGAAGGCATGCTGACAAAGTGTAGCTGTGGAATCACGAGATGGGAACATATACTGCGGCGATTGCAAAGACTTTATCTATGATACTGATCTGGAGGCTAGGCGATTGCAGAAAGGTCAGCCAGTACTCTCAACCCTCCATCCCAAGTGTTAACAGTCGCATAGGCAAAAAGCGTAAATACGAAGATGCGACGACCACCGACGAGGTCAAGCTCATCATCAACAACTCCACCTTCCTCCCTTGCCGCGCGATAGGCCTCCGAGGCCTTTACAACATGGGTCAAACCTGCTTCATGAGCGTCATACTCCAGACCTTGGTACACAATCCATTCGTACGCAATTACTATCTTTCCGAAGGGCACAAAACCGGCGAATGCGAGAAGGAAGCGTGTGTCAGCTGCGCATTGGACGAAATGTTTGTTGAGTTCCATTCAACGGAAAAAACAGAAGGTTTCGGGGCTGTCAACATGCTCATGGGCAGTTGGCTTGCGGGCGAGGTGGGTCTCCTACGATGATATGGTCGGAAATATCACATGCTGACTCGCGAAAAGGCTCTCGCAGGATATCAACAGCAGGATGCACACGAGTACATGCAGTTCATGCTCAACACCCTCCACCTACAAAACGGCGGCTCGACCGACTCCGAGGACTGCAAATGTGTGGTCCACCAAACCTTCTACGGGAAGCTGTCCAGCACCGTCACCTGCGACAATTGCCGGAATACTACAACAGCGCTTGATCCATACATGGATCTTAGCTTGGACGTGCGGAACTTACCCAAGAAGCGGAAACTGGAGGGAGGCGCTAAGGAGGAGGCACAATTGGATCTTCGCGATTGCTTGGAGAGATTTACCGGGAGGGAGAAGCTGGGTGCGGCTGAATACACATGTCAGAATTGCGACAGTGGGCAGAACGCTACGAAACAGTTGAGCATCAGACGGTTACCGCCGGTTCTCCCTATCCACCTCAAGGTACGACATCCTTCACCCACTCTACTAAGCAACAAACTGACACTCCCAGCGCTTCGAACACACAAAATCCACCTCCTCCAAGATCGAAACCAAGATCTCCTTCCCCATGAAGCTCGACATCTACCCCTACACCACCGCCTACCGCTCCACGCAACCCAAAGCCTCGAAAGCCTCTGCAGGCGCCGTACCCCCAAACTCAAACCACAACGTCAACACGCCCGCAAACTCCCTTTACTACGAACTCTCTGGCGTCATCGTACACAAGGGCAAGATCGACTCCGGGCACTACGTCAGCTATTCGAGAGAAGGCAATGACTGGTTCGCTTTCGACGACAGCAAGGTTGTCCTGGTTAGCGAGGCAGAGGTGATGGCTGCGGAGGCATATCTGTTGTTTTATATGGTGAGTTCCTTGGAGGTGTGAGGGGCATTGTAGGACACGCGTTTCCTCGAGTGTGGTTGGCGGTCGATGCGCGAATGTATGATACTCCAGAAGGGAGAAGACAGGGACACTTTCGGGCAGCATTCTTCGGCGTTACTCTTCACCACTACATACCACATTCAGACTGCAAATCGCAGCGGCTTCGGCGTACTAGTGGAGGACCCGGTATAGGATATTATATCGGAAACAAGTATCGGTATTGGCCGCAATACATGATTGTGACTGCGGGCTTGCCTTTTTTCAGACCTTGTGTGGAGCGCTCTCAATACATGCAGATGAATGACACATCTCTGCCACCCCGTTGACTGTCTAGTCATTTACCCTAGAGGCCCGTTACATGGCAACGTGTGTAATTGTATGGACAATTTTCGCTTGACCGTGTCATCAGATGGTACGAGCACTAAGAGGATTGAGAATATATGCGCTGGCGAGGCTGTCCAGAGCAAGAGGTTGAGCTATTGGTAAATCGTACAAGTACACAATATTTCTAATCTTACAAATCCAGCCACCTTCAGGGTATTATGTGACCATCGTCTCTCCAGCAGAACTCAGGCTTAATCATCGGAACATTGGCAGTCCTCGATACTCCCACCCATCCGGTACCCACTTAGCAGCGTCGGACACTTCCACGCCACATCCATGTCATTGCACTGGAAAAGCAGATTCCACATCCGCTCAAGCGTGTAGCCATAGACTGGTGCGCTCATCGAATCTGGTCGACCCTGCAGATACGGCTCCTGGTGCGCCCAACTATTACTGTTGGTGAAAGACTCGTGAAGGAAACGATAGACGCTCTTGTCTACGCCGCGGATCCGCCTCGCCGACACAATGAACTGGCCTTTGTAGCTCAAGAGCACGTTCTCACAGCTTGTAGAGTTGTTTATGCGGTCGTGTATGTGCGGGAAGAGGTGCGTCGTATCGCCCCAATTGAAGCGGTCGCCACAGCTCTCGCAGGAGCAGACATATCCGGACCAGCCTAGGTTCAGCATGCCGGTGAACAAGGGATGAAAGTAATTGCGTATCCGCGGGTAGAATTCACGCGGGTTGTGCACGTCGGCTTGGAGGAAGACGGTGTGTTGGGCGAGCATGTCCCAGTTGTCGAGAATGTGGTGGAGGTATGTCTCACCTTCTCTTCCGATATTGGGAAGCGTCGTTACTTTGTTTGCTCCAGTGCGGGTTCGGATCTGCTCAATGTTCGCTTCGCTGTCTTTGACATAGATCTGTATCTGGGATTCTCGTAGGTTGGGCATAGCCTTCAATGTTGAGATTAGTGTTGCGACGTCCTCCACAGGCTCTTTGTACATGCTGATAACGACTTCGACGGCAACTTCTGGGGTATATCCATAGTCAACAGTCGGGTTTACCTTGAGCGGTGCTCGGTATATGTTCTCTGAGAAGTTGAACATCAGATAGGGGATCCAAACACCAGAGAGAAGGATGAGGGCAAGACAACCGCGCTGCAACACGATCCGCCGTCTCCACCTCTCCTCAGCGCTCCGGGTAGCGTCCGAATCTGCCAAACCGAGACCGCCGTCGCTGTATACCAGACACCGGTCGTCGTTGTTTGGGACGTTTTCGTAAGCCTGTAGCTTATCCCAGTTGTTGTTCCGATTGTTGTTCAAATTAGACGCGCCGACCATGCATAACATGGACAACAAGAAGAAAATGAGTTGATACCAACTCATGTAGGAGCGCCGAAGCGTGAGCGTCGACGCTAGGCCTAACGCCCCAACCATGAGCACTGGGGTCAGGTAGTACCAGCTGTACTCGGTGGGATAAATGGCCGTCCCGCTGTCCACCTCGTCCATTGGAGAGAGGAGTGACTGGCCTATGAGCATTGCAGTCGCCGTGAAAAGAGCATTGGCGGCGAGCAATAGGAAATGATTTGGTTGCAGAGCGTTGAAAAACCCGCTCCAGCTTTCTTCCGCATGGTATGTTGCCACAGTCCCTGTGATAACAAGCCCAGTACCGCACAACAGTATGTTCGTTCTCGCTTCGTGGAATGTATCGGGCATCTGTTCAGAGATGAACTGCCGCAGGGCTCGCGCGATTCCAGCCAGAAGTAGAGCCAGGATGGCAGTCACCAAGCCCGCCACGTGGAGCCTATACTCTGCGCCTAGGATTCCAACGCAGGCGAGCAGGGCGAGGAAAATGCGAGCGATTTCGAGTTGGGATCGTCGTTCTTTGCTTCTGAAGAGCATTATCGACGTCTCGAGGCACCGTGGCACAGCTACTAACATGAGTAGGATCGGAAGATTCTGGAAATGCAGTATAGCTTGGCTAGGGTCACAAGTCAGCAAGATATTCCGTACGAAGGAGGTGGCACTCTCGATAGATTTCCTAAGCAAAGACAGCGTGAGTGTCAAGACTGGGTGAGAAGGCCGTCTGACACGTGCGGAGACAGATAGATTTGAGATTCACTCCTACTTACGTGAAGAACAGCAGCGACGTAGCGGTGACCGCCGCTAGAAGGATATGCAGTACCCATTGCGAGCCCGTCGGTTGATGTGAGTAGGGCCCAGCGGAACTCAGCCGCCGCAAATGCAAAGCTCCTGCAGTGAGAGCTGTGGTCGCCAGCTGGATGAAGTGAAGGTGGAGCGGATAGTGTACGTTTAGTTCTACGAGGAGATGTCTCGAGGTCAAGATTGACACAACGGCGGAAGCCATCCATTCCTAAGAGCTCTTCAGGTCAGCGATGACTGGCGGTTGTTGCTTAGGATATACCGTGGAAGTGAACAGTTTCTGGCACGCAAGCATACGTACCGCCTGGTGGAAGTTGCGCAAGATATCGGAAACCGCGTCAATCCACCCCATCTTGAGCCTTGAGGTGGAGTGATTGAATTTTATGTTGGTGAGGTCGGATTCGTTGTTTTGCGGGCATCGTGGCCTGGAGGAAGGGGCGAAGATTGTGAAGGAAACGGGGCGTCAGGCCAACCACACATGCTTCGCTTCACCCAAAGAAGTGTAGCTGCAGCCTATAGCAACGAAAGAACCAATATTAGACATTGTCACATCGTTCAGGCCCGCCTAGCAATCTTCCGTTATTACATGAAATACGCCCGACCGCCCTGAATGCCCTGCAGATAGTGGTCAGACCGTGCTGGGGTTTCTGTATTCCGTTCCTCATTCAGCAAACTTGCATACCATCGACTAGCATAGCTCTTGGGTATGATCAATTCGCGTCCACAACCTCAGGGTTTACAATACTCGCCAAGCTCCAACAACTTCTTGTGCCGGCCGTGACTTTTGGGGACGTTTCTGCCTTGAGAGCCATTGTGCGCACCTGCTTGCGCCACTGAAAGGTTCAAGTATAGTAGGATGCGCTTCCTTGATGATAGACTTGGTCGTTGCGTGCGTGATATGTGTGATATGTTTGTGTTTGGTACCAATTGCTGGGTAAGCTTGATAGGCCACCCCTTTCATGTGCGACCTCTCGCCCGTTACGATACCGCTGTATCCCGTGGAAAATGCAACACTACACGCGCGTGACTTGGAGACATTGCATCGCCTCGCAAAATTTCGCGCGTACAGTTGCTCAGTTCCATGGGGTACGGGATAGTATCATGCTTTAAAGACAGTCTGTTTGCGCTGCCTGACATATATTGGGTGACTATTTGGTCAGTAGACGACTGGTCATGGATAGTCAGAACTATGACGTGTTTCGGACCTAGTAGTAGCAAACGCAGGATTGCCGACGGTAAGCTCATTCAGATATGCCAACGTGAGTTAGGGCTATTCACCTCTCTGAACGCGTCTTTACACGTCGTCTTTGAGGCATCAGCCTGGGCCTGTGCAAACTCCGCCGCGAGCGTTCAAACTCCACACTGCGATTCCGCCTTTGCTAAATCGTCTTGTCAAGTGTCCAGCACGGATAGTCGATGTCAACATTCGTGTGTAGAGGGCCTGTTGGGTAACGGGTTGCGCATTTGCCTTCCATCAGTTGGAACCACGAACCACACGTCACTTAGTTCTGTGGCAACATCAAAGAAGTCAGGATGCGAGTAGTACTACGTGGAATAAGTTGCACACGAGACGAATAATTAGTGGATGGGGAGATTCGCCGAAATGTGTTCTGATATAATCGCGGTCCGTGCGTAAACGTGCGACGCGTTCACAGCGACCGCCGTTCGAACATGAACACTTTCACCACCACCACTTCAACGATTGACCCGGCAATGCACTCGGCTTTATCATCGTGCGAGAA
>Ga0247803_1001283_pt1 | contig 13182 bp, 12 predicted proteins | sample UWRJL014104B1_FD_180928 | JGI IMG/M metagenome (GOLD analysis project Ga0247803, IMG submission 180928) | Plant litter microbial communities from Arlington Agricultural Research Station in Wisconsin, United States - UWRJ-L014-104B-1 | ecosystem: Environmental > Terrestrial > Plant litter >...
CTTCTGGTCATTTATTCAAAAACATTTACTTGATAAGGATAAAGGGGAATGGTTCTGGGGAGTTTGGGATGATTATTCGAAAATGAATGAAGACAAAATAGGCTTCTGGAAATGTCCTTATCACAATGCAAGGGCATGCATGGAAATACTCCGGCGCATTAAAAAATAAGAGCATAAAAAAGGCAGCGAAAGCTGCTTTTTTTATGCTCGCACCGATTTGTAATCGGGGCGTTTATGGTTCAGCGTTTGCAACGCGAGTACTACTTAAAATCTACCATACCCGCGTTACAAACGCTAAACCAGGCAACACCGATTGCAAATCGGTGTTAGCGGTGCAAATCGGTGTTAGCGATATCGGTCCTCGCAGTTTGCAGATAGAAAATGTGTCATTTTTTGATAAAATAATATTATGTGTTTACTCTTTGCAAATAGTACATTTGATTTAAAATTTTTAATTATATCCATAGTGACTACACACACATGTAACTTTTAGTATAATTAAATATATTATTTCATAATAATATCCTTGTATTTTAAAACACAAAAACTGTATGCAAAAAAATCTACTAGTTTTAACACTCTTCCTCTGCTCCCTTCTCGTCAACCTCAGTTATGCCCAGGAAATGGCGGTAACAGGAAAGGTTAGCGAAGAAGGAGGAGGCGAAGTTGCCGGAGTAAATGTCGTTGTGAAAGGAACAAACCGCGGCACGACAACAAACGATAAAGGGGAGTTTAGCATTCAGGCTGAAAAAGGAAAAGTTCTGATTTTCAGTTTTATTGGATATAATTCCAAAGAAGTGACTATCAATGCATCAATTTTAGATGTGTCACTAACGCCTGAGGCAACCGCGCTAAACGAGGTCGTGGTAACTGCCCTCGGTATTAAAAAAGAGAAAAAAGCACTTGGATATGCGGTCTCTGAAATAAAAGGAGAAGAACTCACCGTAGCCCGCACGCCAAACATGGCGAACTCACTCGCTGGTAAAGTAGCAGGGTTAAATATCACCGGCACGGCAACTGGTCCTGCGGGATCCACCAGAATAACGTTGCGGGGAAACGGTTCAATTTCCGGAAATAACCAGCCATTGATCGTTGTTGATGGTATTCCTATTAATAACGAAAACCTGGGACAAGCGGGGATGTGGGGCGGAGCCGACCAGGGTGATGGAATTTCCAGCTTAAATCCTGATGAAATCGAAAACATCAGTGTTTTAAAAGGGGCAACCGCGGCTGCACTTTACGGGTCACGTGCTTCCAACGGAGCTATTTTGGTGACCACAAAGGGCGGAAAAATGGAAAAAGGCATTGGCCTGGAAGTGAACAGCAATTATCTGGCGGAAGACTTGCTGATCAAAGAATTCAAGGATTACCAGTATGAGTATGGCATGGGAAATAACGGGCTTAAACCAACAACTGTCAACGAAGCATTAACTTCAAACAGCTGGGGCGCCAGACTTGACGGTTCCAATGTGATACAATTTGATGGTGTTTCCCGCCCATATTCAGCGCAGCGCGATAACCTGAGCAAATTTTACCAGATTGGAAGTACCTTCACGAACAGCGTCGCTTTTTCAGGTGCGGCTGCGACAAGCACCTATCGTTTTTCTATGAATAATATGGATAACAAAGGTGTGATGCCTAATAACACTTTGCACAGAAATAACTTCGCCCTGAACGTCAATTCAAATCTTGGTAAAAAGCTGAGCATATTGACGAACATCAAATATGTTTATGAAAAGACCAAAAACAGACCAAGATTATCCGATTCACCGGGAAATGCCAATTATGCAATATACTCTCTGGCCTCTTCTATGGACGTGGAAACTTTCAGGGATACTAAATATGACGCAGCAGGAAATGAAAAAGTCTGGTCGGACAACGTGTATGTTACAAATCCGTACTTTGCGGCTTACGACTTCCAGAATAATGATCAGAAAAACCGCGTAATCGGTGCTATTGAACCAAAATTTGACATTTTGGATTGGCTGTTTGTAAAAGGGCGAATTGGTATAGATTATTTCAATTATCGCTATCGCGCGATTGAACCATACGGAACTGCCTATAAAGTTTTGGGTTCTTACACATCGAACCAGCGGGAATTCATGGAAAGAAACATGGATTTAATGTTGGGAATTGACAAAAAATTCGGAGATAAATTTGGCTTCAATCTTCTTTTGGGTGGAAACCAGATGCGCAATGTGAACCGGTTGACAAACCTTGGGGGGAACAACTTCAACATTCCGTTCTTCTACGATATTTCAAACATTGATCCGGCAGCCAGAACATCCAGCGAAAATTATATTGAAAGACGTATAAATTCTCTGTATGGTTCAGGTGAATTTTCTTTCAATAACTACCTGTTCGTAACAGCAACCGCGAGAAATGACTGGTTCTCAACTTTAGCCTCTGGTTACAACAGCATATTATATCCTTCGGTTGGAGCGAGTTTCGTAGTTTCAGAAGCTATTCAAATGCCTGCTACAATTAATTATTTCAAAGTAAGATCTTCATGGGCACAAGCAGGTGGCGCGACAGATCCGTATAAATTATTGCTGACCTATGCGTTATCGGGCGCTCACAACGGTGCTCCTCTTGCCCAGATCAATAACACCGAAATCCCAAACAGTTTGTTGCAGCCTCTGACGTCAACAACATTTGAGGCAGGTTTGGAGGCAAGATTATTCAATAATCGTTTGAGTGCTGATATTGCATATTATTCAAGAAAAACAACAAATGATATTGTAAATGCCACGGTATCTTACACTTCCGGTTATAATGCCGCGGTTTTCAATGTGGGCGAAATCTCTAATAAGGGTATTGAGTTATTGCTGAATTTTGAAGCGCTCAGAAAGAATTCCTTTACTTGGAACGCTTCGTTCAACATGGCTTATAATAAAAGTGAAGTCATAAATCTGTATAATGATCTGCAAACATTAAGAGTCGATGAAAACAGAACCAGAACTGCCTATGTACATCAGGACGTTGGCTTGCCATACAGTCAGGTAAAAGGTTTCGATTTCAAACGCGACGATCAGGGACGTGTCGTTTATGATGCACAGGGATACCCGCTTCAGGGAAATCTGATGAGTTATGGTTCCGGCGTTTCTCCGTGGACATTAGGTTTCACCAACTCATTCCGCTATAAAGGCGTCGGTTTGAGCTTTCTGGTTGATGGCAAGTTCGGTGGAAAAATATTCTCCGGAACAAATGCACTTGGCTACAGACGCGGGAACTTGAAAGAAACATTGCCAGGGCGCGACGGCGGGCTTATCGGAGAAGGGGTCAATGAAAATGGAGAAGCAAATACCGTTCGTGTGGAAGCTCAGCCTTATTATGACAGAATAGCAAATAACATCGCAACACCGTTTGTATACAGTTCCGACTTTATCAAACTGCGTCAGGTGATTATTGATTATGCAATTCCTTCTAAATATCTGGGATCAAAGTCGCCATTCAAAGCAATTTCTGTGTCATTAACAGGACGTAATCTTTGGATTATTCACAAGAAAACGCCCAATATCGATCCTGAGTCCAACTACAATAATTCAAATGCGCAGGGCCTCGAATTTTACAGTGCTCCCCCGACACGCAGTATGGGTGTTAACCTAAACCTGAAATTCTAGAACCATACGACCAATATTTAAAAGGATATCATTATGAAATATAAAATATTTGTATTGCTGGGTCTTATGACTTTTTTGGGATCTTGCACCAAAGACTTTGAGGAAGTAAATGTTAACCCCAATGCACCGGCAATTGTGCCGCTTGACTATTTATTAAGTCAATCTGCCTTATTACTGGCAGGGTCGGCGGGAGATCCTGGTTACAAATCCTGGCGTGCTAATTTCATTTACGCAGGCTGTATCATGCAGCAAATGGCATCAGTAGAAGTAGGTTTTTATCGCGGTACGGTTTACACTTTTCAGGGTGATTTAAGTGCCGCTTATTTTGAAAGCTCCTATCCAAATTCGATCAAAAACCTGGTAAATCTGATCGATCTGGCAAGCAAAGACGCCAAAGATGTTAATGTCTTGTCAATGGCGAGAATATTGAGAGTAGTTGAAACATCATTTTTAACCGACTTATATGGTGATGTTCCTTATTCAGAAGCTGGAAAAGGGTTTATCAGCAAGATAAATTCGCCGAAGTATGATCCGCAGCAAGCAATTTACATGGACATGCTTAAAGAACTGGACGAAGCCAGCAAGGCATTTAATCCTGCTTCCTACAAACCTACAACTGCTGATTTCGTCTACGGAGGAGATCTTGATAAGTGGAAAAGAGGTGCTAATTCATTGATGTTGAGAATTGCGATGCGCATGCAAAAAGCGGATGCTACCAATGCGCAGGCATGGGCAAAAAAAGCTATCGATGCCGGAATAATGGCTAGTAATGACGATAGTTTTACTATTAAAATGGATAAAACCGGCGCAGGAAATAATTCTAATGCAAACTCCTGGAATCTGGGAGCGGGCAGAAAAATTGCAGATGGCAACAATATCCAATGGGCAAAAACTTTCATTGATATGATGAAAGCCAGAAAAGATCCAAGACTTCCGGTAGTAGCAGCGTTGAAAAACGGGGATCGATCTGTTGACAAACAAATCGGGATTCCAAGTGGAACCGATGCGACAACCTTGACCAGTCTGCCTGAAAAAAACCTGGATAATTATTCGCGCGCTGCGCCGAATATGTATGTTCTGAGTAACCCATACTTTATCATGACCTATGCCGAGTCTCAGTTATTGAAAGCAGAGGCGATTGAACGCGGGTGGGCCACTGGTGATGCAAAAGCGGCTTTTGAGGCAGGCCAAGTAGCAGCAATACTTCAATTGAATGCATATGGCGGAACCCTGACAGATGCAGATGCAAAAGCATATTCAGCTGCTAATCCATATCCTTCCGGAACACTTGACGCAAAACTGGAAGCAATTCAAACTGAAAACTGGCTTATTAATGGCTCTGTTTTGAACCATATGGAAGCTTGGGCTGATTGGAGAAGAACAGGTTTCCCAAAACTGGTTCCGGTAAATTATCCTGGAAACGAGACAAACGGACAAATTCCACGCAGACTCCGGTACCCACAAAGCGAGGTTGGTGTCAATGAAAATATCACCGAAGCAATTACACGTCAGGGCGGTGATACGTTTATGACTAAAATTTGGTGGGACAAATAATTACCGTTAAAAAAGTTATCGAAAGATGCTCCAAAACTTTTGGAGCATCTTTTTGCTTTTTATTCTAATTTTGAATTTCTACCGGATCTTAACCAAACTTATAAAATATGCTTGATGTATTTCCAGCTTCGACTGATAAGGCTGTTGTTTTCGATAATGTTCAGAAGTTTATTGACGAACAAGGTTTTTCAGTTGTAGCCAAAGATCATTCCCGTCCATGGGGAGGTTTTTTTGTACTTGACGAAAGTCAGGCTCCACAATTTATCAAAACTTTTTTCCCGCATTTGTCGCTTGAAGACTTTGCAGGTTATGAAAAACTGAGCCCAAAAATTTTGGTCGTAGCGCCGCAGAAACGTCTGTCATGGCAATATCACCACCGCCGTGCCGAAATCTGGAAAGTAATCGGTGGCAACGCAGGTATCGTGATCAGTGATACTGACGAAGAAACTGAAATGAAACAATTGCCGATCGGAACGGTGATAAGTCTTAATCAGGGAGAGCGTCACCGCCTGATCGGTGTCGATGAGTGGGGCGTCGTTGCTGAAATCTGGCAGCATACAGATCCATCCAACCCTTCTGATGAAGACGATATCGTTCGCGTTCAGGACGATTTCGGAAGATAAGTTACAATATCAGACGCAAGTGCCATGGTTTAATTTTCGCCATGGCACTTCTTTTTTATATACTAAACTGGCATAGTCCGCTAAGCATGGATTATTCAGTATATTTATCATCTCCCCAAAAAACCAGATATTAACCAACCAGCCATGAAATTCGGAAAAATTGATAATCCAGAGGTGGTAGATTTTGTGCTTCCACCCGACAACAAAGACAATAAGCTCGTTTTAGAAAAATCAAAAAAAGGGAGACCTGAAATATTTATAGGTTGTGCCAAATGGAATAAAGCAGATTTAAAGAATTTCTATCCAAAAGGAACGAAGGACGAATTGGCATACTATGCGACTCAATTCAACAGTATTGAACTGAATGCCACTTTTTACAACAATTTTCCGCTCGAAACCATAGACAGCTGGCATACCAAAACACCGGAAGGATTCCGCTTTTTCCCGAAACTTCATCAGGGAATAAGTCATTGGAAACGACTGAAAGACGCTGAACAGCCAACAAGTGTATATCTCGACCATATTTCGCATCTTGAAGAAAAGCTTGGTATGTTGTTTCTGCAAATGCCAGATAACTTCGGTCCGAAAAACTGGGAAGTATTGCGGGATTATCTGGAAGTATGGCCTTCCGGATTTCCGCTTGCGCTGGAATTAAGACATACAGGCTGGTACGATGGTTCCTGGGACAACAGCCCGTTGTACGCGCAGCTTGAAAAGAAAAACATTACACATATCATTACCGATACTGCTGGCCGACGCGATTTGCTGCATATGCGATTAACGACTCCGACGGCATTTATTCGTTACAACGGTGCCAATGTTGACTCTGACTATACGCGTCTGGATGACTGGCTGGACCGTCTGAAGCTTTGGAGGGATCAGGGAATTGAAAATATTTATTTTTTCGTGCACCAAAATCATGAAGAGGCTTCTCCCCTTTTGTCCGCTTATCTGATTGAGAAAGTCAATAAGGAGTTTGGGACTGAAATTAAGATTCCGCATACTCCTGGAATTCCAAACAAGAAGGGTAATTCAGATCAAATCGGTTTATTTTAGCAACTTTTCTTTTTCCGCCACGAATACACTAATTTTCACAAATGTGTTTTGATTTTTGTATTCGTGGTTTTTACAATTCAAATGCGGTTCCTTGCTCGGGATAAATGATTTGTAATCCGAGTGCATTATTATTACTGAGCTGACCTTTGATGATTACTTCATTCTGACCAGTCGGTTTCATATGCGTGATGACCAGTTTCAAATACCGCATATTTTCTTTCCCTGCCAAAACTGCCAGTTTTTCCATTTCTTTCATAAGCCAGTTGGGTGTTAAATGACCAAACAATTTGTTGTCCGGCTGCTCATTAGGATAAGAAACTTCCAGAAAAATTCCGGTTAATGTTTTTGCTTTGATTAATGGTGCCACTGCCTCCCATACTTTTTGAAGTTTAGTTGATTTTTCAACCTCATCCGGGCCGGTATCTCCAAAATACAATGCCTGTTTGCCATGCGTTTGAATTAAAAAAGCGGCACCTTCGTAAGGATTTCCATGACTCAAAGAGAAAGTCCTTAATGTCATTTCGGTATTTTCCAGCGAAATTTCCTGTCCTTCTGATAATGGTTTATAGGTGTATTTTTTCAAAGGATTGACACCTTCACTTCCAAAATTCGGCCAGCTCTCCCAGTTGAAATAATGATTTTTTATAATTTCCAGACATTTTGGGAAAGCATAAATAAACTTTGCTGTATCCTCAGGCGCGTTTGTGATCATGCCTGAAACGTGATCCAGATGTGCATGAGAAATAAGGAATCCTTTGATAAAACTTCTTGATACCTGATCTGCCGTGGCCGCAAAAGCACCGTTGGCAACTGCTACTTCAACTCCCTGCCGAACCGTTCCGCCATCCAGACAAACATAAGCCTCCGAATTAACCGGAGCGATCATATAAGCCGAAAGATTCCCTTCCGCACCGCCGCCTTTTACACCAAGCGGCACCACATTAAAAGCTGGTTGCGCCAGACAGTTTGAAATGAAAATCAGGTAGAAAATGGATATCGAAATCAGGTTGCAAATTCGCTGTCTCATGATGATTGGATTAAGAGGTATCATAAAATAAAATCCTTCACCCAAAAGTACGGATGAAGGATTTATATTATTGTTTATTTAAAATTCAATTCGACATTCAGCTTATGAAAAGTCAGATTTGAATCCTTAAAATGCCACAGTATATCGTACGGAAATAGCACGGCCGGGCAAGTTGTAGCCACGTTTTTCGTAATAATTTTCGTCGGTCAAATTGTTTACTTTCAAAGCCAGCACATGTTTTTGGGCAATTTTGAAAGCTGCCGTGAAGTCTAACACCATGTATTTTGGATAATCAATAACCGGATTAATCGGATCGGTATAGTCGATATCCATCCGTGTTCCTATTGTACGACCTGATAAACGAAGTCGCAGCCATTTCAAATTATCATATTCCAAACCATAATTGAAGGTGTTTTTCGCCACATTCTGAATATCGCGGGTCACTTTTGACTCATCAGTGCCAATAATATCTTCCGCCGCTTTGAACATGGAAGTAGCATTTACAAAAGTTTTCAGCGAATATCTGTAATTTGATAGTGCTCCAAAATCATAAGTCACTTCCGTTTCCAAACCACGGATTTCCGCATTGGCTGCGTTGACAAAAGTCGCCCGGGATACAATCACATCTTTATTTGCCAGCGGCTCATTAACCGTTCTGATCACCTTCGCTATACGGTTGGTTACCTTTGTTGAAAAATAAGTTACGTTTGCAGACAATCCGGTTTTTGGTTTGTTAAAACTTAATCCCAAATCCCAACTCACGCTGCTTTCATTTTTCAGATCAGGATTTCCGGCCGTCACCGCAATTCTTCCTTTTGCATCGCGTACTTCATTATATCCTGCAACACTGTAAGCATCCGTCGTCACAAATGCCCGGCCGATTGTTCCTTTCACACGCAAAGCAGGAACAAGTTCATAACTCACGCCCAGGCTTGGACTTGTAAACGGAATTGTTTTTTTCCCTGCTTTATAAGTTGGTAAAAGCGCAGTTTCCTTCACATTAAAAGTAATATTATCATAACGAACGCCCGGCTGTACCGTCAGACGGCCGAAATTCAACATCGCTTGCGCAAAAAACGCAGAAGAAATTAGTGCATATGCTGGCTGTGTCGGAGCGCGTTCGGTCGTATCGTTCGTCCACCGGCGACTTTCGGTTGAAGAATTCAAATAATCATAACCTACAATTAAAGAATGATTTCCGATTGTCCAGACATCTTTAACCTGAATACCTTTCCAGTTATTCCCAAGTTCAGCAGAACGGAAAGGAACGACAGGTTTGCCGGAAACATTCAGCGTATAATTTTTCGTATTTTCTTCCGAAGTAAAAACTTTCAGGCTCGGGTTGTGATTCCCGATTTTCCCGGTTAGCGAAACATCAAATCCTGCACGATCAACATCCTTGGTGCTTGCCTCGGTGGATCCCGAAGAAATCTCTCCCGGCGATTCTACATTTTTCGCCTGGAATTTATCACCACGAATATCAACTCTCCAATTGTCATTTAACTGGTAACCCAATCTCAAAGAGCCTGTGAAATAATGAAGTTTTGTGTAAGGTCTCGTTGCACCATCGGCCTGTGTTTCATCCACTTCCGTCTCAGGCTGGGCAGTGTAGTTTTTTGTAACTTTCGTATAATCAAAGGTATCACGGAACAAATTCCACTTCCCGATCTTATAATTTTTTGATCTTTCAAAATAGGAAAAGGACATATCATAATCCAGTTTTTTTGTCAGATTCCCGCCTGCATTCAAGCCAGCCTGATAGGATTGAAAACTGCCGTATTCCAGAAAACCGTTTCCTTTGGTATCACCTTTTGATCTTTGGGTAATAATATTAATAACCCCGCCCATCGCCTGAGACCCATACAATGAAGAAGCAGGACCTTTTAAAACTTCAATTCTTTCGACACCATTCAGATTAATCTGAGACAAATTGGTAGCCCCCGCCGCGCGGCCGTCAATCAGTAATAAAGTGCGCTGATTTAAGCCTGAAAACTGAGGCCGAAAACCACGGATACCGATTCCTGATGACAAATTCGGATATTGAATCACATCGACAGCTGCCGTTTTTCTTACAATATCTGTCAGGTCATTCGAAGGTGTCATCTCAATATCCTGACGGGTGATAATATCCAGTTTTTGAGGAATTTTTTCTTTCCGTGTTTCATAACGTGTGGCCGTTACGACTACAGGATTTAAAATATTTTCTCTTGTAGAATCAGATAAGACCACTTGCTGTGCTTGCGCAGAGAAAGTGGCGGTCATGGCTAGTAGACCTGCAAACGTAAGTTGATGAATGGTAGCTTGGTAAAAATTGAAATTCATTGGGTATGGATATATAAAATGGTATGCGATTTAGCGAAACAAAAAAAATGCACCGAGCACTATTGCCCTTCAAAAGCTCCGTATAGTGTAATCAGACCAATAATGATTGAAAAAGTGCCGACTACATAATTGATGATTTTCAAAACAGAATCCCGTTTTGCAGCGAATTTATTAATTGAAAAAGCGAAGAAATAACCGTAAGCGGACATAGAGAAAATGATCCCGAAACTTTGCAGAATAATAATCCAGACAGCCGTGTAAGCATCACTTGCAGCCAAGGTTAATGCTACTGCGCAGGCTCCGCCAGTTCCAGCCAGTCCGTGTACCATACCAACCCAAAATGAACGGCTGAATTTTTGATCTATTATCGGTTGATCTGTCAAATCAGGCTTTCTGAAATTCCGCCGAAAGGCAACAATTCCCAACCAGATCATTAATGGTCCGATTACTAATTCAACTTTTTCAGAAATATTAAGAGAGATTGTAGATTTCAATAACAAAACCAGACAAGCGAAAAGTATCAACGTCAAAGAATGCCCGAGTGCCCAGTGCGACGACCGCCAGATCAGCTTCAGACGATCTTTGGGCTTCTGGTTTTTCTCCGTTGCCAAAACAGAAACCGCCGCCATATGGTCCGGCTCAAAAGAGTGCTGAACACCAAGAAGAAGAGAATCTACAAGTAAATAATTGATCATGTTCTTTCACATAAGTTATTGAGAAAAACCCGTTTATCATACCACGGGTAACTTATGGAAAATACAACAAGAAGTAACCTGACAACAAAATACCGCTGCCAAACCAGTAACTTCACGCCTTTTTTCCCGAAAGCATTCCGAATATGATGTTAATTGGCAGGTCTTCTGGCTCGTTCAGTCTCCCAACGCCTTCCCGGTTCAATGTTGAATGAGAGAGTTTTGAATGAGAGAATGATGGAGCGAGCCAGACTTTGGCGTTATCAACCATTCTATCATTCACTCATTGAATCATTCAACATTAATTCCCCAGTGGCAAAAATGTTGTGACTTTTTTAGTGAACTTACAGCAGCGGGTACTACTCCGGATTTTCACCGGATTCCCTTTTAAGTGTAAAGCAAATATTACTTCACACACCACTTAACGGTTGCAAACTTACTATTAAATTTTTTAGAGCGTCAAAATTATTTTGCAAGAAACTAGTTTGTGCAATTGCACGAGACGTTCCAAAAGGAACGAACCGGATTATTGTCAAACGTTTTTCTACCTACGAAATGTCCCGATGGGACAAGTCCAAATCAATCATATTCCGCTAGAAACTTTTCGTCGGGAGAAATTATCATTCAACAATCCCGTTCCGATAGGAACATCTCGTCGGAAGAAAACACCATTATCATTCAACAAGCCTATTCCAATAGGAGCATCTTGTCCGTAGAAATCATCACGATCGTTCATCAATCCTGTTCCAATAGGAAAATCTCTTCGGTAGAAATCATCATGATCGTTCATCAAGCCTGTTCCAATAGGAAAATCTCGTCGGTAGAATTCATCATTATCGCTCAACAAGCTTTGTTCCGATAGGAACATCTTGTCGGTAGAACTCATTATTTTCGTTCATCAAGCTTTATTCCGATAGGAACATCTTGTCGGTAGAATTCATCATTATCGCTCAACAAGCTTTGTTCCGATAGGAACATCCTGTCGGTAGAAATCATCATGACCGTTCATCAATCCTGTTCCGATAGGAACATCTTGTCGGTAGAATTCATCATTATCGCTCAACAAGCATTGTTCCGATAGGAACATCTCGTCGGTAGAATTCATCATAATCGCTCAACAAGCTTTGTTCCGATAGGAACATCTCGTCGGTAGAATTCATCATTATCGCTCAACAAGCATTGTTCCGATAGGAACATCTCGTCGGTAGAAATCATCATTTTCGCTCAACAAGCTTTGTTCCGATAGGAACATCTCGTCGGTAGAAAAATATATGCATTGCTTATTTTCCGCGTTCCTTCGGAACGTTTCGTGATTTCGGAACACTTGGAAACTATTCTAATTCCTTAAAAATGTATTGCTCCTCCCAATCAATATCAAAAGCGACGAGCAACTTTCTATACTCTTCCAGGAAACTTTTCTTTTGATGATGTATTTCCTGGTTTTGAATATATCTGATTACATCCGGCACTTGACTTTTTCCATATGAAAAAGCCCCATATCCTTCTTGCCAGGCAAAAGGGTATTTATTAAAATTCTGGGATTTAACCCATTTACTACTTTCGGTTTTTACATTTTGGATTAGTGAAGAAATTGATTGATGCGGACGAATTCCGGCGAAGATGTGAATATGGTCATGCATGCTGTTTATTTGAAGCATTTTATGCCGGTTTTCCTGAAATATTCCAGTAATATATTTGTGTAACTTTTCTTTCCATTCAGATTGAATCTGTGCCTCCCTATGTTTTACAGCAAATACAAATTGTACATGAAGTTGTGTGTAAGTGTTGCCCATTATGCATTTATTTAGCGTGTGTAAAAGTTGCAATCTATTGAAAATTAAGAAGGGACCAAAAGATTATACACGCATTTTTATTAACGAAGAATCGGCACGAAACAAGCACACAAACAAGCACAGAAACAAAATCACGAAACGTTCTCCTAACGGAACGATCTCCCAGATGATATCGCCACTTTCTACCGACGAAATGTCCCAAGGGACAAAAACATTCAAACATTTAAGAGGCAGATAATGAGATAGTACTGTACTTTTTCTGTTCCGACAGGATCATTTCGTCGGTAGAAAAATTATCAATTTCCGGATAATCGTTCCTTCGGAACGTTTCGTATAATTACCAATTACTCCATTTAAAACCCTACATTTACACCCCAATAAGTTCTTTTCTATATTTTTCCAACAGAAAAAGGTTTTACTATCAGTGAATTAATAGGGAATCGTGTGCAAATCACGAACTGTCGCGCAACTGTAAGTAACATCAAAAGTTTA
>Ga0247803_1001286_pt1 | contig 13180 bp, 13 predicted proteins | sample UWRJL014104B1_FD_180928 | JGI IMG/M metagenome (GOLD analysis project Ga0247803, IMG submission 180928) | Plant litter microbial communities from Arlington Agricultural Research Station in Wisconsin, United States - UWRJ-L014-104B-1 | ecosystem: Environmental > Terrestrial > Plant litter >...
CAGAGCCGCAGCCAGGTGGGCCATGTCGGCCTTCAGCGCCGTGCTGCCGAGCACCGCGTAGACCTCGCGCAACAGCTTTCCCTGCACCGAGCGCAGGGCCAGGATGCGCACGTTGCTCGATTCGAACTCGGACTGCTCCTGCTCGATGCGCGTGCGCATGTGGCGGATCACCGAGACGTTCTTCCCGCGAAGACCTTGCAGTTCCAGCGCCTGTTCGGAAAAGTCGCGCTGGCGCACATGGAGGATTCGCGAGGCCTCTGCGCGCAGCGCTGCAATGCCAGCATCGACAGCGAGCCGCAACATGGTTTCGCGCTTGCCCAACAAGCCTTCGCCCAAGACCGCTTCCAGTCCAGGCAGTCGGCTGGCCTGCAACAGCGGTGCATCGCGACGGATCTTCGCCTGCAGGCCCTTCTGCGCAGACACCGGCAGCACCTGCGGCAGCGGGACGCCGAGAAGCTCGGCCGCGCCCTTGCGCTGGCGTTCGATCTGCGCGTCGATCTGCGCCGGCGTGCTCAGCGTGTCCCACATCGTGTCGATCTTGTTGAGCACGACGATGCGGGTGTCGCCGGCGTCGCCCTCGGTGATCAGGTGCTCGCGCCAGATGGCGAGATCGGAGCGCGTCACGCCGGTGTCGGCGCCCAGGATGAAGACCACCGCATGGGCTTGTGGAATCAGACTGACCGTGAGCTCCGGCTCCGCACCGATTGCGTTGAGGCCAGGCGTGTCGAGAATGACCAGGCCCTGCTCCAGCAGCGGATGCGGCATGTTGAGCACCGCATGGCGCCAGCGCGGAATTTCGACCCGCCCCTGATCGTCGGGCATTGGGTTCTCGTCGGGCGCGTCGTCGCTCCAGAAACCGAGTGCGCGGGCTTCGGCCAACGGTACCCAACGCACCTCTGCCACCTTCGACATCGCCTCGGCAAGCTTCTCCGCATTCTCGACATCGACCGGCACATCGGTCCAGCGCAACGGCTCCTCGCGCCAATGGATGAGCGAATGCGGCTCCAGCCGGGTCTCGATCGGCAGCAACCGAAGGCCGGGCGGATGGGCCGCGTCGTAGCCGAGTTCGGTCGGGCACATCGTCGTGCGCCCGGCGCTCGCCGGCATGATGCGGCGCCCATAGCCGGCGAAGAAAATCGCGTTGATCAGCTCCGACTTGCCGCGTGAAAATTCGGCCACGAACGCGACCATGACCTTGCTGGTGCGCATTTGCGCCTCGAGCTCCCGCAGACGCTCCGCGACGGCCTGGTCGAGCAGCTCGTTCTCGGCCAGCCAGCCCGAAAGCCACTTGAGCCGCTTGGCAAAGCTGCGACGCCAGACGCCGTGCTGGTCGAATTGCTGATTGAAGGAGCGGGTCAAGGAAGAGAAAGGAGAGTGGGCTTACAAAATATAGCATTCAGCCCCGCGCAGCACCGGCCCACTTCACAGTGTCGTCAGTACTTTTGGCAGTTCGGGCAGAAATAGGTAGAGCGCTGGCCTTGGCGCATTTGCCTGATCGGCGTGGCGCAAACACGACACGGCTCGCCTGCACGTCCATAGACGGTGGCCTCCAGCTGGAAATAGCCGCTCTGACCATCGATGTTGGAGAAGTCGCGCAGCGTGCTGCCCCCCTTCTCCACCGCTCGAGCCAGAATCTCACGCACCGCCGCATGCAGACGCAAGGCACGGGGACGGCCGATGCGCGACGCCGCGACCGTCGGGCGGATGCCTGCGAGAAACAGCGCCTCCGACGCGTAGATGTTGCCCACACCCACCACCACGTCGCCGGCGAGCAGCACCTGCTTGATCGCGGTTTTGCGTCGCCGAAGGCCGGCATGGAAAGCGTCGAAATCGAAGCCGTCGTCCAGTGGCTCCATGCCGAGGCCACCGAGCAGCTTGACCGCCAGCGGAGCGCCTTCGTCGGTCACGTGCACCACGGCACCGAAACGTCGCGGGTCGTTGAGGCGCAGCGTTCCCTGGCTGGTCAGCAGGTCGAAATGGTCGTGCGAGCCGGGCGCGGGCAGCACCGCATCGAAGCGCAGGCTGCCGGACATTCCCAGATGCATCAGCAGCAGACCCTCGTCGAGCTCGACCAGAAGATATTTGCCGCGTCGGCGCACGGTGCGCACCGTGCGCCCGACCAGCGTCTGCGGATCGACGCCCAGCGCCCAGCGCAGCGGCTTGCCGACACGCACCGCTTCGATGCGGGCGCCGGCGATGCGATCGACAAAACCGCGGCGTGTGACTTCGACTTCGGGGAGTTCAGGCATGGCGCGAGCGTGACATGAAGCAGCCTGGAGGCGCGCGATGCCCCCGGTCGCTCACAAGAAAAAACCTTGGCTTATTATGAGTTCGATGACCCCATCGCCCCGCCGACTCCGCCTTGCGGCGGCCATCTCCCTCGTCTTCATCGCTTTTGCGGCGCAGGCCCAGCAGCCCCCTGTCGGCACGCCGCCCGCAGCGGCCCCGACGAGCCCTGCGCCGATCATCGAGCCCACGCGCCCGGCAGTCGAAGCCAAGCCGTCTGTGGCCGATGCCGAGGGCAAGGCGTCGGCGCTCACGGCCGAACTGTTCTACGAGGTGCTGATCGGCGAGATCACCGCGCGCTCCGGCGACCCGGGCGCCGGCTATGCGCTGGTGCTCGACGCCGCGCGCCGCACGCGCGATGGCACGCTCTTTCAGCGGGCGGTCGAGATCGCCCTGCAATCACGCTCCGGCGACGCAGCGTTGGCCGCGGCGCGCGCTTGGCAGGAGACACTTCCAAACTCGCGCGAGGCGCGGCGTTTCGAACTGCAAATCCTCATCGCGCTCAACCGCATCGCAGAAACCGCCGAGCCGCTTCGCGCGGAGATCGCCGCCACGCCGCTGCCGGAACGCCCTTTCCTGATGGCCGTGATCGCGCGCAATTACGGCCGCGCCAGCGACAAGAAGCTGGCCGCGTCGGTGGTGGAACAGGCGCTGGTGGACGATCTGAAGAATCCGCTCACCGCCGGGCTGGCCTGGACCACGGTCGGAAGGCTGCGCTTGGGCGCCGGAGACAGCACCGGCGCGCTCGAAGCGGCGTTGCAGGGTCAGGCGGCCGATCCGGCATCCGATGGTCCGCCATTGCTGGCGCTCGAGTTGATGGATCCCGACCGTCCGTTGGCCGAACCGCTGGTCAAGCGCTACCTTGCCAGCCCCAAGGCGCTGCCTGAGCTCCGCATCGCCTATGCGCGAGAACTCATGCAAGCGCGCCGCTATGCCGACGCGACAGCTGAACTCTCGGCACTCACCACCGCGCAACCTGCGTTGCCCGGGCCCTGGATTCTGCTGGGCAGCCTGCAGGCTCAATCACGGCAAGACGCCGCCGCCGAAACCTCGCTTCAGCGCTACATCGCGCTCGCGACCGCCTTGCCCGAGGACAACGAAGGCCGGCGCGGCTTGACGCAGGCTTACCTGCTGATGTCGCAGCTGGCCGAGCGTCGCAAGAACTTCGTGGACGCCGAAGCTTGGCTCGCACGCGTCGACACGTCGGAGGAGCCCGTCGCCGTGCAATTGCGCCGGGCCGGATTGCTCGCTCGTCAAGGCAAGGTTCAGCAGGCGCGCGAGCTCTTGCGTGCGCTGCCGGAGCGCAATGCCGAAGAGGCCAAGCAGAAGGACCAAGCTGAAATTCAGCTGCTGCGCGATGCGAAGCAGTACCAGGCGGCCTACGACCTGCTCGCCAAGGCCAGCCTGGCTGCGCCGCAGGACACCGACCTGATCTACGACCAGGCCATGGTGGCCGAGAAGCTGAACCGGCTCGACGAGATGGAACGCCTGCTGCGCCGGCTCATCGAGCTCAAGCCCGACAACCAGAATGCCTACAACGCGCTCGGCTACTCCTTTGCCGATCGCAAGGTGCGGCTCGAAGAAGCACGCACGCTGATCCGCAAGGCCGTGCAGTTGGCGCCTCAGGATCCGTTCATCGCGGACAGCCTCGGCTGGGTCGAGTTCCGGCTCGGCAATGGCGCCGAAGCGCGCCAGATCTTAGAAACTGCGTACAAACGCAGGCCTGATCCGGAAATCGGTGCCCATCTCGGCGAGGTGCTCTGGGCCGCCGGCGATCGCGACCGTGCGCTGGCGGTCTGGCGCGAGTCTTCGCTGATCGATTCCGAGAACGAAACGCTGCAGGAGACGCTCAAGCGCCTGCGCATCAAGCTGTGATCGGGCGACGTCGCCTGCTGATCGGCGGCAGCGCGTTCGCAGCCCTGGCGCTGGCGGGATGTGCCAGCTCGGGACGGACGAGCAGCGCTTCTGACGCAGTTTCGGCTGCAAGCTGGAGCGGGCGGATGTCGCTGCGCGTCGACAGCGAACCGGTCCAGACCTTCTCTGCCCTGTTCGATCTGCGCGGGACCGCCGTGCAGGGTTCGCTGACGCTCACCACGCCCATCGGCAGCACGCTGGCCGAACTCCAGTGGTCTCCGACCGAGGCCTTGCTCAAGAACGGTAGCGGGACCCGGCGCTACGCGTCGGTCGATGCGCTGATCCAGGCTGCGACCGGCGCCGCCATCCCGGTTCAGGCGCTTTTCGGATGGTTGGCCGGGCGCGACGACACGGTTCCCGGCTGGCGGCCGGATCTGACGCAGTTCGCCGCGGGCCGATTGCAGGCGGTGCGCGAATCGCCCTTGCCGCGCGCCGACCTTCGCATCGTCTTCGAACGCACATGAAGGCGCTGTACGACCTTCCCGCGCCGGCGAAGCTCAATCTTTTTCTGCACATCAACGGCCGGCGGCCGGACGGCTACCACCTGCTGCAGTCGGTCTTCATGCTGATCGACTGGTGCGACACGCTGCATGTCGAACTGCGCAGCGACGGTTTGCTAAGCCGAGAGGACCTCACCACGCCCTTGCCAACGGACGACCTGGTGCTGCGTGCAGCTCGGGCGCTGCAGGCCTACGCGAACGCTGGCCAAGGGGCTCACATCGGCGTGGCGAAGCACGTGCCGGCGCAGGCCGGGATGGGCGGCGGCTCCTCCGACGCCGCCACTTGTCTGCTGGCGCTCAATCGCCTGTGGGCGCTGAATCTGCCGCTCGCCTCGCTCGAACAGATTGGCCTGACCCTGGGCGCCGACGTTCCCTTTTTCCTGCGTGGCCGCAACGCGTGGGTCGAGGGTATCGGCGAAAAGATCACGCCGATTGAACTGCCTCCCGCTCGCTTTGCGGTGCTCAAACCCGACGCGGGCTTGGACACGTCCCTGATTTTTTCTGCCCCGGATCTGAAACGCTCCACACCCACTGCTATAATCTCGGGCTTTGCTGCAGACAGCGTACACGGGGCCTACGGCTTCGGTCACAACGACCTGCAGCCGGTTGCGCAGCGGCTCTGTCCCGCGGTCACCGAAGCCATCGAGTGGCTCGGCGACCAGGGTCTTCAAGCGCGCATGACCGGCTCGGGTAGCGCGGTGTTTGCAGCGATGCCGCATGAAGCGGAACTGCCTCAAAGCCCCAGTGGCTGGCAGCTTCGTCAGTGCGGCAACATGGCCGTTCACCCCCTTGTGGGTTGGGCGACCTGAAAAAGACAGATATCGGTTGGTGACCTCGGTTGTCAACCCGTGTAGGGGCGTCGCCAAGCTGGTTAAGGCACTGGATTTTGATTCCAGCATGCGAAGGTTCGAATCCTTCCGCCCCTGCCAAAACACGACTCACGGACTGTAGTCCGTGAGCGAAAAATTCGCGGCATCGCGCCGCGGGTCAAAGAGATTTGCAGCCGCCCGGTTGCAGAGACCACGAGAACACACTGGCGGCTCCCTGAAGAGCCATTTGCATTGCTGGACGCGCTCATGCAGGCTCAACACCCTGACTTCATGGTTTTCACCGGCAATGCCAATCCGGGTCTGGCTGCGGAGATCGCACAGCATCTCGGCACCGAACTCGGTGCCGCGCGAGTTGGCCGCTTCTCTGACGGCGAAGTCACCGTCGAGATCAATCAAAACGTCCGTGCCCGCGACGTGTTCGTCGTGCAGTCGACCTGCGCACCGACCAACGAGAACCTGATGGAACTGCTCATCATGGTCGACGCGCTCAAGCGTGCATCGGCCGAGCGCATCAGTGCCGTCATCCCCTATTACGGTTACGCCCGTCAGGACCGCCGCCCGCGCTCGAGCCGCGTGCCGATCTCGGCCAAGGTGGTGGCCAACCTGCTGCAGACCGTGGGCGTGTCGCGCGTCCTGACGATGGACCTGCACGCCGACCAGATCCAGGGCTTCTTCGACATCCCGGTCGACAACATCTACGCGTCGCCGGTGCTGCTGGGCGACCTGCGCGCCAAGAACTATGAAGACCTGATCGTGGTGTCGCCCGACGTCGGCGGCGTGGTTCGCGCGCGTGCGCTCGCCAAACAGCTCGGCACCGACCTGGCCATCATCGACAAGCGCCGCCCCAAGGCGAACGTGAGCGAAGTGATGAACGTCATCGGCGAGATCGACGGCCGCAACTGCGTGATCATGGACGACATGATCGACACCGCCGGCACGCTGGTCAAAGCCGCCGAGGTCCTGAAGGAACGCGGCGCCAAGAAGGTCTACGCCTACTGCACGCACCCGATCTTCTCGGGTCCGGCCATCGAACGCATCTCGCAGGGCGCAGCGCTCGACGAAGTCGTCGTGACCAACACCATTCCCCTTTCCGACAGCGCACTCGGCTGCGGAAAGATTCGCCAGCTTTCCGTGGCACCGCTGATCGCCGAAACGATCCAGCGCATCGCCAAGGGCGAGTCGGTGATGAGTTTGTTCTCGGACCAGGACAACCTGTTCTGAGCAAAAAGCCGGCCTCTTCGCGCCTGACGGCGCATGAGAGGCCATTTTGAAACCGGCGCCGCACTGGTCGCGGTCGGCGCTCAAGAAGCGAAATGGCAATCTGCCTTCGCTCCAAGGAGTTAACTATGAAATTCGTCGCTTTTGAGCGCGCCAAGCAGGGCACGGGTGCGAGCCGCCGTCTCCGCGTTTCGGGCAAGACCCCCGGCATCGTCTACGGTGGTGAAGCCACGCCCCAGCTGATCGAGATCGATCACAACGCGCTGTGGCACGCCCTGAAGAAGGAAGCCTTCCACGCGTCCATCCTCGAGATGGAACTCGACGGTGCGGTGAGCAAGGTGCTGTTGCGCGACGTGCAATACCACCCGTTCCGCCCGCTGGTGCAGCACATCGACTTCCAGCGCGTCGACGCAAAGACCCGCATGACCATGAAGGTGCCGTTGCACTTCAAGGGCGAGGAAGAGTCCGAAGCCGTCAAGATCGAGCTGAACCTGGTCAACCATGTGACCACCGAACTCGAAGTGAATTGCCTGCCGGCCGAACTGCCGGAGTTCATCGAGATCGACCTGTCGGGCTTGAAGAAGAACGGCACCGTCACGCTCAAGGACATCAAGCTGCCGCGCGGTGTTCGCTGGGTCAGCCACGGCAAGCAGAACGTGGTGCTGGCTTCGGCCACCGCCCCGGCCGCCGAAGAAGTCGATGTGCCGGTCGAAGGCGCTGAAGCTGCCGCGCCCGCACCGACCGGCAAGGGTGGCAAGGCTGCGGCCAAGACGCCCGCCGCGAAGACCCCCGCTGCCAAGACGCCTGCCGCCAAGAAGTAATCCACTTTCTTTGCGCTTGCAGACAACGGCCCGCCTCGTGCGGGCCGTTTCTTTTTCCGCGCCACGATAATCCCGCCATGATCAAGTTGTTCGTCGGCCTGGGCAATCCGGGCCCGGAATACGAAGCCACGCGGCACAACGCGGGGTTCTGGTGGACCGATGCGCTGGCGCGCGACCTTAAGATAACGCTCGCACCGGATCGGGGCTATCACGGCTTGGCGGCACGCGCCACGGTTGATGGCCGCCCGGTCTGGCTGCTGCAGCCACAGACCTTCATGAATCTCTCCGGGAAGTCGGTGGCAGCGCTGGCGCGCTTCTTCAAGATCGAGCCGCGGGAAATCCTGGTGGTGCATGACGAACTCGACGTCGTGCCAGGCCAGGTCAAGCTCAAGTTCGGCGGCAGCCACGCCGGGCACAACGGGCTGCGCGACATTCATGCGCAACTCGGCACCGGCGACTACTGGAGGCTGCGCATCGGCATCGGCCATCCCGGCGTGAAAGCCGAAGTGGTGAACTGGGTGCTCAAGAAGCCGCTGAAGGAACAGCGCGAGGCGATCGACGACGCCATCGTCCGCACCCTGCATGCCGTGCCTGCGCTGCTGGCCGGCGAGATGGAGAAGGCCACGCTGCTGATCCACACCAGCAAACCGCCTCGACCGAAGCCGCCACGGCGGGAAGCGGGCGAGGGGTCCGGCGAGCCCGCCGCGCCCTGAGCACGGCGCCACTGTCAGTGAGAAAAGGGAGAGAAAAATGAGATTCAGAATATCGCGCGTCCATCTTGGCATCAGCTGCTTCGCGGCCTGCATCGGCTTGAGCGCCATGGCGCAAAGTCCCCCCGCCGCCTGGCGCTGCGGCAACACGTACACCGACCAGCCCTGCCCGGGTGGCAAGGCGGTGACGGCCAACGACGCGCCCAGCGCGGCTCAGGTGCGCGATGCCGACAGCCACACGCGCCAAGTGCAGGCCGACGCGCAACGCATGGAGCATGAACGGATGCGCAGCGAACGAGCACACGGCAGGCAGTCGGGCCTGGTGCACATCCCCAGGCCAACGACCGCGGCAGCAACGCCAGAACAGTTACCCCCGAAAAGCCAAAAGAAGAAAGGCCGCAAGGACTCGGACTTCTTCACGGCTGCCGGTCCTGGCACAGGGACGGCAAAGAAAAAGGTGAAGGCGGCGAAGACCGACGCCGGCAGTTAACCGGCCAGCGTTTCAACCAAGCGCGGTGGGTGCAACCGGCGCATCGCCAGCGCGAAGCGCTTCGGCTGCCTTGGCCGAGGTCAGCCGCTCGAACTTCTGCCACAACGTTTCGCGCGTCTCGATGTGGTCGGGACTCACAGGGATGCACGCGACCGGGCATATCTGCACGCACTGCGGCTCATCGAAGTGGCCCACGCACTCGGTGCACTTGCGCGGATCGATCTCGTAGATCTCAGCGCCCATGTAGATCGCGTCGTTGGGGCACTCCGGCTCGCAGACATCGCAGTTGATGCATTCGTCGGTGATCATGAGGGCCATGGCGCGATTATCCGCTGCGGGCATGCTTGTTGCGGGAGTCGGGTTATGCTGCGCCCCGCCCCATGAGTCTGTTTTTATTCAAGCGCTTCGCAACGTTGATCGGCACGCTGATCGGCGCCTCGGTCATCGTCTTCCTGGTCCTGGAAGTCCTGCCGGGCAATGCGGCGGAGCTTCTGCTGGGACCCGATGCTTCGCCCGACGCCGTCGTGGCCCTCGCCGCCAAGCTCGGCCTCGACCAACCCGCCTGGACGCGCTACTGGCACTGGATCAGCGGTCTGCTCACCGGCAATCTCGGCGACAGCTATGCGTACGGCTCGCCGGTGCTCGAACTCATCCTCGAACGCCTCTCGCTGACCGTCCCGCTCGCCTTGATGGCGATGTTGCTGACCACGGTGCTCGCGCTGCTGGTCGGCGTGACAGCGGCGGCGCGGCACAACAAACTGGGCGATGTCGGCCTCATGGGGTTGACGCAGGTCGGCATCGCCATTCCGAACTTCTGGTTCGCGATCCTGCTGATCCTGGTCTTCTCCGTGCAGCTGCAGTGGTTTTCTGCAGGCGGCTTCGAAGGCTGGGGCGAAGGCGTGTTCGCAGGCATCAAGTCGCTGCTGTTGCCTGCGCTGTCGCTGGCGGTGGTGCAGGCGGCGATCCTCGCGCGCATCACGCGTTCGGCCGTGCTCGAGGTGATGCGCGAGGACTTCGTGCGCACCGCGCGTGCCAAGGGGGTGACGCAGCGTGCCGTGCTCTGGACGCACGTGCTGCGCAATGCGCTGATCCCAGTGATCACCGTCATGGGCATGCAGTTCGCGGAACTGCTGGCCGGCACCATCGTGGTCGAGAACGTGTTCTACCTGCCAGGCCTCGGCCGGTTGATCTTCCAGTCCATCAGCAACCGCGATCTGGTGGTGGTGCGCAACTGCGTGATGCTCTTGGCCACGATGGTCGTCATCGTCAATTTTGTGGTCGACGTGCTGTACGCCGTCATCGATCCGCGCATCAAGGCTTCAGACATATGAGCGCTTCCATCGCCGCGCCCAGCGCTGCCGCCTTGAAGGTGCCTGGCTTCTGGCGCCGAGCGCTGCATCACCGCAGCTTCGTCATCGGCGCGGTGCTCACGCTGCTGCTGCTGCTCGCCGCGGCGGTGTCGCTGGTGTGGACGCCCTGGTCACCCTACGAGATGGACATGGCGAGCAAGCTGCAGAAGCCCAGCGGCGCGCACTGGCTCGGCACCGATCCGTTCGGCCGCGATGTCGCGTCGCTGCTCCTGGTCGGTGCGCGCGCGTCGATCCTGGTCGGCGTGATCGCGGTAGGCATCGGCCTCACGGTGGGCACGGCGCTCGGGCTCCTCGCGGCGGCGCGCCGCGGATGGGTCGAAGAAGCCATCATGCGGTTCAGCGACTTCTCGCTGGCCTTTCCCGCCATCCTGTCGGCGATCATGATGACGGCGGTGTTCGGTGCAGGCATCGTCAACGCCATCGTCGCGATCGGCATCTACAACATTCCGACCTTCGCGCGCATCACGCGCGCATCGGCCAATGCCGTCTGGTCGCGTGAATACATCGCCGCCGCTCGCGCCTGCGGCAAGGGCGGCTTCGCCATCACGATGCAGCATGTGCTGCCAAACATCTCGGCAGTGCTGATCGTGCAGATCACGATTCGCTTCGCCATCGCTATCCTGGCCGAGGCCGCGCTTTCCTATCTGGGCCTCGGCACGCAGCCACCACAACCGTCATGGGGCCGCATGCTGAGCGAGGCACAGACCCTCATGTTCCAGGCACCGCTGCTGGCCGTTTTCCCTGGCATGGCGATCGCGCTGGCGGTGCTCGGTCTCAATCTCCTGGGCGACGGTCTGCGCGACCTGCTCGACCCTCGTTTGGCAAGGGCCCGCTGACATGGCACTGCTCGAAGTCAACGACCTTCGCATCGGCCTGCAGACCCAGCGCGGCCCGGCCGAAGCAGTACGCGGCATCGGCTTCTCGCTCGAACGTGGCGAGACACTGGGCATCGTCGGCGAGTCGGGCTGCGGCAAGTCGATCACCGTGCTGTCGCTGATGGGCCTGCTTCCGACGAGCGCGAAGGTCGGCGGCAGCATCCGCTTCGACGGCACCGAGCTCGTGGGGCTCGACGAGCGGGCGATGTGCGGCATCCGCGGCAACCGCATCGGCATGATCTTCCAGGAGCCGATGACGGCACTCAACCCGGTGCACACCATCGCGCGGCAGGTCGGGGAGCCGCTGCGGCTGCACCGCGGACTCACCAGTGCCGCGGCGCGCAAGGAGGTGCTCGCGCTGCTCGAACGCGTCGGCATCCCAGACCCGGCTTCGCGGCTCGACGCCTATCCGCACCAGTTTTCCGGCGGCCAGCGCCAGCGCATCGGCATCGCGATGGCGCTGGCCTGCGGACCCGACCTTCTGATCGCTGACGAGCCGACCACCGCGCTCGACGTGACGATCCAGAAGCAGATCCTCGACCTGATACAAGGCCTGGTGGCCGAGCGCGGCATGGCGCTCATCCTGATCTCGCACGACCTCGGTGTGATCGCACGGAGCGTGTCGAAGATGCTGGTGATGTACGGCGGCAGCGTGGTGGAAAGCGGCCCGACCGCTTCGGTGTTCGCCGAGCGCGCGCACCCGTACACGCAAGGCCTTTTCGCGGCACGTCCCGCGCTCGGTGCGCCGCGCGGCACGCGCCTAGCGACCATCCGCGGCAGCGTGCCCGAATTGGTCGACCTGCCGTCCGGATGCCCCTTTGCCGGGCGCTGCCACCTCACCATCGACGCCTGCCACTCGACGCGCCCGCCGGCCACCGCACTGCCGCACGACCACGCCGTGCGTTGCATCCGGCTCGACGAAGCGATGGCCGGCGCGAGGAGCGTGGCATGACGGCATCCGCACCGACCACGACAGCGCCATTGCTCGAAGTGACCGACCTCGTGCGGCACTACGCGCTGCCTCGCGAGAAGCTGTTCGCACCGGCGCCGCAGGTGAAGGCGCTCAACGGCGTGAGCTTTCGCATCGAGGCCGGGCGCAGCCTCGGCATCGTGGGCGAGTCGGGTTCGGGCAAGTCGACCATCGCGCGGCTGGTGATGGCGCTCGATCACCCCACGTCGGGCAGCGTGAAGCTTCTGGGCCGCGACCTGCACCGGCTGCCGCGCGGCGAACTGCGCGCAGCGCGGCGCGACCTGCAGATGGTTTTCCAGGACCCGTACGGCTCGCTCGACCCTCGCCAGACCGTGGCGCGCATCGTGGCCGAGCCGCTCGAGGCCCTCGCCGAAACCAGCCGCAAGGCACAGCGAGAACGCGCGGGCGAATCCCTGGCCGCCGTGGGCCTGCGCAGCAGCGACCTCGACAAGTATCCGCACGAGTTCTCCGGCGGTCAGCGCCAGCGCATCGCCATCGCGCGTGCGCTGATCACGCGGCCCAAGCTGATCGTGGCCGACGAGCCGGTGAGCGCACTCGATGTCTCGGTGCAGGCGCAGGTGCTGAACCTGATGCAGGACCTGCAGCAGCAGCTCGGCATCAGCTATCTGCTGATCAGCCACGACCTCGCGGTGGTCAACCACCTGTGCGACGAGGTATGCGTGTTGCACCGCGGCGTGGTAGTCGAGCGCGGCGAGCCGCATCGCCTGTTCTCGCACGCCGAGCACCCGTACACGCAGGCGTTGCTGGCCGCCGTGCCGCGCGCCGAACCGCCCGCGGCCGCACAGCCGCTGCATGCTTGATATAACGTTTCGTCTTTCCTTTTTTCTGCCCTTGCCTGGAGTCTCGACATGCTGAAACGCCGCACCGTCCTCACCGCTTCCGCCGCGACCGCCGTGGCCTCGGCCCTGCCGCCCTTCGCGTTCGCGCAGAACCGCAAGGACGCCATGGTGCTCGGCATGACACTGGAACCGACCGGGCTCGATCCGACCGTGGCCGCGGCCGTGTCGATCAGTGAGGTCACGCTCTACAACATCTACGAAACGCTGACCAAGATCAATGCCGACGGCAGCGTGACGCCGCTGCTGGCCGAGAGCTGGGATATCTCGCCAGACCTGAAGACCTACACCTTCCGCCTGCGCAAAGGCGTGAAGTTCCAGAACGGAGAGCCCTTCAAC
>Ga0247803_1001287_pt1 | contig 13175 bp, 13 predicted proteins | sample UWRJL014104B1_FD_180928 | JGI IMG/M metagenome (GOLD analysis project Ga0247803, IMG submission 180928) | Plant litter microbial communities from Arlington Agricultural Research Station in Wisconsin, United States - UWRJ-L014-104B-1 | ecosystem: Environmental > Terrestrial > Plant litter >...
AGCGCTACGCGCTTCTGCGGGCTGAATTTGCCCGACAGCTGCTGCACGTTCTCGTTGTCGAGCAGGATCCCGATGGCAAGGGTGTCGGCCGGGCCGGACTGGTCGACCGGAACGCCCGTCGCCATGACGGCGACATCGCCGACCAGCGGTCCGAGGGTCGCGCCGGTGACGTCGATGTCGACGGTCTCGATGGTGCCCTTGATCGCCTGGATGATGAACAACCCCGAGCCGAAATCGATGGCGACCTGGTCGTCGTCGGTGACGGCGAACGCGGTCTTCAGCTTGCTCGCCAGCAGCCCGGTGACCGCATCTTTCGAGAGGCTGTTCGCTGCATACACGGCACCGAAGATCAGGCCGGCGAGGATGCCCAGCATGACGATGGTTCCGATTGCGCGGCCGATCCGGCTCGGGCGGGGCACGTCACGGGCCTCGAGCCCGGGCGGGAGTTCGTAGTTGTCGTCGGCGTCGTCGATGTAGCGCGCTTCATTGCGTCCGGGACGACGGTCAGTGATGCGATCAGCCGGACGATCGTTGTCGAACCCAAGATTCCACTTGAATTCTTCCTTGTCTGACGTCATGAACCTATTCTCACTTCCCCGGCAGAAAAGTCACAGTGCCGCACCGGTCTAGCCGCAAGTGCCGAGCGTCGACATCTCCGGGCCACCGAGAGCGGCACCGTCGCCGGTTGCAGAAAGCACGAGATCGGTGTCGGTGACGGTGACATCGGTCAGGGTGATCGCGGTGGGCAGGTATTCGGCGATGCAGTAGCTCTGGGTCGACAGCAGGCCGCCGGCAACGCCCGCGAGTGGTCCGCTCTTCAGGTCGGAGAGCGAGACCGACGCGTCATTGACCGTGAACTCGGTCGGCGAGAAGGCGACTGCGCCGTCCTCGGCCGAGGGCTCGAGCCCGACGCTGACGGGAACCGACAGCGCGAAGACCGTGAACTCTGTGCCGATTCGCACCGTGTCTTTCTCCAGCGAGATCGTGATGTTGCCGGCGTCGCTCAGGTATCCGCTGAGGTTCTGTACGTTGGCCTCGTCGACGGCGAGCTTCACGCGCAGGGTGTCGACGGGCTCGGTCGCGCTGAGGGGGATCCCGGTGAGCGCGAGGGAGACGTCGCCTTCGATATCACCGAGGGGCACCTTGGGAATTGCGACGTCGACGGAGTCGATCGAGCCCCCGATGGCCTGCGCGATGAGCGAGCCCGGACCGATCGTGATGTCCAAGTCCTGGTCCGCCGGCAGGTCGAAGGTCGTGATGAGCTGGTCACGGATGTACGACTGCGCGTAGCTGCGGGCGACCTGGTCGCCGACGATCCAGGCGATGACGACGACGAGAACCACGACGACGAGAGCGATCAGCAGGCCGCGCCGGCGACGCTTCTTTCGTGGTGGCACAGCTGGTTCAGGATCGCTGTCCTGGCGCGGCAATTCCACGGTCTGCGCGAGCGAACCATGGCCGTGCTCCAGCTCCACGGTGTCGGCGCTGCTGCCCGTGGCATCCGGGGACTCGGGTTTGCCCTCTGGCTCGCGGTCGCTCACGATTACATTCTCTCCGGGGCACTCACGCCGAGCAGTGTCAGCGCGTTGCGCAGCACCTGGCTCACCGCATCGTTGAGCCAGAGGCGCGTGCGGTGCAGGTCGGTGATGGGCTCTTCGCCGAGCGGCGTGACGCGGCAGTTGTCGTACCAGCGATGGTAAGCGCCGGCGAGTTCTTCGGCGTAGCGGGCGACCCGGTGCGGCTCGCGCAATTCGGCGGCCTGGCGCACGACGCGCGGGAATTCGGCGAGGATGCCGAGAAGGATGCTCTCGGTCTCGTGGGTGAGCAGGCTGGCGTCGAAGGCGCTGCGGTCGACACCGGATGCTGCGGCGTTGCGACCCACGGCACGGGTACGGGCATGGCCGTACTGCACGTAGAAGACCGGGTTGTCATTGGTCTTCTTCTGAAGCAGATCGAGGTCGATGTCGAGCTGCGAGTCGGCAGAGCTGCGCACGAGCGAGTAGCGCGCGGCATCCACGCCGACGGCATCGACGAGGTCTTCGAGGGTGACGACGGTGCCGGCGCGCTTGCTCATGCGCAGCGGTTCGCCGTCGCGCACGAGGTTGACGAGCTGGCCGATGAGGATCTCGAGGTTGACGTACGGGGTGTCGCCGAACGCGGCGGTCATCGCCATGAGGCGCTGCACGTAGCCGTGGTGGTCGGCGCCGAGCATGATGATGTTGCGTTCGAAGCCGCGCTCGCGCTTGTTGAGGTAGTAGGCGAGGTCGCCCGAGATGTAGGCAGCTTCGCCATCGCTCTTGATGACGACGCGGTCCTTGTCGTCGCCGAACTCGGTGGTGCGCAGCCAGGTCGCGTTGTCGGCCTCGTAGATGTGGCCGAGGTCGCGTAGTCGCGCGACCGCACGGTCGACGGCGCCGGTGTCGTGCAGTTCGTTCTCGTGGAAGTAGACGTCGAACTCGACGCCGAAGTCGTGCAGGCTCGCCTTGATGTCTCCGAACATGAGGTCGACACCGACCGAGCGGAAGACTTCCTGCAGTTCGGCGGGCGGCAGTGATTCGAGGTCGCCGGGGTAGTCGTTGATGACCCGGGCGGCGATGTCGCTGATGTACTGTCCGCCGTACCCGTCTTCGGGAGCCGGATCGCCCTTGAAGCTGGCGACGAGGCTGCGAGCGAAGCGGTCGATCTGCGCGCCGTGGTCGTTGAAGTAGTACTCGCGGGTGACGAGGGCATTCTGCGAAGAGAAGATGCGGGCGAGGCTGTCACCGACGGCAGCCCAGCGCACTCCGCCGATGTGGATGGGGCCAGTCGGGTTCGCCGAGACGAACTCGAGGTTGATCGTGACGCCGTCGTAGAGGTCGCCGTTGCCGAAGACCTCTCCGGAGTCGACGATCGTCTTCGCGAGGGCACCGGCAGCGGCAGCATCGAGCGTGATGTTGATGAAGCCGGGACCGGCGACGTCGACCTTCGAGATTCCGTCGAGCTTCGCGAGGTCGTCGGCGATATCCGTCGCAAGCTCACGAGGGTTGACGCCGAGCGGCTTGGCGAGCTTCATCGCGATATTCGAAGCCCAGTCGCCGTGATCGCGGTTGCGGGGTCGCTCGAGCACAACATCCGCGACGGTGAGCGCAGTGTCGATCGCACCGCGTCGCTCGAGAGTTCCGTTGACGACGGCGAGCAGGGAGGCAGAAAGATCGGCAGGATTCACGGTCACCAAGCTTATCGTCGGTTGCTGGACGCCCTACTTCACGTGAATCGACGCCTCACCTAAAAGCGGGGGTCAGCCGAGCTGGATGAGCTCGCTCGCGTCATCGAACGGCAGTGCATCCGCGATGGCGAGCACGTCGAGTCTCTCGAGGGTGAGATCGGCCCAGTGGTTCGTGAGGAAGGCGATGTCGGCGGCGTCGCGACCGGTCGAGATGCGCAGCATGCTCTGGCGCGGGGCGAGACGGGTGGCGTCGACGACCCACCACTGTCCATCGACCCAGGCTTCGGCGACCGCGTGGAAGTCCATCGGCGAGAGTCCGGGAGCGTAGACGGCGACCATGCGAGCGGGCACGTCGAGTGCGCGCAGCAGGGCGATGACGAGGTGGGCGTAGTCGCGGCACACTCCGCGACGGGCCATCAGGGTGCGGGCGGCGCCATCCGTCACCAGGCTCGATCCCGGAACGTAGCTCAGCTTCTCCCAGACCCAGAGCGTGACAGCGGTCAGCAGCTCGTGGCCGCTCAGGCCGCGGAACTCGCTTCGCGCCGTCGGCAGGAGGCTGTCGGACTCGCAGTACCGGCTCGGGCGCAGGTAGGTGATGAGGTCGAGGTCTTCGACCGGGGCCGGTTCGGAGCGACCGGCGACTTCGGCGCGGTAGTCGACGATCATGCGCCCGGGGCCCGAGATGAACTCGTGCAGGCGCGACCCGTTGCGGTCGACGAGTTCGCGCGCCTCGAGAGCCTGGCCGTCGAGCGCGAAGCTCAGTTCTTCAGAGACCAACTCGGCCGATTGGGCTGCAGCGATGCTGAAAACCATGTTGGTCCGACCGGAAATATTGAGCTCCATGTGGGCGGAGACTGTGCGCTGCATCCGTGTATCTTGTCACGCTCGCGGTACCCGCCAGGTTACGGCCAGATCAACTGCGAAAACCATCCATTCTCGCCCGCGGTGTAGCGCAGCCGAGTCTCGTCCCGGTCGGGTCCGGCCTGCCAGAATTCGACCAGGTCGGGGGCGACGACGTAGGCGTTCCACGCGTCCGGAACGAACTGCGGATTCACCGCGATGAGCTCGGTCGCCGACGCGATCGCAGCCTTCTCTTCTGCCCGATCCGCGGGCAGCGGTTCGCTCTGCTTTCCGGCGATCGCGCCGGCCCGGGCTCGCGGATGCCGCGACAGGAAGTCCCGCTCGCTCACCTCGCGTGGGCCCTTGCTGACCGATCCGGTGATGCGAACCTGGCGACCCTGCTCCCGCCAGTAGAGAGTGAGCGCGGCGCGCGGGTTCTCGTCGAGGTCGTGCCCCTTGAGCCCGGTCGAGAGCGAGGCGAACCAGACTCCGTCACTGGTCACGTCTTTGAGCAGCAGCGTGCGTGACGAGGGCAGGCCCTGGGCCGAGGCTGTCGCGAGAACCATGGCGTGCGGCTGCGCTACTCCCCCGTCGATGGCTTCGGTGAGCCAATCGATGAGCAATTCGAGCGGATCGGCGGGTGCGGCATCCGTGTCGAAGCGGGGAAGATCGGTCGGAAATACCTTGATCGCTCGGATGCGGTCGCGCAGTGTCGGTTCGGTTGTCGATTCGTCAGGCATGCTTCCACCCTAGGGACGCCGTGACTGCAGAAACCGAACTCGCAAGTTTGCCGCCAGAATCGCAGTGGGCGAGCCCGGGCGACAGAGGCTGCTAACGTTGACCTCGCACTTGGGCCCCCTTAGCTCAGGGGATAGAGCACTGCCCTCCGGAGGCAGGGGCGGCAGTTCGAATCTGCCAGGGGGCACCACAACTGGAACCGACGCGCGATTCATCGGCGCCGCGCCGACTACTTGAAGATGACCCAGGCGTTGCCGCGATCATGCTCAGTCTGGCCCAGGAGCGCCTGGCCGACGCCACCGCTCGTGGCAGGCGTGTCGGACTCGAGGTAGCAGAGGGCGAGATATTCGTCGTCGGCGAGCGCCCACACCGTCGACAGCTCGAGCTCTTTCTTCCGCCCAGCATCCTTCGCAACCAGCGCTCGAGCGTCACCGACTGTCGCGTCTTTAGCGCCCGCCAGTTCAAGCGGGGTCTCAGCGGGCGACATGTCGTCTAGATCCGCGTCGACCCGGCAGACTTGGCTTGCCCGTTCGTCAAACGCGCCCGCGTAGTCGTCGAGGTTCGTCAGATCCTGGGCGGAGCATCCCGCGAGCAGACCAGCCCCGACCACAGCAACGAGAGAGATAGACACTAGTCGTGTGTGGGAGTTGTTCATCGGGTAATCGTTTGTCCTTCGGGTCGGTACCTGAACATTACTTCACGGATCCTCGCTCGCTGGGCCGTCGATCCCCGCAACTGCGACATGGCGAATGCGTCTGCAGAGCGTCGTCTGCCTCCGTTAGCCTCGCATCGTGTACGCCCATGAATCCGGCTCCGGTACCCCGATCGTCCTTCTCCACGGATTCGGGCTGGACCATCGCAGCCTCCTCCCCCTAGAGCCAGCCTTCGAGCGGTCGGGCGGGTGGCGCAGGATCTACCTCGATTTTCCCGGAGCGACTCGCACTCCAGCGAGCGGGATCACCAGCTCACAAGGAGTTGCGGATGCGGCTGTCGCCGAGATCCGGGCACGCGTCGGCGACGAGCCGTTCGCTGTTCTCGGCAACTCGTTCGGAGGCATGATCGCGCGCCACGTCGCCCACGAGCTCCGGTCGCAGGTTCTCGGCCTCGCTACCGTGGCCGGCGTCTTCGTCGCCCAGCACGACCTGCGATCCGTTCCGCCGCGGACCGTGCTCGTCACAGAGCCAGGCGTCGAGCAGATCCTCGGAAATGCGCTCGACCAGTACCGCGAAGACGCCGTGATCGAGTCGACGAAGGATGCCGCGGCATTCCTGCAGCACCTCCTGCCCGGCATCACCGGCGCCGATACCGCGGCCCTCGAGCGCATCGCGCAGAGCTATTCCCTCGACCGGGAGCCCGAGGCCGCCCATCCCGAACCCTTCACCCAGCCAACGCTGCACATCACCGGCAGACAGGATTCCGTTGTCGGCTACTCCGACGCCTGGAACCGGATCGAGCACTACCCGCGCGCATCGTTCGCCGCCCTCGACGCGGCCGGGCACAACATCCTGTTCGAGCAAGCAGAGCTCTGCTCAGCCCTCATCACCGAGTGGCTGGCCCGAATGCGGCAGGCCGTCTAGCGGATCCGACAGAATACTCAGCTCTCGCTGGCGTGGGAAGAATCGTGGCTGGTCAACTCAGCCGCGGAGTTCGACTCTGGGGCCTTGCGACTTTTCCGCGGAACAAATCTGCCGATGAGCGATCCGCCCACAAGTCCGCAAATCGAGACGATGACAAAGAACGGCAGGTCGAAATCCGGCTGCGTGAAGTACGTGGCGGGGAGCGCGCCCAGCATAGAACCGGATCGGCCAGCCCCGCGCAGGAACGATCGTCGAAGCCGTCAGGTCAAGGCCTGGGTGAGGATGGGGGCCAGACGGAATCTGCGTCGAGCCTCTGCTGCTCGTAGCTAAATGGGGCCGCCCGCCCGATGAGAATCCCACCCACTATGCCGACCGCAATACTGAAGACCACGTAGGCAGGACCGCCGAGGCCCGTCACGAAAAAGGATCCGGGCACAATCACGGCACAGAATATTGCGCCATAGACCAGTCGGCTCGAGGTGCGTGATATTGGTCCCGCGATGTATGCCGCGACGAGGGCGTGCGCAATTGTTGCTCCGATGAAGAATGGTCCACCGACAATAAACACCACTGGCTTCATTCCCATAGTGTCGGGCTGGGTGACCCCATACGAAACCAGAAGCCCGATTCCCAACACAACTCCCGCCAGCGCTGCGAACCCGAACGAATGGCCATAGTCGGGCCGCGCGAGCGAAAGAGGCACTACCGGGTCCGACATAGCGTCGACCCTACAGTTGCGGAACTCTCACGTACAGAGTCCGCCTAGGAAAGATCAGACAACCCCGCGAAGTCGGTGCCCGATCGCGATCGACTCCCCCGACAAAACGGACAGGGGCGACGCGAGGAAGGCCACCAGATCGGCGATCTGCGCAGGCGAGGACTGGCCGCCACGGCCCTGCTCGACCTCAGTCGCGGGCGTTTCGGTGACGGTGCCCGGGTTCACGGTATTGACGGTGACACCGGTCCCTGCCAGCTGGTCAGCGAGGTTCTTCGCGATGATGTTCAGCGCCGCGTTACGCACGGAGCCGGTGATGTTGCCGGTCAGTCGGCCGTTCTGACCGCTGATTCCGACGATGCGTCCGTAGCCAGCGGCGTGCATCACGGGGATGACGGCGTTGGCAACACGCAGGAAAGTCAGGGATTTGGCTTCAACCGCTTCGGCGACCTGGGTCGGGTCGCTATTGCGCGACTGGTCGAGGGTCCCGGCGGAGGGCGCCGCGGTCACGACCACGGCATCGAGCCGGTTGTGCTCGGCAAGCACGGCGGCGAGCGCCTCAGCCACCGACGAATCGTCCGCGGCATCCATTACGATTCCGTTGTCGCCGGATCGGGAAGCGACAACAACCGTCGCGCCCTCGTCCGCGAGCCGGGAGGCAATCGCCGAGCCGATGAAGCCGTTCCCGCCAACCACCAACATGACACGATCACGCAGCTGCAAGTCCATGTCCGCAGGCTACCAGCGGATGCCGGGCGGCTCACTAGCGAGGGCTACTCGCGGGCACTGAACCCGTTCTCGAGCGCGTCGAAGAGCTTCTCGAGGCGCAGTCGGTGGTCAGCGACCAGCTCCACGGACGCCTCCCCGGCCATCTGCTGCCGTGCGGTCTCGACGAGCACAGCGCTATAACCGGCGAGAAATAATGCGCCGAGCAGGATGCTGTCGCCCTCGAAAGAAGCGTCACGCCGGAGTTCGTCGGTCAGGGCTCGCTGGAAGCCGGCGCCGATCTCCCGGGCACGCGCAATGAGAGCTGGCGACGCTGCGATCGTGCGGAAGAACGGAGCGGCTCTCGGGTCCAGCCCGGAGAAGGAATGAAGCTGGTCCGCCAGCCCGAAAGCGAGCCCCCGGAGCGATTCCACAGGCGTGATGCCTGCAGCGCGGCCCCGCACGGTGGAGCGCAGAAGCTCGACGACTTCATCGGCACGGTCGAGGAACAGGTCTTCTTTGCGCGGGAAGTGGTTGAACACGGTCACGCTCGAGACGCCTGCCTCTTTCGCGACCTGCGCAACGGTCACCAGGTCGTAGCCCCGCTCGATGAACAAGCGGTTGGAGACCTCGAGGATTCGCGCGCGAGTCTGCGGGCCTCCGCGCTCTGACGTTCTCGGCATCCGAGATCCTCCTTCACCTTGTGTAACTCAACTTAGTGCTTGTGTGACTAACTTTAGTGATCTAACTTAGTCCCATGACCACTACCCACACCTCGCCTCGCACCCTGCGGGACGCCTGGATCCCCCTCGCCGGCCTCTCGGCCGTCTTCCTGTTCGAGATGCTCGACAACTCGATTCTCAACGTGGCGTTGCCCACCATCGGTCGCGAACTGCAGGCCTCGACGACCGACCTGCAGTGGGTCACCGGCGCCTACGGCGTCGTCTTCGGCGGACTGATGCTCGGCTTCGGCGCCGTCGCCGACCGCTCCGGCAGGCGGCGGGTCATGCTCGTCGGCCTGGTCCTTCTCGGTCTCGCGAGCCTCGCCACGGCGTTCGTCACGACACCCGAGCAGCTCATCGCGGTGCGCGCCATCATGGGCATTGCCGCGGCAATGACCACCCCCGGCTCGATGGCGCTCGCCTTCCGGCTGTTCCAGGACGACACCCTGCGCGTGCGGGCAATCACCCTCATCTCGACCGTGGGTCTCGTCGGTCTTGCGATCGGCCCGACCGTGGGCGGGTTCGTTCTCGCCTTCGCCCCCTGGCAGGTACTGCTGCTCATCAATGTTCCGATCGCGGCGCTCGCCTTCATCGGCATCCGGCTCGGGGTCGCGAAAGACGACGCGGCCGACCTGCACCGCGACCCGATCGATGTCGCCGGGGCGCTTCTCGGCACGGCAACCATCGTGCTCGCGCTCGTCGCACCGACCTTGTTCGTCAACGAGGGATCCGGCGCCTGGCAGCCCTGGGCCGTCACCGCGGCGGCAGTCATCGCAGCGATCTCGTTCGTCGTGCGCGAGCGCACGGCACAGCATCCGCTGCTCGACCTGAAACTCATCGCCCTGCCGCTGGTCTCGAGCGGACTCGCCTATAAGGCAGCGGCGGGAATGGCTGTCGCCGGCCTCAGCTACATGGTCACCCTGCAACTACAGTTCGCCTGGGGCTGGCCGCCAGCGCTCGCCTCGATCGGGATGCTGCCGCAGGTTGTCGTACTCATCGCCGGCGGCTCGTTCGTCAGCCCGTTCGTGAAGAAGGTGGGCATGGATGCCGCCGCCTGGATCAGTTCCGCCGCGGTTGTCGCGGGCCTTGCCGTCTTCGCGCTGTTCAGCAGCCTCGGCTACGTCTGGGTCGCGATCGCCCTGGTCCTCGTCGCCGCCGGCCTGCGCGTCGTCGGCGTGGTGGCGGGAACCAATGTGCTGCGCGGGCTGCCCGAGAACCGCACGACGATCGGCGCCGCTCTCGTCGACACCTCCAGCGAAGTCGCGACGGGAGTCGGCATCGCTGCGACCGGCACGATCCTCGCCGCGCTCTTCACCGGTACCCTGACCGCGACCGACTGGAGTGCGTCGCAGGCCTCGCAGTTCCAGCTCGCGATCTCAGTCGCCGGCCTTGTTCTGACCGCCATCGCCGCTGCGCTGGTTGCTCTCGGTATGGTGCGTGCGCGCCGTTCAGCGCCTGTTACGCACTGACCAGCAGTCGCGCGAGCGAATCGAGGGCGCCGGGAACAAGAGCGTAATAGGCCCAGGTTCCGCGTTTCGAGCGAGTGACGAACCCGGCATCAGTCAGCACTTTGAGGTGGTGTGAAACCGTCGGCTGCCCAATGTCGAGAGGCTCGGTCAGGTCACAGACGCAGGCTTCCTGGCCCTCGGATGCCGCGATGATCGAGATGAGCCGAAGGCGCGCGGGGTCGGCGATCGCCTTGAGTGACTTCGCGAGATCCTCGGCCTGCTGCTGCAGCATCGGGTCGCGGGTCAGCGGCGCGCAGCAGTCCGCGGCCTGAATGACGGGAAGGAGGGTCATCGTGCTCATGAACCGACCTTACCAATATTGACAAGCATCGATATAGCAACTCATACTTTGAGCATCGATAGTCGTCGATACGATGCGGGGAACACGAGAGGCTGGCGCATGACACTCATCGAGCTGGGCAGCCGCGAGACGCGAACGAATGCGCTCGACTCACTTCCGGTCGTGATCATCGGCGCCGGCCCGATCGGGCTCGCTGCCGCGGCGAATCTCGTGGAACGCGGGATCGATTTCGAGCTCTACGAGACGGGCGAGTCAAGCGCGAGCAGCGTGCGGTCGTGGGGGCACATCAGCCTGTTCTCGCCGTGGAAGCACCTCATCGACCCCGCCGCCCGCCGCCTGCTCGAGGCCGACGGATGGCGTGAGCCGCGCTATGCGAACCGCGCTCCGACCGGCGCGGACCTGGTTCGCCTCTACCTGGAACCCCTTGCTTCCCTCGGGTCGATCGCCCCGCACGCGCATACCGGAGTGACCGTCACTGCGGTGACCCGGCAGGGCATGGATCGCACTCGCTCCACCGGCCGCTCCCAGACTCCGTTCGCCCTGCGCATCACCGATCGGGGCGGAGCTGTTACGGAGATCGCCGCCCGGGCCGTCATTGACGCATCCGGCACCTACCTCAGCAGCAACAGCCTCGCCTCGAACGGCCTCGAACCGCTGGGGATCGACCGCGTCGCCGACTACGTCACGCCCGCTCTTCCCGACGTGCTCGGCTCGGAGCGCGCTCGCTTCTCGGGCCGGCATACCACCGTTGTCGGCGCCGGGCACTCCGCCGTCAACACGCTTCTCAGCCTCTGGACGCTCATCCAGACCGCCCCCACGACGACGGTCACCTGGGTCATCCGCAACACCTCGGCCGAGCGGGTATTCACCTCGGCCGAAGACGAACTGGCTGGTCGAGCAGCGCTCGGTTCGAAAGTCAGGAAGCTCGTCGACCGGGGAGTCATCGAACTCGTCGATCGGTTCGAGATCGCCTCTCTGGACGAGGTGGACGGCCGAGTCGCCATCACCGGCCACCGCAACGGCGGGGTCGAGCACCTCACGACGGATCTCATCGTGAACGCAACGGGATTCCGCCCCGACCTCGGAATGCTGCGCGAGCTCCGGCTCGACCTCGATGTCGTCGTCGAGGCTCCCGTGAACCTCGCACCGTTGATCGATCCGAACCTGCACAGCTGCGGAACCGTCGAACCCCACGGGTTCGTCGAGCTGCAGCATCCGGAACCCGGCTTCTTCATCGCCGGCATGAAGAGCTATGGGCGAGCACCCACTTTTCTCCTGGCCACCGGCTATGAGCAAGTGCGATCGATCACCGCCCATCTGGCCGGGGACGACGACGCAGCACGTGCGATCGAACTCCAGCTGCCGGCAACCGGCGTCTGCGCTACTGACAGCAACGACTCGTCGTGCTGTTCCTGACCTCCACCATCACACCGACCCGAGAGCAATCATGACCACCACGCCCACAGTCCTCTTCGTCTGCATCCACAATGCCGGCCGCTCCCAGATGGCAGCCGGCTACCTGTCCGCGCTCTCCGGCGGTGCCATCGAGGTGCGCTCGGGTGGCTCGGAGCCAGGAAACGAGATCAACCCGATCGCTATCGCGGCGATGGCCGAAGAGGGCATCGACATCTCGCAGGGTGTGCCGCAGCTGATGACGACCGAGCAGGTACGGGATTCGGATGTCGTGATCACCATGGGTTGCGGCGACGTCTGCCCGATCTTCCCCGGCAAGCGGTACGAAGACTGGGACCTGGTCGACCCGAAGGGCAAGTCGATCGACGAGGTCCGCCCGATCCGGGACGACATCAAGCAGCGCGTCGAGGCCCTGCTGGCGGAACTGCTGCCCGCCAGCTAGCCACCCAGTCAGGCGCTCGCCTGCTCCAGCACCTCTTCGGCGCGCTCCGGGCTGCCCTCGGCGAGTCCGCGTTGGATCGCCGACCGGGATGCGACCCACATGCCAGCGCCGATGAGGAAGACCAGGATCTCGGTGACCGTGAGCGCCCAGATGATGCCGGCGAGCCCGAACCAGAGGTTGCCGAGAATCACGATCGGGATGAACAGCACGCCCTGCGAGACCGACATGACGATCGCGGGAACGGCACGCCCTGTCGCCTGGAACAGTGACGTGAGCAAGCCGGCGAACCCGTTCACGATCATCGCGACGAGCTGCGCGGTGAGAATGATGACGCCGATGGCCAGTACGGACTTGTCGGCCGTGAACGCGCCGATCACCTGCTCGCGGAACAGGAAGACGCCTCCCGCCGAGATGAGCACGATAGTTCCGACAGTGATGGCCGAGACGCGAACGGCAGCTGCCAGTCGAGCGCGGTCCCCCTTGCCGTAGGCGTAAGCGAGCAGTGGCAGCACACCGAGCGTGACCCCCATCACGAGGAATTCCGGCACCTGTGCGATGCGCACGGCGACTCCCATCGCGGCGAGCGCGGTGTCTCCGTAGGCGATCGCGAGGTTGTTGAGAACAAGCGAGGTCACTATGAGGAAGGCTGACTGCAGCAGCTCACCGACGCCGACCCCGAACACCGGCTTCAGCACCGCCGGCGACAGGGTGAACCAGCGCGGAGCGAGGCTCAGGTGCTCGCTGTGGCGGTGCAGCCAGGTGGCGAAGTAGATGACGACCAACAGGTTGGACAGCCCCATAGCGAGTGCCGCGCCGGCCACACCCCAGTGCAGCACGAGGATGAAGAGCACGTCGAAGACGACGTTGGCGATCGTCGACGCGATCAGGCCGACCATCACCTGGCGCGCGGCGCCCTCGGCCCGGACGAGTTGCTCGAGGCAGAACGCTGCGGCGAGCACCGGAACGAAGGCAAGCAACACCCCGACGAATGCGCTCGTCGCGGGCACGA
>Ga0247803_1001288_pt1 | contig 13171 bp, 11 predicted proteins | sample UWRJL014104B1_FD_180928 | JGI IMG/M metagenome (GOLD analysis project Ga0247803, IMG submission 180928) | Plant litter microbial communities from Arlington Agricultural Research Station in Wisconsin, United States - UWRJ-L014-104B-1 | ecosystem: Environmental > Terrestrial > Plant litter >...
TTAAAAAAGGAAATGCTGGTAATCGCCAGAAAAATATTGCGTTTTATAGAAATTCCAAACAGCAAAGTTTTATTGTCTGACTGGATTACTAATTATATCGAAATTACCCAACCAAGATTCAGCAGCCATTTGCATTCAGATTCAGATAAAAATGTTTTTTCTGTAGAAAAAGTGCTTCCTGAATATGCTGATAATGCAAAAGCCGACCTTGATGGCCGAATGATCCTTCGTGATAACTTTGATGCTTTGTTTACCAAATATCCTGAAACACTAATCTTTGGTGAAGACGTAGGAAATATTGGTGACGTAAACCAAGGCCTTGAAGGAATGCAGGAAAAATACGGAGAACTTCGTGTTGCCGATGTTGGTATTCGTGAAGCTACTATTATTGGGCAAGGAATCGGGATGGCTTTAAGAGGTTTACGTCCAATTGCTGAAATTCAGTATTTAGATTATTTACTCTACGCAATTCAAATCATGAGCGATGATTTGGCGACATTACAATACAGAACCGTTGGTAAACAAAAAGCGCCGCTGATTATCAGAACCCGCGGACATCGTCTGGAAGGAATCTGGCATTCTGGTTCTCCAATGGGAATGATCATCAACGCCGTTCGTGGTATTCACGTTCTCGTACCAAGAAACATGACACAAGCAGCAGGTTTTTACAACGCTCTTTTAGAAACTGACGAACCGGCTCTTGTAATCGAATGTTTGAATGGTTATCGATTAAAAGAAAAAACACCTTTGAATTTTGGTGAATTCAAAACACCGATTGGTGTAGTTGAAACCCTAAAAGAAGGTACTGATATTACATTAGTTTCATACGGATCGACTTTAAGATTGGTCGAACAAGCCGCAAACGAACTTCTGGAATTAGGAATCGATTGTGAAGTAATCGACATTCAGTCCTTACTTCCGTTTGATATCAATAAAGATATTGTAAAAAGTATCGCTAAAACAAATCGTCTTTTAGTAATCGACGAAGATGTTCCTGGTGGAGCTTCGGCTTACATACTGCAACAAATTCTAGAAGAACAAGATGCGTACATTCACTTAGACAGTAAACCGCAAACGCTGACTGCAAAAGCACACAGACCAGCTTACGGAACTGATGGTGATTATTTCTCAAAACCTTCTGCCGAAGATATTTTCGAGAAAGTATATACCTTGATGAATGAAGTTAATCCTTCGAAATATCCAAATTTGTATCAATAAATTTAGATTTATATATTTAAAAAAAGCTCCAATATTTGGAGCTTTTTTTATATCTAATTTTTTAAGATTCTAATATCTTTTTTACTTCCTTATAATTAAGTATATCCTTAAAAAAAGTAAACGGAGCTCTTCGTGCTGGTAAAGTATTTATCAATATTTTTTCTTTTTCAACCTTAACTATTGTGACCTTTTGCCCCCAAGAAAATGAAGATCCACCGGTATAAAATTCTAAAGTTCCATCCCCTTTATGAATTAAGGTCCACTTATTTTTTTGCAGCAATTTTCCTATTTCATCTGTCGAATAATCTTTTACTAAAATTAACTCTTTGAAACGGCGCTCAGTTTCAATTCTTACAACAAAAACAATCAAAATTATTAATCCGCATGACATAAGAAAAGGCCCATCTCTTTCATAATTAGTTATACCAGCATAAATCAATAAAACTGGCATAAATAAAACAAGATAATTTTCTAGATAATCAAAATAACTAATAGGCCATTTCAATTTTCGAATCACATATTGTTTTGTATTTTTTTTCATTAAAATCCGTTTTTTATCCGTGCTTTCGCGCAAGCGAATCCGTGTCATCCGTGTGCCATTACGCGCAAACTAAACTCCTAAAATAGCACGAGCCTTTTCTAAATCCTCAGCAGTATCAATTCCAATTCCAACATGAGTTGTCTCAACCATTTTAATACGTTTTCCGAATTCTAAATAACGAAGTTGTTCCAGTTTCTCAGATGCTTCTAAAGACTTCATAGGAAGGCTGTAAAAATCTAATAAAGCCTGTTTTCTAAAAGCATAAATCCCGATGTGCTGAAAATAACGAACACCAACATCCTTATCCCTCGGATACGGAATTACAGATCTTGAAAAATACAGCGCAAACTGCGATTGATCTACTACAACTTTTACATTATTCGGGTTATTGATTTCGTCTTCATCTGTAATCTCACGCATTAGCGAAGCCAAATCAACTTTATGATCTTCATCATCTTTAAAAACCGACAAAACCTGTTCTAAAGGCCCAGCTTCTGTAAAAGGTTCGTCACCCTGAACATTCACAACAATATCAACATCAAGGCTAAAAATAGCTTCAGCAATACGATCACTGCCTGATTCGTGTTCTTTGATACTCATGATGGCTTTTCCACCATGCGAAACAATTTCATCAAAAATCAAATCCGAGTCGGTTACTACAAATACGTCATCAAACAATTTTGTGGCAACCGCTGCTTCGTAAGTTCTTAGAATTACGGTTTTCCCTCCCAAATCCTGCATGAGTTTAGCAGGAAAACGTGTTGATGCATATCGCGCCGGAATTACAGCTATTATTTTCATCCTAATATTTTTAAATTTATTTTATTCTTCGTGAATCTCTGTGAAAATCTTTGTGGATCTCTGTGGTAAAAATTATAACACAAAGTGTCACAAAGATTTTCACAGAGATTCGCAGAGTTTATTTAAGTATGTTACAAAATTTTTACTGATGTCATACTCAAAGAACCGGCCAACAATTTATCGTTGAATAAACTCAGTTCTTCTGATTTTTCTTTTAAACCTAAAGTATATAATAAAGGCAAATAATGATCCGGCGTTGGAATCGCCAATTGTATCGCCTTATTCATTTTTTCGAAATCAATTAAAGGTTGAAAATTCTCGTCAAGCAAATAATTATTAATGGTTTCGCGCGCTTCAATCGCCCAATCGAAACCGTAATTGTCCTTGTCAAAATTTCTGAAATCAACCAAACGGAGATTGTGAACGATATTTCCGCTGCCAATAATTAAAACTCCTTTACGACGTAAAGATTGTAATTTCTGAGCCAATTCAAAATGATATTGTCCCGATTTAGTATAATCAATACTCAACTGAATTACAGGAACATTTGCCTCAGGATATAAGTGTTTAATTACACTCCACGCGCCATGATCTAAACCCCAATGTTCATCTAAATCTACATTTACGGGTTCTAATATTTTCTTAGTTTCAACAGCCAGTTCAGGACTTCCTTTCGCAGGATATTGCACATCAAAAAGCGCTTGAGGAAAACCTCCAAAATCATGGATTGTTCTCGGCATTTGCATTGCAGTAACTTTGGTTCCATTGGTAAACCAATGCGCAGAAACACATAAAATAGCATTGGGCTGTGGCAATGTTTTAGCCAAATCTCGAAAACCAGCTACAAACTGATTTTCTTCAATAGCATTCATCGGGCTGCCGTGTCCCAAAAACAAAACCGGCATTTTATCTGTATTCGAAAACGTTGATGAAATCGAATGTAAGTCGTTTAGTGTTGTCATTATATTTAGATTTTTTGCCACGAATTTCACTAATTTTCACTAATTAATTCTTTGCGGCAATTTTTCTAGTTGTACTTATTTATTAGGCAATTTTAACGAATTTAATAAAAAGAAAATTCGTACTCATTCGTGAAATTCGTGGCAAAAAAAAACTACTCTTCAAAACTTTCGTCTTTAAATCCTATCAAATATAATTTATTTTTGGCACGTGTCATAGCGGTATACAACCACCTGATATAATCACGATCGATTCCGTTTGGCAGGTAAGGTTGTTCTATAAAAACAGTATTCCATTGCCCACCTTGCGATTTGTGACACGTAATCGCATAGGAGAATTTTACTTGTAATCCGTTGAAATACTCGTTCTCTTTTACTTTTTGGAACTTCTTGTATTTAGTACTTTCACTTTCGTAATCTTTCATGACCTCTTCGTACAAACGATTTGATTCTTCGTAGGTTAGAGACGGAGATTCACTTTTAATGGTATCTAACAACAATACCGTTTCAAAAGGTTTCTGATCCGGATAATCGACCATTCTGATTTTTACTTTCGCAAAATTAAAACCGTATAATTCCTTGATTCCGAAGAGTTCCAAAACTTCAATAATATCTCCGTTGGCAATAAATCCGGCTTCATCGGTTTCTTTTAGCCAGAAGTAATTATTCTTTACTACCATCAGAAAATCCCCAACCGAAAGTTCGCTTTCTTTAAATAAAATCCTCGTTCTGATTTGTTCGTTGTATTGATTCGCTCTTTTATTCGAACGAACAATAAATGCCGTATCCTCAATACTATAATTACTGTAAGCTGAGTTTATCGCATCCTGAATATCATAACCATCGGTAAGACGAATAATATCTTTAAATCTTTTTACATCAAATTTAAACTCGGTAATAAAAGTATCTTTTAGTAATTCACGCAATTCAGTCGCATTGTACAAAATCCCGGAACTTTCTTCCTGACGCATTACTTCGTCAAGTTCGATATGTTCGATTTCTTTGTTATAATGCACAGCCAGAGTTTGCACATCAAGCGCAGGACTTATATCTAAATTCACCGGTGGCAACTGCGCTGTATCTCCCAAAAGAATCATTTTGCAATTGGTCCCGGAATATACATACTGAATTAAATCATCCAGAAGTGATCCGTTATCGTACAATTTCGAATCTGAATTGCTGTCTGAAATCATCGAAGCCTCATCGACGATAAAAATGGTGTTTTTATGTTTGTTTACCTGCTTGGTAAAAGCCACGCCTCCGCCAGCAGATTTTTTAGGAAAATATATTTTTTTATGAATTGTAAACGCGGGTGTATTCGAATAATTAGCAATCACTTTTGCCGCACGACCTGTTGGCGCCAGCAAAACAAACTTTTTATTAATGTCTCCCAGATTGTTTACGATTGTCGAAATCACGGTTGTTTTTCCTGTTCCTGCATATCCTTTCAAGACAAAAATCGTATCGTTATGCGTGTCTGTTAGAAAAATAGCGATTTTCTGAAAAAAAATATCCTGTTTATAAGTGGGTGCAAAAGGAAATCGTTTTTGTAAAACGCCATAAAAAAGTGATGAATTCATAGGGAAAAATTGAACTACAAAGAACGGGCTTTTAAATATCAAATTCAATGTCTATTTCAAAAATCAATTTCAATTTCAAAAATCAATTTCAATTTCAAAAATCAATTTCAATTTCAAAAATCAATATCAATGTCAAAAATCAATGTCAATGTCAAAATCAATGTCAATTTCAATTTCAAAAATCAATTTCAATGTCAAACTTAATCTCAAATTTTAATCTCAAATTTTAATCTCAATCGATAAAAAGCACCAACGCGGGTTCTAAAAATTAATTTTAAATAAAATTAGATCTACCTAAAAACGACACAACTATTTAAATTAAGATATTACTTTTTGAAATTGAAATTTGACATTGAAGTTGGTAATGACATTGATATTGTTATTTATTTTATTTGTAAGTTTGTAATCGCCTTAAATTCTTTCTTGTAAAACAGGTAACGAATTGTAAATCAATATGTCATTGCAAAATACTAACATCACTTCCAAAAATTACAAAAAGCTTTCTATTCAGGTTTCACTGAACGGATTTTCATTTTGTTGTTTTGATACTTTAAATAATACAATAACAGCCTTTAACGAAATCAATTTTGATGCTACGCAAAAGCCATCAAAAATTGAAGAATTATACAGCGCCGCTTTTAAAAATTATCCGGAACTAAAAGATACTTACGATGAAATTTTAGTCATCCATAATAATAATCTTTCGACTTTTGTACCAAGCGCTTTGTTCGACGAAAATTTCTTAGGAAGCTATTTACAATACAATACAAAGGTTTTTGAAACCGACTTTTTTACTTTCGATCAAATTACGAATTACGAAATGCATTCGGTTTATATCCCCTACATCAATATCAACAACTTTTTGATTGACACCGTTGGTTCGTTTGATTACAAACACGTCAACAGTATTTTAGTCGAGAAAATTCTTGAAAGCTCTAAGAACAATGACCAGAAAAAAATGGTAGTAAATTTCAATGCCAATCATTTTGAAGTTATCGTCGTTCAGAATCAGAAATTGTTATTATTCAATTCTTTTGAATATCAGACTCCGGAAGATTTTCTGTACTATATTCTTTTTACAGCCGAACAATTGAGCTTGAATCCGGAAAGTTTTCCGCTTGAATTATTAGGTACTATACATCAAAACGATCCGTACTATGCCATTGCATACAAATACATTCGTCATATTTCATTTTTGGATGTAAGCACATTACAAGAAAGAAACAGCTTTTCAACTGCACAAAATCAAAAACATTATATCTTATTTCAATCATGAGAATCATTTCAGGAAAATACAAAGGACGCCGCATTTTTCCGCCAAAAAACCTTCCTGTAAGACCTACGACTGACATGAGTAAAGAAGCATTGTTTAATGTTTTGAACAATCATTTTAGTTTTGAAGGCTTAAAGGTTTTGGATTTATTTGCAGGAACAGGAAACATTACTTATGAATTCGCTTCGCGCGGAAGTGCTCCAATAACCTCAGTTGATGGTGATTTTGGATGTGTAAAATTCATCAAACAAGTGTCATCAGAATATGATTTTGATGTCGCTGCAACGAAAAGTGATGTCTATAAATTTTTAGACAATTGCAAAACCTCTTACGATATCATTTTTGCCGATCCTCCGTACGGATTAGATCAGGCAGCGTTTGAAAAAATTGTTCTTACGGTTTTCGAAAGAGAACTATTAAACGAAGACGGAATGATGATTATTGAACATTCTAAATACACGAAAATGGAACATTTAAGTAATTTTTCTTTTCAGAAAAATTATGGAGGTTCATTTTTTAGTTTCTTCGAACTCAACTCGACTGATGATGAGGAAGAACTGACCATTAAATTAAATAAAGCTACAGAAGACGACGAAGGTTAGTTTTAGTTTGAATATAATAAGCTCAAATGGAGCGAAATCGAGATTTTATAATATTTCCGATTTCGCTCCATTTTGCAATAATTGAAATTCTAAACTTTAATTTTAACACATAGAAACATAGATTTTTTTTATGCATCTAAAAGAATTCCAAAAAAGAAATAAATTTCCTTCTCATAGCCCGCTCTGTGCATTTGAAATAAGTGAAACGCCTTTTTTCGAGTAAACCATTGTATGTTTCTATGTGTTAAAAATAATTACACACAATGATTTCTTTTTTTAATTCACCCGGCCCGAGTTTTGCTCCATGCTTTTTCCTTTAAATTCAGTTTCCTTTACTTTTCCAAAAGAATACTTGATTGAAATAGAAATTTCATGTTCATCTACCAAATACCTTGCTTTTGAGTTGATATTGTTAATGGTAAATACTTCTTCTTCATTTATCTTTTTAAATACATTATTAAAGTTCAGACTGCAATTCCAATTTTTAAAGAAAGTTTTCGAAACTGCCATGTCTACAATTGCCCTGGCATTTCTTTCAAAAACACCTTTGTTTTGTTTTGTAACTCCTCTAAAAGCAAGAACAGCCGTATATCCTTTTGGCAGTTTGAATTCATTGTTTGAATAATAATATGCATACGGTTTTGAAGATAAAAATACTGCCGAAGCATCTTCGATCTTCTCTGAAACAAAAACTAAAGAATTGGTTATCGTCCAGAATTTATAGGTAAAAGGCACTTCAACGTCGAGAACAAACGCAGATTCCTTGTCAAAATTCACGTCTTTAAAAGTCATTATATTCAGTTCTTTATCAAAAAAGAAACTATTGTAAACCGGATTTGTATTTTGATAATAGGTTAGTTTTACCGATTTATCATGATACTGAAATGTCGAAGAAATTTCGTTGACAATCGTAGGATCCAGATTGATATTTCTGGCATATAAAAAATACGGATTTATATATGTTGTCCCCTGACTTAGCGACGAATAATTGGGTCTTGAAATACTCTTTGCATAATTTATACTAATGTTTTTCGTACTGTCTATTGCGACTGAAAACTGTATTTTGGGGAAAAAATCAGTATAATTTTTATTGATTAAAGGCGATAAATCAGTTTTAAACTTTCCGTTTACATTGGTGTTTTCAACTCTAAAACCCACGGAGAAATCGACTTTTTTAATCTTTCCTGAAAGCTGAGTGTAACCTGCCAGATTTTGCTCTTTAAAATCATAATGACTAATTTCATTTTCACTTTTCTCAAAATACACTATATCAGAATCTGATTTTGAATCGGCAGAAGCATACAATCCTCCTATTTCCAACTTCATTTCGTTTTTAAACTTTTTCTCAACATCAATCTTTCCTGAAAATACATTGACCTGAAATTTTTGATCACGAAGTTGTGTGAGTTCAAATTGGGTATTATTGTAATTATTCTGCACCTGGCTCCATAATCCCTGATCGAAATTAGAACATTGCAAACCGGTAAAAACCTCTGTATCGATCGCTTTTATTTTTTTAGAATAGTTTACAAATGAGTTTACAAAATTCTTCTTGCTGTCATTATCACTATACGTTAAAACATTATTTTCTACATTTTTATTTGTATTACCTGTTATAGTATTAATTGGAAAAATGTCTTTTTGAAGCCTGCCGTTTACACTAAACGAAAAATAATCCTCTTCGTTTATTTTGTAAAATAAACTGCCTCCAAAAACAAATTGCCTTTTTTTAGAATAAGCAGTTACATCATACTTAGAAGTAATTTGCGCATACGGAATTTGATAATCGATACTATGATTTTCCCAAGGCTGTAATTGATTGTAATTAAAATTGGCTTTCCATTCGATTTTATTCTTTTTAAAACTGGTATTAAAACCAAGATAATTGCTGTACTTTTTCTTAAAAGAAGCAACCGCAGAAATCTCTGTTCTAAAACCGTCTTTTTTGCTAAATCTTCGTGTAATCAGGATTACAGAACGACCTTCGGCTTCATATTTAGAGGATGGGTTCTGAATGATTTCGATCGTTTTAATATCGGCCACAGCCAAAGCATTCAAATCGTTCATTCCAACTTTTTGATTGTCGATGTAGATTAAAGGATTTCCGCGCCCAACAACCGAAATACTTTCTTTATCAGAACTTACCTGAACCGTTGGCAATTTGGCTAGTAAATCAACCGTATTGGGAATCGAATTGTAGATCGAATTGGCGACATCTACTTTTATATTCCCATTTGTATTGGTAAAAGTTTTTTTGTTTTGAGAAACTACAACTTCATTTAATTTGTTCGAAATACTGTCTTTTGGTGTTTCATTTTGAGCATATCCAAATAACGAAAGCAGAAAAAGAAATAAAATCAGGAAAAGTTTCAAGGGCAAATAGGAGTTCATTTTTGGTTGGAGTTAAAGTTGTGATCCTGCAAAAATGCTTTAAAAAAAAGGTTGCATAGGTTAATTGAAGGTTAATGCGGGGTTAATGTGCTGATTGTATCATAAAAGCATTAATTTTGAAACTAGGAATAGCCCACGGATTTTACAGATTGAACGGATTTACACGGATTTTTTTATAAATCTGAAAAGTCTTTCATCTGCGTAAAAAATAAAAAAACCGCGTAAACCAGTTTGATTCGCGTCATACGTGTGCCATAACAAAAAACTAATGAAACAAAGAATCAATTTACTAATAGCGTTTTCTGTAGTTGCTCTTATCGTTCTATCAGCGGTACAATGCTATTTGGTAAAAACTACTTATGATTACAAAGTGGCGCAGTTTCATACCGAAATCAAAAATGAAATTGCTCAAATCTCTAATAATTATAGTGATATTGATTCGGTACTTGTAGCAAAAAAAGACGCGCTCTACAAACAATTATCTGAAAATTATATTCAGGGGAAAAATACCAAAGTCGATGTTAAAAAATACATTCTTGAAAATGAATATCGGGATGCATTAACGCAAAAAATTCAGCGTAAATTCGAAAGAGATTTACCGGATCTAAAGATAGATTTTGCTATTGTCCTGAATAAATTTGTGCTGTACCAAAACGCCAAAAAAGCAGATACTATTTTTTCTGAAAAACCTTTTATTCGAAATAAACTATACGGTAATCTGGCATCGTTAAATCATGCATTTCTGGTTAGAAATTATGTTGGAACAACAAACGGTTCTTATGCCAGTCAGGATTATAAATTACTGACCGAAGACTCCATGTATATCTCTGTAATCGATTGGGAAACGATTATTTTAAGACGAATGACTTTTGTTTTAATTCTCTCGCTGCTTTCTATACTAACGCTTATAACGCTTTTTGTCATTGCCATAAAAGCCTTAATCAAGCAGAAAAAAGTAAACGAAATCAAAACCGATTTTATCAATAATATTACACACGAACTCAAAACTCCTTTGGCGACTTTGGGTATTTCGACCAAAATATTAGAGCGAAAAGATATTAGAGATAATGATGAAAATTTTAATGCTATCGTGAATACGATTTCACGCCAAAACAATCGTTTACAAAATTTGATCGATCAGGTGATGGCGAATTCACTGGCAGAGAATGGAATTGAATTACAAAAAGAAAAAATAGAAACAGAAAATTTTCTGTTAACGATAATCAATGATTTTAAAATTGCATTTCCAAAAATCAATCTTAAAACCGATTTTCACACTCAGAAAACAATTTTAGTTTTAGATAAATTCCATCTCACAACTGCCTTTTTAAATGTTCTTGAAAATGCTGTAAAATATGGTTCAAACACGATTACTGTAAAAACAAATATTGTCGAAAATCAGTTCTCTATTAGTATTGAAGATGACGGAATTGGAATTGAAAAGAACAAACAATCACTTCTTTTTGAAAAATTTTATCGTGTACAACAAGGAAACCTCCACAACACAAAAGGCTTGGGATTAGGTCTTTATTATGTAGATCAAATTATAAAAGCGCATCAGGGTACTGTGAATGTTGTGAGTGATTTAGGAAAAGGAACTCAGTTTACTATTTTATTAAAAGTTTAAATTACCTTATTTTGAAAAAATTACTTTTAGCTGAAGACGATTTTGATTTTGCAGCCATTTTAAAACAATACTTAGAACTGCATCAATTTGAAGTAATCTGGGCAGAAAATGGAGAAATAGCTGTAGACTATTTTAAAAAACAGACTTTTGATATTTGCGTTTTTGATGTCATGATGCCCAAAATGGACGGATTTTCGCTGGCCGAAAAAATAATTATGATCAATCCCGAAATTCCGTTTATTTTCCTGACTGCAAGAAAATTAAAAGAAGACAAAATCATTGGACTAAAACTAGGTGCAGACGACTATATCATAAAACCTTTTGAAGTAGACGAACTGATTCTGCGTTTGCAGAACATTTTAAAGAGAATGGAGCAAAAAAGAAGTCTCGAGGGAAATAATATAATTGAAATTGGTTCTTATATTTTTGATAATGAAAGATTAACCCTTAATAATAAAAATCACGTGCAGCAGCTCACAGAAATGGAAGCTTCTCTTATCGAATATTTATATCTGAATCATAATCAGCTATTAAAAAGAGATCAAATTTTAATGTCGATCTGGAAAAAAGACGATTATTTTTCAGGACGAAGTATGGATGTTTTTATCAGCAGACTTAGAAAATATTTTAACTCAGATCCAAAAATAAAAATAGAAAGCGTTCGAAATATTGGATTAGAATTTAAAATAGAAAAACCTTGATCTCTCAAGGTTTTCTACTATATCTCTTTTGATTATTTTCCGATAACCCAACCTAAAGTAAAGTTAGCAACGGGTACAAATTCAGTATCATATTTATCAAAATTCACACCCGGCCCTAAATGTACTTCAAGATTGAACCGGCCTTTGTAAGTACGTTGAAACCCCCAAAGTGCTGCCAAAGTAAACGACGGATCGTAATTACCGTATTTTTCGTTGGTATTTAATGATTTAAAGTTATAATAAGCAGACGCGGCTAAAAAGTTCCCTGAATTGCGGGCGGTTCTTTTTCCTTTGGCAGCTCTTTTTTCCAGATTATAATAATGACGAAACTGTTCGTTGATCGTAGGAAAAACATACCAGCTTGATTCGCCATAATAACTGCTATAACGATAACCAACTCCTAAAGTTACTTCAGAATAAAGTGTGTTTTTAGCATCAAAACCATGCTCATAAACAAATGCCGGAAATAGCAAATTAACCTTAAACTGATTTTTAACTACAGCAATCGGAGCATCATCCTGCGCCTGAACAGCATTAATAAAAAGAACAGCTAAAAGTAAAAACAGGTAATTTTTCTTCATGTTTGATTTTTAAATTGTTGCATCAAAAATAAGATTAAAACAATACAAAAAAATTAAAAATCAAAATATTTTCTTACACTAAATATGTATCAAAATATAGGGCGTTATATAAACTACTGTAAATGATATAAGTTTTAGAACCAATTGTATAACTATTTACATCAAGTACGTAATACATTTGTAATGAACATTTAAAACCAAACATCATGAACCTAAAAAGATTTTTCGGAGGACTATTAACCATCCTCGGAATCGTTGGTTTGATTTATACTGCTGTTATATTTGCAGGAACTTCAGGCGAAACGCGAGACATTAAATCACTAATTATTTACGGTATATTAGGTATAGTGTTTTTTATGTCAGGAATTAGTTTAGTGCGCGCTACAAAAGACGAAGCATAAACTTTTTAAGACAATAAAACGGTACTTATTTTTTCGTACAGAGGAGTTTTTACGCCATATTTCAAAGCTTCTTCGACTACAAATTTTGTCAGCGAAGCCGCTTCTATTTTATTACCTGCCAAGTAATCCCTGTGCATAGATGAAGTCGCTTCTTTAGGCGATTTTTCTAGTTTTACAATAGTCTGGTTTACAATATCATCTGATAGTTGTAAACCTTTCGCTTTGGCTACCATTTCAATTTCTTTAAGTAATTCTACATAAATAGCTTTAGCATCAGGATTGCTTAAAATCTGTCCAATATTCTGGTTTAAATAAGAAGTTACAGAAGCCAGAGCCGAAATGAAAATGAATTTTTCCCAAACTGTTTCTTCAATATTCTCTACCAAATAACTTTCGATTTTAGCTTTCTGAAAAATGCTTTGTAATTCGTTTAATTTTGAATTTGAAGCCGTTTTAGATCCAAAAAACAACTTTTCATAAAAACCAATTTTCCGAA
>Ga0247803_1001289_pt1 | contig 13157 bp, 8 predicted proteins | sample UWRJL014104B1_FD_180928 | JGI IMG/M metagenome (GOLD analysis project Ga0247803, IMG submission 180928) | Plant litter microbial communities from Arlington Agricultural Research Station in Wisconsin, United States - UWRJ-L014-104B-1 | ecosystem: Environmental > Terrestrial > Plant litter >...
AGTCGATGCCGGAGGCGTCGAAGATAGATGCCGTCAGCTGGTCGTAGCTCGTGAGCCCGGTGATCTTGATCCCGTTCTCCTTCGCGTTCTGAAAGTGCCGGGTGCGAACGCGTTTGACTGCCTGCTCTGCCATGGGCACCACTCTAGCGAGCACCGGGCACACTCGGCCGGTAGTGCCGGTTCACGGGGGAGCGGTCGGTGACCGACGCGTGCACCTCGATGTCGAGCCGCTGCACCAGAGCGGGCCGCGTGGGGGTCATCTCCAGCCGGCACTCGAGCGCGCCGGTGCGGCCCGGGATGGTCCAGGCGATGTGGGCGGCGGATGCGGCCCAGGTGAGCCGGTCCGCGAGCGGCGGCCGCGAGCCGAGCAGCCCGCCGACGCCGGCGACCGACCGGTCGAGCCGGGTGGCACGCACGGCGGCGGGCACGTCGCTGAGGAGGTTCGGGCTGAGCGGGGTGTCAGCGGTGGCGACGTCGCCCGAGTCGAGGATCGCCCGCTCGATCGCGGCTGCGGCGGCGAGCGTCGACGGCCAGGGCGCGATGACGCGAGCCGGCGGGTCGAGCCGATCGAGCACGGCGCGGAGGATCCCCGTCGCGGCGATCCCGGGCTTGACCCCGTTGGTGTTGGCGAAGACGACCACGCCGAGCCCCGACTCGGTGTGCCAGCGCATGTTCGATGAGAACCCGGGGAGGCCGCCGGAGTGCTGTGCGATGAGCCCGAAGCGCACGTCGTTCTCGACGAACAGCCCGAGCCCGTAGCCGATGCCCTCGAGCTGCGGTTCGGCCGGGCGGTCCGACGGTGAGGGGGTCGACGTGTGGAGGCGCTGCATCGACCGGCGCGCCGCGCGGCTCAGGATCGAGTCATCCGCGTAGTCGGGGTCGAACGCGCTCGACAGCCAGCCGCTCCAGCGGGCGATATCGGAGACGGTGCTGAACATGCTCGCGGCGCAGCCGCCGATGCCGGTGCCGACGAAGGGGCGGTCGAACCACGTCGCGCCCTCGTCGAAGGTGCCGAAGCCGGGGGCGATGTCCCGTCCCCCGTCGTAGTGAGCGGCGTCGTAGCGGGTGCTCGAGAGCCCGAGGGGCTCGAGCAGGGTCTCGGTGGCGAAGGCGGCGAACTCTCGCCCCGTGACGTTCTCGACGATCACGCCGAGCAGCCAGAAGCCGATGTTGGAGTACTGGTAGACGTCGCCGGGGCGCTCCGCGAAGTCGAGCCCTGCCGCCACGACGGCGAGGAAGTCGTCGCGCGACAGCCCGAGCTCGTGGTCCGCCCAGCCGTTGTCCTCCGGCAGGCCGGAGGAGTTCTCCATCAGCATCCGCACGGTGACCGGCATCGTCACACCGTTCGCGTCGACCGGGTCGCGGAACTCGGGCACGTGCGCCGAGACCAGGTCGCTCTGCGCGAGCAGTCCGCGCTGCTCGAGCACCAGCACGATCGCCGTCTCGAAGCTCTTCGACATCGACGCGATGCGGTAGACCGTGTCGATCGCCGGAGCCCGGCCGTCGAGCCGGAACTCGCCGACCCCGTGGTGGTAGAGCACACCCGATCGGTCGAAGACGGCGTAGCTGAGCGAGGGGGTGACGAGGGTCGTGTCGTCGAACCAGCCGTCGAGGGCGGTGACGAGGTCGTCGGGAAGCGCGGTCATGTCAACCGGAGAAGATCGGGCCGAAGCGCACTGTGTCGAACGCGAGCGCGATCACGAGCACCGCCAGCGTGCCGTATCCCCAGGCGAGCGCCGTCGTGCGCGAGGCGCGCAGCCGGATGGAGACGAGCAGTCCGACCGCCCAGACCAGCGGCAGCAGGAGGGCGAGGCCCAGGTCGATGCCCACAGGCTCGCCGGTGAAGCCGAAGAAGACGAGGTGGAGAACCGTGTAGAAGGCGACTCCGACGAAGACCACCGCGAAGGCGAGGTACATAACGACGAAGGCGAGCGGGGGTCGACGGGCGGATGCTGCGGGTCTGGCCATCATCGAAGTGTACGACCACCAGCGGGCACGGCAGGGTGCCAAGCGGAGACCCGGTATAGCCAGTAGCCTAATAGCGCGGTAAACGACTACCCCCTGAGCAGTATGAGGAGCCGGATGGACAAGCAGCGAGACTTCGTTCTTCGAACCATTGAAGAACGAGGCATCAAGTTCATCCGCCTATGGTTCACCGACGTCGTCGGCACGCTGAAGAGCGTCGCCATCGCCCCCGCCGAGGTCGAGGGCGCCTTCGCCGAAGGTCTCGGGTTCGACGGCTCGGCCATCGAGGGCTTCACCCGCGCCTACGAGGCCGACATGCTCGCGCAGCCCGACCCCACGACGTTCCAGATCCTGCCCTGGCGCGGCGAGATCGACCCGACCGCGCGTATGTTCTGCGACATCACGACCCCCGACGGCCAGCCCGCCGTCTCCGACCCCCGCCACGTGCTCAAGCGCACTCTCGCGAAGGCCGCCGACCGGGGCTTCACGTTCTACACGCATCCGGAGATCGAGTTCTACCTGCTGAAGTCGTCGAAGCTCAAGGGCGGCAAGCCCGAGCCCGTCGACTCGGCCGGCTTCTTCGACAACGTCCCCGGCGGCACGGCGCACGACTTCCGTCGCCGCTCGGTGCGCATGCTCGAAGACCTGGGCATCTCGGTGGAGTTCAGCCACCACGAGGCGGGTCCAGGCCAGAACGAGATCGACCTGCGCTACGCGGACGCGCTCACCACCGCCGACAACATCATGACCTTCCGCACGGTCATCAAGGAGGTCGCGATCGAGCAGGGCGTCTACGCGACGTTTATGCCCAAGCCGATGAGCGACCATCCCGGCAGCGGCATGCACACCCACCTCTCCCTGTTCGAGGGCGACACCAACGCGTTCTACGAGGCCGGCGGTCACTACCAGCTCTCGAAGATCGGCCGCCAGTTCGTCGCCGGGCTGCTCAAGCACGCGCCCGAGATCACCGCGGTCACGAACCAGTTCGTCAACTCGTACAAGCGTCTCTGGGGCGGCGACGAGGCCCCGAGCTTCGTGACCTGGGGCCACAACAACCGCTCCGCGCTCGTGCGGGTGCCGCTCTACAAGCCCAACAAAGGCCAGAGCGCCCGCGTCGAGTACCGGGCGATCGACTCGGCGGCCAACCCGTACCTCGCCTACTCGCTCCTGCTGGCCGCCGGTCTGAAGGGCATCGAGGAGGGCTACGAGCTTCCTCCCGAGGCCGAGGACAACGTCTGGGAGCTCAGCGACGCCGAGCGTCGCGCGCTCGGCTACAGCCAGCTGCCCTCGAGCCTCGACCACGCCGTCTCGCTCATGGAGGACTCGGAGCTCGTCGCCGAGACCCTCGGCGAACAGGTCTTCAACTACGTACTGCTCAACAAGCGTCGCGAGTGGCAGGAATACCGCGCCCAGGTCACTCCGTACGAGCTGGAGAGCAACCTGGAGATCCTGTAGGGGAGCAATGCGCCATCAGACGACGCTGACTGATCTGGCGAGGCTCGGTTTCGCCGACCTCGAGACGTCGAGGCAGCGCCTCGGCGAATTCGACGGTCTCGGCGCGGCCGTCGTGCCGCTGTTCGCCGACGCCGCCGACCCCGACCAGGCGCTGCTCCTGCTCTGCCGGCTGCGGGAGCAGGTGCCCGCGCAGCTACAGGCCGTGCTGGCCGATGCCGCGGCCGCGGCCCGGCTCGTGCGGGTGCTCGGCGCCTCGCTCGGCCTCGGCGACTTCCTGCTTCGGCGGCCGGCCGAGCTCGAGGCGCTCACCCGGCCGCTGCGGGCTCCGCTCGACGTCGACCAGTACTCGGCCGACATCCTCGCGTCGCTCGACGGCCTCGACGGCGACGCCGCCGTCACCGCGCTGCGGGTGCGCTACCGCAGACACCTCCTGCAGCTGACGGCGTGGGACCTCGAGCAGAGCGATCCGCTCGCCGCCGTCTCCGTCGTGGCCGCGGCCCTCGCCGACCTCGCGAGCGCGGCCCTCGACGGCGCGCTCGCGATCGCCCGCGCCTCGAGCCGCTTCCCCGCGGCCGATGTCGAGCGCACCCGGCTCTCCGTCATCGGCATGGGCAAGGCCGGAGCGCGCGAGCTCAACTACGTCAGCGACGTCGACGTGATCTTCGTCGCCGAGGCGGCGGACGGCCTCACGGGTGACCGGGCGGTGGAGATCGCGACCAGGCTTGCCATGGAGACGATGCGGGGGATCCACGAGACGGCCTTCGAGCCCGAGTTGTGGGAGGTCGACGCGAACCTGCGCCCGGAGGGAAAGGACGGCGCGCTGGTGCGCACCCTCGAGTCCCATCTCGCGTATTACGACCGCTGGGCGAAGAGCTGGGAGTTCCAGGCGCTGCTGAAGGCGCGCCCCCTCGCCGGCGACCTCGAGCTGGGCGGGCGCTACGCCGAGGCCGTTGCGCCGCTCGTGTGGTCGAGCGCGAGCCGCGACGGCTTCGTCGACTCCGTGCAGCGCATGCGCGAACGGGTCACCCACAACATTCCGGGCGACGAGCTCGACGTGCAGCTCAAGCTCGGTCCCGGCGGCTTGCGCGACGTCGAGTTCACCATCCAGCTCCTCCAGCTCGTTCACGGCCAGGCCGATCCGGCGGTGCGCCAGGGCGCCACCCTCCCCGCCCTCGTGGCACTCGCCGACCAGGGCTACATCGGCAGGGTCGAGGCCGCCGAGTTCTCACGCGACTACCGCTTCCTGCGCCTGCTCGAGCACCGGCTGCAGCTCACGAAGCTCAGCCGCACCCACCTGATGCCCACCGACCCCGACGCGCTGCGGGTGCTCGCCAGGGCGAGCGGAGTGTCGCCGAGCGGTTCCGAGCTCTCCGAGCAGTGGAAGCGCACCAAGAACGCCGTGCGGCGCCTGCACGAGCGCCTGTTCTACCGACCGCTGCTGTCCGCGGTGGCGGCGCTCCCCGAGGAAGGGCTGTCGCTCAGCAGCGAGCAGGCCGCGGCGCGGCTCGCCGCCATCGGCTTCCGCGACCCGGCGGGAGCGCTGCGTCACATCGCCGCCCTCACCGGGGGAGTGTCGCGTCGGGCGACGATCCAGCGCAACCTGCTGCCCGTCATGCTGCAGTGGTTCGCCGAGGGCGCAGACCCCGACCACGGTCTGCTGGCGTTCCGACGGCTGAGCGACGACCTCGGCGAGGCCTACTGGTTCCTCCGCATGCTCCGCGACTCCTCCGCCGCCGCCCAGCGGCTCACCCACGTGCTCTCCGGCTCGCGGTTCGTCGGCGACCTGTTCGAGCGCATCCCCGAGGCGGCAGCGTGGCTCGAGAGCGACAGCGAGCTGCGACCGAGGCCGCTCGCCGCGCTGCTCGACGAGGCACGCGCCACCGTGGCCAGACACTACGACGACGCGGATGCCGCGGCCCTGGCTCTGAGGACGGCCCGCCGCCGCGAGATCCTCCGTCTCGCGATGAGCGCCATCCTCGGCACGATCACCGTGGAGGAGCTCGGAGCCGGGCTCTCCGACATCACCACCGCCATCCTCACGGGCGTGCTGGCCATCGCCCATCGCTACGGCGACGGGATCGAGTTCGCGATCATCGCCATGGGGCGGTACGGGGGAGCGGAGCTCGGTTTCGGCTCCGACGCCGACGTCATGTACGTCTACCGTCCGGCCGGCGCGACCGACGAGGAGGCGCAGTCCCGCGCCGAGAACATCGTGCGCACTCTCGCACGCCTCACCGAAGACCTGCGCACCCCGCTCGACCTCGACATCGGTCTACGGCCGGAGGGCAAGAACGGCGCGATCGTGCGCTCGCTCGAGTCGTACCGCGCCTACTACGCCCGTTGGTCGCTCACCTGGGAGGCCCAGGCGCTGCTGCGTGCACGCGGTGTCGTCGGCGATCCCGCCCTCATCGAGTCCTTCGAGACCCTGGCCGACGAGGTGCGCTTCCCGGCCGCGATCCCCGAGAAGGACGTGCGCGAGATCAAGCGCATCAAGGCCAGGGTCGAATCCGAACGGCTGCCCCAGGCGGCGGATCCCGCGCGGCACCTCAAACTCGGCCGCGGCTCGCTCAGCGACGTCGAGTGGTTCGTGCAGCTGTTGCAGCTCCAGCACGGGGCGACCACCCCGGGACTGCGCACCACGTCCACGCTCGGAGCGCTCGACCGCGCGGTCGAGGAGGGGCTGGTGACAGACGCCGACGCGGCCAAGCTCCACGACGCCTGGCTGTTCGCGTCGCGCGCGCGCAGCGCCATCACCCTGTGGAGCTCGAAGACCTCCGACGTCCTGCCCACCGACCGTGCACAGCTCGAGGGCATCGCCCGGCTGCTCGAGTACCCGCCCGGGTCCGCCTCTCAGCTCGAGGACGACTACCTGCGCACCACCCGGCTCGCCCGTCACGTCTTCGAGCGCGAGTTTTACGGAACTCCGAGCTCTCCCAAGCCCTTCACCGCGTAGAAGCGCGAACGCTACGGTCGTCGCGAATCTGCTCGCGCCTCGGCAGATGAGAGCACTCTCACGCGTTAATCCTGCAACCGTGCCTTTCGCGCGCATCATTCTTGCGCGTCGAGAAAATGAATGAAATATATTTTCTCCGGTTTTCCGGCCGGTCCAAGCCCCGAAAAGGCGACCGCAGTCTTGTACCCCATTCGAGGCACCGGGGTGCAAAAACGACGTCTTGCGCCGCCGCCGCGATCTCCGTGACGGCGGCGCGTCGGACGATTCATTCGCATGGAAGTCGGCCCTCGAGAGCGGAGCCAGCCGCCAGATCCCGCGCCTCCGCCGCCGCGTGGGAGCGCTCCCCGATCTCGGTGCGGTCCACTGGAATCTGGCTCCGCAGAACCCCGACGGGGGAGTCCCCCTTAACGAGGACAGGGCATTCCTGAGAGTTTCCCAGCTGTCTCGATCGACCGTATCGCTGCGCTACGCCGCGTCCCGAAATCGTCTTGCGACCCCCGTTCGCGGCACACATACTTGCCATACCCGAAGCGCTACCAGTCCAGTTCCCCAATGCTGTGGAAATCGAAAAACCATCACCACAGCACGCTGGGGGACCCGTTTGTTCATATTCATTCTTCAAATCCGCCATCTCATCGAGGGCCATCCCGAGCTCTACCTCTTCACGGTCTACTCGGCATGCATCTGGATCCTCTGGGTCATCAAAGTCCTGGTCTCCCGCCGCTACCGCCCGTTCACCGGCACCTACACCGGAACGACCAGCGTCGTCGTCCCCGTCGTCGACGAGCCCCTCGACCTGTTCCGCGACGTCATCGAGCGCATGGTCGAGCAGAAGCCCGGCGAGATCATCGTCGTGATCAACGGCGCCGAGAACCCCGCGCTGCAGGCCGTGTGCGAGGAGTACGCGCCGCTGGTGCGCTGGGTGCACACCCCGATCCCCGGCAAGCGCAACGCGGTCATGATCGGCACCAACATGTCGACGGGCGACATCACCGTGCTGGTCGACTCCGACACGGTCTGGATGCCCAACGCGCTCGACGAGCTCGTCAAGCCCTTCGCCGACTCCCGCGTCGGCGGCGTCACCACCCGTCAGCGCATCCTCGAGCCGGAGCGCTCCTGGATCACCCGCTGGGCCGACTGGCTCGAGAACTCCCGGTCTCTCTACTCGATGCCCGCCCAGAGCGTCATGGGGCAGGTCGGCTGCCTCCCCGGCCGCACGATCGCCTTCCGCCGCTCGATCCTGATGACCGTCATGGACAAGTTCATGACCGAGCGCTTCATGGGCGTCTTCCTCGAGGTCTCCGACGACCGCACCCTCACGAACCTGACGCTGAAGGAGGGCTACCGCACCGTCTACCAGCACACCAGCCTCGTCTACACCGACGCTCCGCTGCAGGTGAAGAAGCTGTTCAAGCAGCAGCTCCGCTGGGCACGCGGCAGCCAGTACAACACCCTGCGCATGCTGCCGTGGATGCTCGGCCACGCGCCGCTGCTCGCGCTGTTCTTCGTGATGGACATCATCCTTCCCTTCCTGCTCGCTGGCGTCATCGGCGGCTGGGCCTACCGGGCCCTCACCGGCCAGGGCTACAACTTCTACGAGGGCCTGCTCAGCGAGTACGGCGTGCAATCCGGGCTCCTGGTCATCGTCGCCCTCATGGTCGTCTCCTCGATCCTCAGCATGGGCATCCGACAGATGCGCCACCTCGGCGAGAAGCCATCCGACTTCTTCCGCCTGCCGGTCTTCATCCTCGCCTCGACGTTCTTCCTCATGCCGATCCGTCTCATCGGCTTCTTCCGCATGGGCCACGCGAGCGGCTGGGGGACCCGAGCGGGCGCCTACGCCGGTGGAGCTCAGGATGACGCGGCCGATGCGGCCCGCGAGCAGGCCGTAGACCACCCCGGCCAGCTCTCCACACCCGCGGCGGCAACCCTCGGCGACATCGACTCCTCGTGGGCGCTGTCGACGAGCAACGGCCTCGCCGGCGGCGACTCCGCCGAGCTCGCCCACAGCGAGGGCAGCGTACTCACGGCGGAGCGCCGTGCAGAGACCATTCGACCAACTGTTCAGAAGCCGGTCACGAGACAGTCAACTCCGCGGCGTCGTCTCAACCCCAAGGCGGCGTTCCCTTATCTCATCGGCTTCACCATTTTCTTTGTAGAGGCGGTACTTCTTGTCCAGGTCTGATAACTCATGGTGGGCGTCGAGCACGGCGGGAGCACGGCGCACCGCCGCCGGGGCCGCGGCCATAGGTCTCGCCCTCATCGGCGTCTGCTACTTCGTCTGGATGTCGCCGGCGAACCCTGCCGCCGAGGTGCGTGACTCGATCGCCGCCGTCGTGCAGGACCCGGCAGCCGTCGCGAACATGAAGAGCGAACGCAACCGGCTGCTCAGCCGCACCGTGGCGCTCGAGACGAAGGTCGACACCAAGAACGGGCAGCTCGCCCGCCTGTCGACGCAGCTCGAATCGACCCAGCGCAAGCTCGCCGAGGCGACGGGCGCGACGCCCCCGGCACAGAACGACAACCGTCCCTCGCCGACACCGGCTCCCAAGCCGGTGAAGAAGCCCGTGGCCGCCCCGATCAAGAAGCCCGTGGCCGCTCCGGTCGTCACGCCGATCGTCATCCCCACCAAGGCAGAGATCGTCAACCCGACCTCGCGCTACCTCGGCCTGTACACGTCGCAGGCGCCGTTCAGCTGGGCGACCTACGACGAAGCCGCTTCGAAGCTCGGCAGCCAGCCGAGCATGGTGGGCTACTTCGGCGGTTGGGACGAGCCCTTCCGCGCCAACGCGGTCACCCGCGCCTGGGACCGCGGCACGCTCCCGATGCTGACGTGGGAGTCGCGGCCGATCGGCTCGCCGAACAGCCAGGTCGAGGAGCCCGAGTACCGGCTGCCCGACATCCTGGGCGACCCGGCGACGGGCGTCGCGGGAAAGTACGACGACTACCTCCACCAGTACGCGAAGGACATCGTCGCCACCGGAATGCCGCTCGCCATCCGTCTCAACCACGAGATGAACGGAACCTGGTACCCCTGGTCGGAGACCACGGGCAAGGGGGAGTCGATCAACGGCAACCGCCCCGGTGACTACGTGAAGGTGTGGCAGCACGTGCACGACATCTTCGAGCAGGAGGGTGCCAACAACCTGGTCGTCTGGACCTGGGCACCCAACATCGTCAACAACCTGTCGTCGGCTCACCAGAGCGTCGAGCACCTGACGGGTCTGTACCCGGGCGACGCCTACGTCGACTGGGTCGGCCTCTCGGGCTACCTGCGCCCCGCGTACAAGCCGGAGAACAACTTCACCTTCGAGTACACGTTCGACCGGAGCCTCGACCAGCTGCGGGCGATCACCGACAAGCCGATCATCCTCGCCGAGGTCGGAGCGTCGGAGGTCGGCGGGCAGAAGCCGAAGTGGATCACCTCGATGTTCGAGGCACTCGCCAATCCGAAGAACGCCGACGTCATCGGGCTCTCCTGGTTCAACCTCTCCGTCACCAGCTACACCGAGGGCGAACTCGCCACGAACGACTGGCGCCTCGACTCTCGTCCCGAGAGCCTCGCGGCCTTCAAGGCGGGCATCGCCAAGGCCGAGGACAACTTCGCCCTCACCCCGATACCGGTTCCGTAGGCGCGCATGTCTATCGAATCCGCCAACACCAACTCACCCATCGCAACGCCATCAGGGAGGTTCACCATGAAAGCCAAGAACGAATCAGTCGAGACCGGCACGAACGACCGCCAGGTCACCCCGCCGCGAATCAGCGTCATCGGCACCGGCTACCTGGGCGCGACCCACGCCGCGGCGATGGCCGAGATGGGCTTCGAGGTGGTCGGCGTCGACGTCGACCCCAAGAAGGTCGAGGCCCTCAGCGCCGGCAAGGTGCCGTTCTTCGAGCCCGGCCTGCCCGAGCTCATCCTGAAGCACGTGAAGAGCGGACGTCTGCGCTTCACGACGGACATCGCCGAGGCGACCGCCCTGTCCGACGTCCACTTCATCTGCGTCGGCACCCCCCAGCAGCGCGGCAGCAACGCGGCCAACCTGAAGTTCGTCGAAGACGCAACCTCGGCCGTCGCGTCGAGCCTCACCCACGACGGACTCATCGTCGGCAAGTCGACCGTCCCGGTCGGCACCGGAATGCGCCTGCGCGAGATCGTCGGATCCGTGATCCCCGACGGCATCAGCGCCGAGCTCATCTGGAACCCCGAGTTCCTGCGCGAGGGCAAGGCCGTCATGGACACGCTCGCCCCCGACCGCATCGTCTTCGGCGGTGCATCCGAGCAGGCAGAGGCGCTCATGCGTGTCGTCTACGCCATGCCGATCGCCACGGGCACGCCGGTCATCGCCTGCGACCTGCCCACCGCTGAGCTCGTGAAGGTGAGCGCCAACGCGTTCCTCGCCACGAAGATCTCGTTCATCAACGCGATCGCCGAGGTGTGCGAGGCCGCGGGAGCCGACGTGAAGGTGCTCGCAGACGCCCTGGGTCACGACGTGCGCATCGGACGTCAGTTCCTAAACGCCGGCCTCGGCTTCGGCGGCGGCTGCCTGCCGAAGGACATCCGCGCCCTCATGTACCGCTCGAGCGAACTCGGCGCCTACTCGGCCGCGTCGCTCATGCAGCAGGTCGACGAGATCAACATGGGCCAGCGTCAGCGTGTGATCGACCTGGCGCTGTCCGCGCTCGGCGGATCCGTGCTCAACCGCCGCATCGGCGTTCTCGGTGCGGCCTTCAAGCCGCACACCGACGACGTGCGCGACTCGCCCGCGCTCAACGTGGCGGCGGCGCTGCACCTGCGCGGCGCGCAGGTCGTGGTGTTCGACCCCGAGGCCGGCGCGACCGCCAAGGCGATGTTCCCGACGCTCACCTACGTGGACAGCATGGAGGACGCCGTGCACGACGCCGACGCCCTCCTCGTGCTCACCGAGTGGGCCGAATTCGTCGACGCCGACCCGACGAAGCTGCACGGACTCGTCAACACCCCCGTGGTGATCGACGCCCGCAACTGCCTCGACGCCGACGCGTGGCGCGCCGCGGGCTGGAACTTCCGTGCGCTTGGCCGCCCGGAGACCGCCTCCGCCCCCGTCGTGCCCGTCACCACCGGACCCGTGCGCACGCTCGTGGGCGCACGCTAGCCAGCGAGACAGCAGAACGGCCGCACCCCTCGGGGCGCGGCCGTTCTTGCGTTGCGGGTGCGGGCTGGTGGGGAGGCCGGGAGCGGGCGGGCGGATGCGCCAACGCCGCGACATCCCGGGCGCCGTTCGTCAGTCAGGACGATCCGGCCGGGCGGCTGCCGCCCGCCCCGAACCCCGCGGCACGCGCTCGCGCGAGGCGCATCCGTCCTGAATCACGAACGGGCTAGACGACGAAGGCCGCACCCCCGAGGGGATGCGGCCTTCGCGCGGTGTCTGGACTTAGACCGAGTAGTACAGCTCGTACTCGAAGGAGTCGATTGCGGGCGGTGGGCAAGCGTTGTGGGCCGCGGAATATCAAGGATCTTGCGTTGACGTTGGTGGGCGAACGCGATGCTGTTTTGACGCTCTTGCGGACTACCTGCGGACTAGGACCGGTCTGCAAGGAACTTTTCCAGTTCTTCTACGATGCGGTTTGCCCTTTGTGACTTTGCCGTGGCCTTGAGCTCGCTCAAAGCACGTTGGGCTGCAGCACGAGTTTCCACCACGTCCAGTCTCAACCGCTGCACCAACTTGGCGGTCTGCTCCTCTTGCTCTCCCGCCCAGGTTCGAATGACTGCGTTTCTACGCCGCGTCATGCGCCCCGCTCGTTGCACTAGCCGTTCTCGACGCTCAGCGTCATCGACCATATACGACCAGTAATACTCAGCGGTCTCTTCGGCTCGCATGGCCTCGTACAGATCTCGGCGCTCTTCCTCGTCGAGCTGGAAGAGTATTTCCTGCGCGTTCTTTTCAACGAGTGCGCGGGCGACTTTGAATCCGTCGACTACATCGGCACTCAGATCGTCGGCCTTGAGGGCGCAGAGTTCGGACATGGCTTCGGGTTCCTCTATTATGAGGTCCCCGGTTCTGTAGTCATACAGCCGCGCTACGTCATAGGGGACCAGCGCGTCGAGCACGAACGTCACGGCGTCAACTTCTGCTGTTTCGTCCGCACGTAGGACACGTGCACGGTGGAAGTAGTCCCAGTGGTCGTCCCAGAGCACTCTTAGGTTGCGTGTAAGTACGCTCCGTTTGTAACCCGGCACACCATCGGCATCCAGGTAGGCGACTGAGGCGCGGTTACCGTCGAGGCGAATGATCTGGACGCGAGATATGTTGTAGGTGTTGTCGCTGCCTGCGTATGCCCACTCTTCGCCAACTTCCATGGGTGCCAGTATCGCGACCATGGTCGGTCGAAACGAGGACTTCCGCCGCCACCGCTCAGAGGCGTAGTCTCCCGCAATGGTCGATGTAGACAGCCCAAACTGTTCCGAGTGCCTGACGCCTCTAAAGGTGGCTGGCACCGAGACTCACCCGTACTGGTGGTGCCCGTCGTGCAGAGAGGCTCGGCTGCTGTAGTTGCCAGGCGACTCGATCCAGCTCATCACACGTTCCAGCCGTGTGCGCGCATGACGTTGTAGATGTTCACGATGTGCTGGTCGATTGACGCGACCGCGTTTCCAAGGTAGGCGAGGTCCCCCGCGACGGTGCCGGTGCCGTTCTTCACCTGTGCGGCGGTTAGGTTCGTGACTCGCGCGCCGACAGCGACAACCTCTGCACGTACGGATGCGTCCCCCGCTGCGCGGGCGCGACGACATAGCCGCAGAGAT
>Ga0247803_1001291_pt1 | contig 13154 bp, 9 predicted proteins | sample UWRJL014104B1_FD_180928 | JGI IMG/M metagenome (GOLD analysis project Ga0247803, IMG submission 180928) | Plant litter microbial communities from Arlington Agricultural Research Station in Wisconsin, United States - UWRJ-L014-104B-1 | ecosystem: Environmental > Terrestrial > Plant litter >...
TTTCTGTAGTGATAGAATCTTTGGCAACAAGGGTAATTCCCCAGCGGCTGCCCATTAATTTTACTGTTCTTTTTCTAATTACCTGGCAACTTGCATCTAAGCCGAATAGCAATAAAAATATAAATAATGCTTGTTTCACAGCGTAAATCTAAGAATTTTACCTGACCATCTTTCAGATACTTTGTGACTGTTCCTGCAAGTATACTGCCTGGTTCTCGTTTTTATATTTCGATTCATTCATTTAATAGTGTTCCAATTAACCGTTAATAGTGACATAATATATTTAAATAAAACAGTTTAGCCTTGCTTTATTTGTTGTTTCTTACCGCTGGTTTTGTTAGTTTTAAGGATTAAAATGTTCATATACCTGTAATCTTGATTTTTTTATGAAAAGAATATTCTTTTTCTGCTGTCTTTTGTTTTCTAACACTTTATTATTCGCTCAAATGCCCCCTCAATATACGGCGCTGATCAATAAAGCATGGGCTTATTATGGGGCTAAAGATTATAAAAATTCTGCTATAACTTATTCTGCTGCGTTTAAGACTAATGCATTTACAAGTACAGACCTTTATAATGCTGCTTGTTCCTGGGCTTTAGCTAATCATGCAGATAGCTCATTCATTGAATTGAACCGGGCAGTGAGTCAGGCTAAGTATAGTAATTTCGATCATATAGTGGAAGATACTGATTTAATATCCTTACATGAAGATAAAAGATGGGGACCATTATTAGCTGGGGTTAAGAAAAACAAGGATCTGGAGGAGTCGAAATTTATGCAACCCGTAACCAGGCAACTGGATAGTATTCATAAAGAGGATCAGTCTTATCGTTTGCAGATTGGAGAGATCGAAAAAAAATACGGGAACAGTTCCAAAGAAATTAAAGCACTTTGGCAAACTATCAATGAAAAAGATTCACTTAACCTGATTAAAATTAAAGCAATCCTGGATGAGTATGGGTGGCTTGGTTCTGATGAAGTGGGGTCGCGGGGCAATCAAACACTATTCCTGGTTATCCAACACGCTGATTTAGCCACACAGCAAAAGTATCTCCCGATCATGAAAGACGCGGTTAAAAATGGTAAGGCCTCCCCAAGCAGTTTAGCTTTATTGATAGACAGGGTCGCGTTAAGAGAAGGCAGGAAACAAATCTATGGCAGTCAGATCAGTAGGGCAGCCGGGGCTACTACCTATACGGTTTCGCCGCTAGAAGATCCTGATAATGTAGATAGGAGAAGGATGGCTGTTGGTCTGCAGCCGATAGCTATGTATGTAAAGCAGTGGAATATTATATGGGATGCCGAGCAATACAAAAAGGATTTGAAAGCTGCAGAGGAAAATGCAGCAAAAAAGCAGGCATTATAACCAACATCATTTACCTTCAATTGCTTTGAAAAATGCTTCGCGGTAAACGTCCCCCAATGGAATGATTTCTTTTTCAATAGCGATGCGGTTACGTTCTACACTATTGATCTTACTGAGGGCAACGATATAAGATTTATGTGCTCTTATGAATTGATTAGCAGGTAGTTGCTCTTCCGTCTTTTTCATACTTTGCAAGCTTATGATTTTATCATTTATAGTATATATGGTTACATAGTTTTGCATGCCTTCGATGTATAGTATTTCTGCAATATTTACCCGTACTAGCTTATACTCCGTTTTTACGAAAATAAATTCTATTTCTTTTCCTGGTGCAGCCGTGGGGAATATAGTGCTGGTATGATATGATGAAGGGCCATGAATAGCCAACTGTGCTTTTTGGGCAGCTTTATAAAACCGTTCGAAGGATATGGGCTTCAAGAGATAATCAATGGCGTCGTTTTCAAATCCTTCTACTGCGTATTCTGAATAAGCTGTAGTAAATATCACCTTACATTTTCCCTGTATAATTTTAATAAATTGGAGTCCGCTAAGTTCAGGCATCTGTATGTCTAAAAAGACCAAATCAGTAGTACCTTCCATAACATGATTTAGCGCTTCAAGCGGATTTGTTGTACTGAAAGTCAATTCCATAAAAGGAATTTTAGAAACATAATCTTTTAAAATATCTATCGCCAGTGGCTTATCATCAACTATTATACAGCGGATCATATCAGGTTTATTTTCAGGTCGACTGTAAAAGTATCTTTTTTCTCTTTAATTTCAAGTTCATGCTGTGCAGGATAGATCAGTGATAACCGCCTTTTAACATTCACAAGACCAATTCCTCCGGTTTTATCTTTATGCCGGTAATCAACTTTATTAGAGATATTAAAATGGAGTTTATTATCATTTACAGTCAGGTCAATAGCTATCGGAGTTTCTTCGGCATCAAATACCCCATGTTTAAATGCGTTTTCAACAAAATTAATTAGGATAAGAGGAGCAATTTTTTTGTTGCGTAGCGTACCTTCTATGTTAAAACTAACGTAACACAGTCCCTTTTGTCCCATTCGCTGTAATTCGATCACATTCTCCAGGTAGGTGATTTCTTTGGTTAAAGCAACAAATTGCTCGTCGCTTTCCCTTAGCATATACCTCAACAACTCTGATAACTTAAGTAATGCACCTGGTGCCTGATCGGATTGTTGATAGGTGAGGGCATAAATATCATTTATAGTATTAAACAAGAAATGCGGATTAATCTGTGACTTAAGAAAAGCAAGCTCGGTTTTAGCCTGCTCCTTTTCGAGCACCTGCTTTTCATAATGGATATTACGCCAGTCTATGAGGTAACTGATCGCAATACCAAAAAAGATGTTGATGAAGTTGGTGCTAACTGCAATCATTAAAGCAAAAGCAAGGCTCATCTGTCTGTCATAAGAATTCCATCCAATAGCAGGATATACTTTTTGTTCCATTATATAATATACAGGTGCAAATACAACTATAAGGACGAGCAGGGCAATAACATATTTTATAACGTTACCCTGCTTTAGGAAACGCGGCACTACGAAAAGATAATTAAAGTAGAAGAATGCCGCAGAGCAAGCTAATTGAAGAAAGATAACAGGTGCCAGGATCTTGAAAAATAAGGGCAGCTGGTAAGCTGTTCCCAATGCCCCAGTCTGGATCATAACTATAACTTGCTGGATATACATCAGTAACCAATAGGCAACGTGCAGATAAATGAAATTCTTTCTTTTCATGTGCCTAAAGTACCATTAAAGGAATTTCTTCTGCAACACAATACACAAAATAGGCGATTTTGCTGATCAACGCCGTGATTTTGTATACTATCATTGCTCGGATCAATATATGGGTTCGTCAGCATTTAAGAAGAGTTTGTCAATCGTCTTCTTTTCTACGCTGCCATTGGTCACATCTTTAGCTTAGCAATAAAAATTCAACAAAAATCAATGGATATGAAAATAGTATTTATAATCATGCTGATCTATACGATCAGCTTTTCTACTGCAAAAGCACAAAGTACAACTGCAGAACAGCAAAAGAATATCGCATCTTTTATACAGGTATGGGGACTACTAAAATACCATCATCCTGCTAGTGTTATTGGTGGTTTTGATGCCGATCAAGTGTTTATGGCAAATGTAGAGACTCTCAAAAATTCTGATGCTACAGCTTTTAATGATAAACTATTGCAGCTCATCACTGCTTTAAATCAATCACCTGTACTAGCAAAATTAACTGATCAGGTGTCATCTCAGCAATCAACTAGTGTGGTTGTGCAAGGGGATCAGCTTCGAAAGAATATTAATCTAAGCTGGGTGCACAAAAGGATATATTCCGATGAAGTGCAGCAACAATTAATTCAAATTTCTGCTGCGCGTAATTGGGGTGGAAAGCATTTTTATATTCCGTCTCTTCATTATATAGCCGATATACCAAATGAGAGCGCTTATCCGGATTATCAATTTGATCAGCCGGTATTCAATCTCCTTTCCCTGGCCAAAGCATGGAATGCGATAGAATATCTATTTCCTTATAAATACATGATTGGTAAAGACTGGAAAATAGTATTGCAGGAAATGATTCCTGTTTTTATGGATATCCGCAACCGGGCAGATTACGAAAAAGCAATTTTGTTATTAGAAGTAGCAATCAATGATACTCATGCTGCAGGTTTTGTAGACGAGATGAAAGACAAAAGCGCTGTTTTAAAATTGAGCTACTATCCGCCATTTGATTACCAGGTGTATGATCAGAAAATTCTTATAAAATCATTTTTGAATGACTCATTGGCCAGGGGCAGCGGTCTGTTAAAGGGAGATCTTATTATTCGTATAAATGGGGTCAAAGTAGAGAAAATGCTGGTAAACCGCTATCAATGGCACCCTGCTTCCAACATTGCTGTAAAAAATAGGTCGTTAAGTATGGGTATAGATGGTAACGCTTATTTTTTTGCAGATCTCGAAAGTAAATCATTGCAGGTACAGGTATTGAGGGACGGGAAATTGATAACCCTGCCACTAGAACTACTTGATGGGGGAAATGCAAAAGATATGGCGGCGGCTAATTTTTATGTACGGTCCAAAATCAAAAAACAAGAAGCTATCAAAGGATATGAAGAGCTTGATGAGGAAACAGTACTTTTTAGAGCAGGGCATTTTTTTGATAAAGATTTACCAAAAGGGGACGGTGAACTTACTTCATTTTCGGGCAGGCTGAAAAGTAAAAAGGCCATCATCTTTGATATGAGGGGATATCCGGAGGCCCCAGGGTTATTTTACTACTTTATTCCACAGGCACTGGGAATTCCTGCTTTTAATTTTGCCCGCTATTATGCTGCAGATCTAAGTTATCCGGGATCTTTTATTTATCTATCAGGAGCAGAGCACTATCTTTCCAAGGATATAACAAAAAATCCTGTTCCCTATAGAGGAAAGATCGTGATCTTAACAGATGAAAATACACAAAGCATGGGAGAATGGTATACGTTAATGTTAAGCCAGCTAAATAAGAATACAGTAATTATCGGGAGCCAGACCGCGGGAGCAGATGGCGACCTCAAACGGCTGAATCTCCCTGGTGGGTACAGTTTTGTGTTTACCGGGAATGGTATTTTTTATCCTGACGGGAGAGAAACGCAACGAATAGGTATTAAGCCTGATAGGGTATTCAGACCCTCTGCGGCTGATTTAGTGTTTAAGGAAGATGCGCTGCTGGAGGAAGCTATGCAATCGCTAAGAGAATAAAAAATACGCTGCCGCAACAAGGATAATACATAGCTGCAGGAAAATAAATTTATACAGTGGGGGTAAAGCAAGGTCGGGTTGTCTCTATATTAGCATTTCTTAAAATTTACTTAAAGGACAAGCTGTTGCGGACCAAAATATTTCTTTTTACCAATATATTTATACTGTTAGTTTTATTTAAGGCGAGTGCCCAGGGTATTTTGAGTAAACAGGTTTCAGTTAATGCTGAACGGCTTCGGTTAGCTGATGTATTAGCCAGGATAGGTAAACAGGGTGATTTTTATTTTTCTTATAATGGGAATATGTTGCCTAAAGATAGCCTGGTTAGTATTGCTGTGGTACATCAACCAGTAGCTTCAGTTTTAACTCAATTATTTCATGGCAAGTTTGAATTTGAGGAACAGGGAAATTATTTGATTATCATTCCTGCATTACCGCATCTTACGCTGGTCAATACCGATATTACAAATGAAAACAACACCTATTCAATAAGTGGGATCGTGGCAGATGAACATACCGGAGAGCGGATAATGAATGCGAGTGTATACGAAAAGCAGCAGCTGGCAGCTACGCTAACAGATGAACACGGATATTTTAAGTTGAAAATACGGACAGCAAACCCTGGCGTATTGCGTATCACTGCCAGTAAAATGCAGTATCACGATGTAATGTTAAATTTTTTGCAATCTGTACCTGTAACTAACCGGTCAGATACCAGAAGTTACACCAGAACTTCGGGCAACGGTGTAGAAAGAGATGCGCTGGGAAAGTTTTTTATATCTGCAAGGCAACGAATCCAGAGCCTTAATATTCCTGACTTTTTTGCTAAACGACCGTTTCAGGTTTCTTTAACACCTGGTCTTAGTACACATGGGCTGTTTAGCTCTCAGGTAGTCAACAAGGTTTCACTAAATCTTGCTGGCGGATATACTGCAGGAGTTAACGGAATGGAGATTGGCGGATTATTTAATATCAATAAGGACAACTCAAAGTATTTGCAGTTTGCTGGCGTGTTTAATCTTGTTGGCGGGACGATGAGCGGATTGCAGTTTGCGGGTATTAATAACCGCGTATTAGATACGGTAAAAGGTATTCAGTTTGCAGTGTTCAATAATAAGGCAGAAGGACAGGTGAGCGGATTGCAGTTTGCGGGTTTTACTAATGAAGCACATAAACTAAAAGGGTTGCAGATCGGCTTAGTCAACGTTGCCGATACCTCTTATGGGGCAAGTATCGGTTTGATCAATATTATACGGAACGGATTTTATCGTGTAGCTTTAGCTGCTAATCCATTGGTCAGCACTAATCTTTCGCTATCTAGTGGTACCCGCTCATTTTATACAGTTTTAAGTATCGGGGCTAACGCAGATCTTAATAATAAGATGTTTGTTGCAGGACTTGGGCTTGGTCACGATTTTATATTAAATGATAAGTTTTATCTTGCCAGTGTCGCCGAATTCCAGTTTGGGAATACTAGCGGACAGTTTACAGATAGCTGGATCAGAGGTAAGCTTTTTCTGCACGCACAACTCACTAAACACATCAGCATTTTTGCCGGGCCTACATATAATAACTATACTTCCTCCGGCAGTTCTGTTGGGTACCAATCGAAACTCAATGCGCCAGTCAACAAAGATGGTTATGAAGATTTTATGAATGTTCCGGTTAGAAGTTGGATCAGTGTAGAAGGGGGTATTGCTTTTAATTCTGTTTTCAAAGCAGCTAAAATACGGGCCCGCCAGTATGCTTCGCAATCATGGTATCTTGGTGCCGCGGCAGTCGGTGGTGTTGATATGGATTTTCCTACGCAAACAATGTTCGGTGCAGAATTTTTTACACAACGTGATTTTAATGGTCACTTGGCAGCGACATTTTCTGCAGGGTACACGCAGAATATTGCTAAACCATTAGTATATACCTTCATGTATCAACTTCCGAACGGTGCAATTTCAGAATTAAAGAGGGAAGATTTTAAAGCAATTCCTATAAAAGCAGGAATGCGTACTTATGCAGGTAAAAACTTTTTTTATGGAGGTGAAATTGGTTTACTGCTGGCACTCAACACCCAATATTCAGAAAAAGTGGTTTATCCGGATGGTCATGTTACCAATGGCAATTTTGGCAATCCTCCAAAGTCATTTATCTATGCTGCTGGTGCAGGATATAGCTTCGATAATGGATTAGAGGCAGGGGTAAAATACGAAGCCTACGTAGGTACGGGAATTAAACAGGCACTTTTTCGATTAGGTTATCGTTTTAAACTGAATTAATTAATTGTATATTCAGAACGGCAATCGAAGCTTATAGGACTTTATGAATATTTCATAAATAGATAGGGGTTGATGAAGTTTTGGTTGTCTTATCCATATAAGAGATCAGAATTTGAAAACAAATAAAAAACGTGTCCTGTTTTATTTATTAGATGGGGCCAGACCAGATATATTACAAGAGTTGCTCGATCAGGGTAAACTCCCTCATTTAAAACAGCTGGTAGACGAAGGGACATTCCGCCTGGCTACTACATGTTTTCCTTCTACTACTGGTCCTGCCTATCTGCCATTTCTAACAGGACAGTTTCCCGGACCAATGAATATACCAGGTATCCGATGGTTCGATAAACAGGAGTTTAAACGGACTCGGTGGAACAAGATGGCAATGCGTTCTTATTGCGGTCCGGAAGCGGGCTGGTTCAATACAGATATGCCTGCAGATAGACCTACGCTGTTTGATGTGCTAGGGGAGTCTTACAATCTTTATAATATGATAACGAGGAATATCCCCGACGAATATGATCTGGGTAAAAAAGGGAAGGGTTTATTGTATACACGCGCACATTTTTGGAAACGCCATCATCCCGTTGACGAACAAGGACATGATCGGATTATGCAGCAGCTTAAAACTGGAAAAGATTTCGATTTTATGTTTGCTGTTTTTCCAAGTGTAGATTGGGATTCTCATTATCACCATATCCGCGATTACCGGACAATCGCAGCTTACCAAATTGCAGATAACAGCATTGGAGAGGTAAGGGCTTATCTAGAGAAAAAGGGATGGTGGGAGAATACCTTGTTTTTGCTGACTTCAGATCACGGGCTCACACCTACCCATACGCATTTAGATCTGGGAGACTGGATGACGGCACAAGGGTTAAAGTCGGTCGGCTACCCGGTAATATGGCGCAGCAATCCAAAATCTGCTGTAATGATCTCTGGAAATTCTTTTGGCAGTATCCACCTTCTTAACCATGAAGGCAGTGATGTGTTAAGCAGTTCTGGTATTATGAAGTGTTTTAGCCAGGAAAGGATAAACTCATTGCTTAGAGAAGATGCGGTAGATTTTATCACTTACCGGTCAGATCGGGCGGGAGAGTATTATGTAGAAAACAGATTAGGTAAAGCCATCATCAGACAGCAAGGCGGGATGTACGACTATCAGCCGCTGAGTGCAGATCCGCTCGGCCTGGGGATTATTGGTGTGGATAACCACAGGGAGGCTTTGGCAGCTACTTTCGAAAGTGGTTATCCTGATGCACTTGTGCAGATTACCCAGCTTTTTCAAAGTCGCAGAGCGGGGGATATTGTGGTAAGTGCCAGGAATGGATACGATCTGCGTGATTTTTGGGAATATCCAGAACATAAAGGCTCCCATGGCTCTTTAACGAAAGAACATATACAAGTTCCTTTAATTTATAATCAAAAAGGCTGGGCCGGGCATCCGGCACGTACTGCAGATATTTTCCCGACGCTGCTAAAATGGATGAATAAACCAGCGGTACCTTCTGCTGGAGATGCACTCAACTAATTATATACATAACAATTATGTCAACTCCAGCATCTACCACGCTAGACCAGGTATTCAAGAAAAATGTAATCTATAAAGGCTGTTTATGGCTTGGGTTAATCACTATCATTTCTATCGCGGTAATCTTTTTTTATAACCATACGGCTGATACTTTCAATGCGCTAACACATATCAGATTGCGTTATATACTGCTGTGTTTTGTTATGGTTTTTACAGACCTTATGCTGGGCAGCTGGCGCAACCATATTTTTATCCGCAAATTAAACCCAGGGCTTTCACACTGGATAAGCTTTAAAGCAAATGTTGCAAATATGTTTATGGGAGCAGTTACCCCATTTCACAGCGGTGCTGGTCCGGCCCAATTATATGTTTATAACCGTCATGGTGTAAAACTGCTAGACGGTTTCATCGTCAGCTTAATTAACATGGGGTCAACCTTGCTGTTTATGCCAATTGCAGGGATATTTGCCATACTTTATATGGACAACCAACTTGAAAGCGGTTTGGTACCTACATTATTAAAATATGGATTTTCTGTCTTTGCTATATTTCTATTGGTGTTTTTACTCGCGTTTTGGAAACCATTATGGGTAGGCAAAGCTATTCAAAAACTCGCTGGTTTTATCGGATCGCTGTGGCCAGCACGCAAAACCCGTATGGAAAACTGGGGAGCAAGCTCATATTCCAATATATTAAAATATCAGCAGATCTGCAGCAAATTACTTCGGGAGCACCCATTCTTGTTTCCCCTAAGCTTGCTGCTTACCACACTGCTCTATCTAAATAAGTATTTAATGCAATATGTTATCTTGATGGGACTAGGTGTACAAACTGATCTGATGCAAGTAATCAGTATCCAGATATTGATACAATTTATGATCTACTTTGCACCTAGCCCCGGCGGGAGTGGTTTTGCCGAAGCGGGTATTGCGGTTTTGTTTGCTAAAGTTGTTCCTGCATCAGTAATTTCTGTGTTTACCTTGCTACAGCGTTCATTTTTATTGTTTTTTCCAGCCCTGATTGGTGCATGGGTAGTAATCAGTTTGTTAAAAAAGCAAGCTAATAGCGACCAAAAACCAGTTTAAACTGTTATTTGGCTGTATATTTGCCCTTTGTCAGTTAAAAAACATATATGAATGTCTAATAATAAAGCCTTAGGTAAAAACTATGGTGCTTTAACCATCATACAAGCGTCTAATTTTCTACTTCCTTTTTTGACCCTTCCTTTTATTGTAAGGACGATCGGGCCCGAACGTTTTGGTGCAATCAACTTCTCTATTGCTATCGTAACCTATTTTATCCTATTTATAAACTTTGGTTTTGATTTTACCGCTACCCGGAGGGTGGCGCAAAACAGAGAGGATAAAAAGATGATCAGTGAGCTCTTCTCACAGATTTTTTATGCCCGGATCTTTCTCTTCCTGGCTTCTGTGGGCGTTTTTATGGTACTCTATTTTACTATTCCCAATATGAACAGGCATCCGGTAGTGAGCATATTTATTTTTGCAAGCTGCCTGGCAAATGTGTTCACACCAAACTGGTTATTTCAAGGATTACAGATTATTCATAAAACAGCGCTGTTTAATTTCATGGCTAAGCTGATCTTCTGTGTATCTATTATATTTCTGATTAGAAGCCCGGATGATTATATATGGTATGCGGTAATGTCTGCACTATCACAAATCCTGGTCGGTATCGCGCTATTTATATATGCTATCCGAAAGTTTGAAATGAAATTTCGGCGGCCAAATCTATCGGCAGTATTTGGCCTGTTAAAAGAAGATAAAATGGTTTTCATAGCAACACTGATGATCAGTTTTTATACCACCAGCAACACTATTATATTGGGATTGCTTACAACAGAAAAGGAAGTCGGCATTTTCACAGCGGCATCCCGTGTAATTGCTGTTGTACAAAGTGTAATGCTTTTACCGATGAGCCAGGCCTTGTTCCCGCATATCGGGGCAGCCTTCTCTAAAGGTAAAGAAGAGGGCGTAAACGAAGTAAAAAAAATCTTTCCGATTGTGATGACCTACACTTTTATCATGTGCACCATGGCTGCGCTTTTTGCGCCGCTGGTCGTACATATATTATATGGTTCTAAATTCGAAGATTCGATCTGGATTTTACGGATTTTATCAATCAGTCCTTTTATTGCCAGTATTAGTAATGTGATGGGGGTACAGACACTCCTGAATCTTAAGCTTGATAAAATATATTTCCGGGTAACATTAGTAGGGTGCATTATGAATGTATGCCTGAATTTTGTGCTTATCCCTTTATGGAGCTATTACGGAACGGCCTTCGCGTGGGTGGGAACAGAGATCAGCATCATGCTAACCTTATATATCGTACTTAGAAATAATCAAATTAGTTTGATAGATTCCCAATATTTTAGCCTGACTTATTTAAAACAAGCAGGTCAGCAAGCCTTAAAAACGATACGAAAAAAATGAAGATACTATTTGTTAATACCCTCTATACCCCTTTTAAAGTAGGCGGAGCAGAAGTCTCTGTTCAGACAATGGCCGAGGGGTTTGCAGCAGCGGGAAATCAGGTGTATGTTCTTACGTTAGGTTACGAAGAGTCAGTGCGTAAATTGAACGGAGTAATCATCGTAACCATCAAGACGAAGAACTTATATCATATTGAACAATCCGCTGGTCAGAATTTCATTAAGAAAATGATCTGGCACCTGCTGGATTCTGCTAATATTTTTTACAGACAAAAATTACGGGTTATTCTCGACAGGATTAAACCGGATGTAGTAAATACAAATAATATCCAGGGATTCTCGCCTTACCTTTGGAAGGTAGTAAAGTCTAAAAATATTAAGCTGGTGCATACGCTGAGGGACTATTACTTGTTATGCCATGCAACGACTATGTACACAAAGTGTGGAGATTGTCAACAACTTTGTACTGCCTGTAAACTGACCTATTCAATTAAAAAAAATTATTTTGATTTACCGGACGGGTTTGTAGGGATCAGTAAATTCATCCTGGAACAGCACGCAAAATTTAATGTGGGCAAAGAAATACCTGCAACGGTTATTGCCAATGGGATCACTCCGGCGGCAGGTGCCGCACCTAGAATAAAAGCCCCCGGTAAAGAGGTGGTATTAGGCTTTATGGGTAAGGTAAATGTACAGAAAGGTGTCGACTTTCTATTCAGTGAAATCGCTAAAATCGACGTTGAAGTGCCTTTTAGGCTTGTTGTAGCCGGTAAGGCTAGTCCGGATTTCCAGACGATGCTTACAGCAAAATATCAGGGAGTGTTCAATTTTACGTTCATTGGCAAAGTAGATCCTAAATCATTTTACCAGGACATAGATCTCGTAATTGTCCCTTCTGCATGGAACGAGCCATTTGGCAGGGTCCCGATAGAGGCAGTAGCAGCTTATACGCCTGTGTGTTTAGCTTATAAAGCAGGACTTAAAGAGTTGTACAATGAGGAGCAAATGTGGCGGTTTGATATGGAAGAAAACAGCCTTTCTGATCTCCTTACGCAGATTTTGAGCAATCCAATTGTAATTGCAGAGAAGTCGGCAGCCTGTGCAGGACTACAAAATTATTATTCACCGGCATTGCTAAACCAGCAATTAGCCGACTTTATTAATAGGATCCATGACTGATAAAAAGGTATATATTAACGGCAAATTTCTTTCACAAAAAATGAGCGGTGTACAGCGTTATGCATCAGAAGTTTGCAGAAATTTAGATAACCCGGTAACGCTTTTAGCGGCTGGGGATCATCAAAACAGTTCAGTATATCATTTGCAAAAACCAATAGAACTTGTTGGTAATAAGGCAGGTATACTTTGGGAGCAATTCAGTTTACCCTCTGCATTACGCGCTAAGGGTAGTCCGCTACTGATTAGTCTATGTAATGCTGCACCTGTTTTTTATCCTAATAAGATCACTTGTCTACACGATATAGCCTTTACATTGTACCCGCAGTATTTCTCTAAAAAACTCGTGTTATACTACCGCTGGCTGATCCCTAAAGTGTTGAAAAACAGTAGGCATATCATCACCGTAAGTGAATTTTCTAAACGTGAAATTGCAGCCTATTACCATATTGATCCTATTCATATTTCGGTCGTTCCTAATGCCAGTACATTCAGTCCTGATACCACTATAACGGCCATTAGAGCACATGAGAGGCCTTATTTCTTGTTTGTTGGTTCCCTGGACCCCCGTAAGAACCTGAT
>Ga0247803_1001292_pt1 | contig 13149 bp, 9 predicted proteins | sample UWRJL014104B1_FD_180928 | JGI IMG/M metagenome (GOLD analysis project Ga0247803, IMG submission 180928) | Plant litter microbial communities from Arlington Agricultural Research Station in Wisconsin, United States - UWRJ-L014-104B-1 | ecosystem: Environmental > Terrestrial > Plant litter >...
AGCGTTGTCCCTGTTCGATTGCATCAAACCTCCTGCAACTGCTTTAACGGCGTATTCTTTGGCTTTATCCGGATTTATTTTTGAAAGCCGCATCGCAGCGCGTAACAAAAGGGAATTGCCTAAGCGCTTCCATTTCGCAACATCTCCGCCATACAAAACGTCACTTGCCACGGCAGGTTTGGCGGCATCCAAAGCCGCGGATGCTGTTTCCAGTTCTTTCAGCAGATCGGTGTAGATCGATTCCTGAGAGTCGTAAGCCGGACCGGTATTTCCTGATAAAAAACCCAGACCCGCTTCTGAATAAGGAATATTCCCGTAAGTATCCGTCAGGATCATGAACGAATATGCTTTCCAGATCCTGGCCATGTTATACAGATTGGTTCGGTTGGCATCGTCCTTTGTTTTGGCCACCACATCGGTCAGTTCTTTGATAATTCCTCGATAAATGGTTGTCCAGTTTCCGGATGTTACACCCCGGTTGTCCTGATTAAAATTAGCTGCCGAACCCTGTCCGCTGAATGGCGTGATCATTTGTTTCACGATCGTCGTTTCGTAACTCAGATTGCCGTAACCAGGAGCGCTGTTGACGATTGTAGTGTTCAGTTGGTATGCAGGTTCAACAGCTGTAAGCGCGATGGGATTAATGTTTAACTCGTCAAAACCTTCGTCGCAGGAGGTTAGCAAAGGCACAAAAATGATCCCGATGCTTAATATTTTGAAAAGCTTTTTCATATTCTCGAATATTTAAAGAATTGATTCAAAGGGACATCCTAAAATTTCAGATTGAGATTGAAACCCATACTGCGTGTTACGGGCAGTCCGGTTGCTTCAAGTCCTATCAGATTGTCGGAGGGAAAACCGAACTGATCAGGATGAATATTGGGTACCCATTTTTTCAAAACCGCAACATTGTTTGCGACCGCACTCAATCGCGCACCTTTGATAAAAGGAATGTTCTTTGGCAAAAATTTCGAAAAATCATATCCGATTGTGATCTGGCGTAACTGCCACAGGCCTGCATTGTAAACAAACTCCTCCGCAATATTCTGGGATCGCACGGTCTCATAGTAAGCCTGCACCACAGACTTTGTTTTATTGACTTCCCCATTCGGATTTACGCCGTCGCCGATCACGAAGCCTTCGGCCCGTCCGGGTAATGTTTCCTTCATCAAGCCGTGTCTCCATGCATTATGGTTCGTACCGGAAATCATCTTGTGCCCCAGCTTGAAATCGATCAGAAACGAAGCGGATAATGATCTGTAATTGAATCCGTTGGTAATCCCTCCCACCCATTTGGGCAAAGCGCTTCCGAAAGAAATTTGCGTGGGCGTTCTCAGCGGACGACCATTTCCTGCATCAAAGACCTTTCTGCCCTGATCGTCTCTCAAATAACCAAAACCATATAATTGCCCCATGGATCTGCCCACAACCTGCCTGAGCTCTCCTGTAAAATCTCCCGTACCGACGGTGATCATGGCGTCGCTCACGTCACCTCCCAGATCCAGCACTTTTGTTACGTTGTAAGCCGCATTGAAATTGACATTCCAGTTGAAGTCTGTTCTTCTGACAGGTGAAAAATTAACCATCATTTCCAGGCCGCGGTTTCTGCCTTTTCCAACATTGATCAGCTGGGTAAGATATCCGGAAGCATCGGAAGTCTGCGCCTGTAAAATCTGGTCAGACGAGAGTTTGTCGTAATAGGTAAAATCGAATCCGAGCAGGTTGTTGAACAGTTTCAGTTCCAGTCCCACCTCTTTTTCTGAAACCCGCATGGGCCGCAGATCGGCGTTAGGCACGGTTGAGCCGCTGATGGAAGCCAGAGGCTGCGCTACGCCTGATGGATTGGCAAACTGCTGCGCGTTGATACCGTAAAACAAGTTATTGGCATAGGGCTGCACGTCCGTGTCACTCCCTACTTCCGCATAGGCAACCCTTACTTTTCCAAAGTTCACCCACTGCGGCAAGGTCGAAGCCAAAGCCTGAGAAAATACGAAACTTGCTGTCACAGAAGGATAAATAATGCTCCTGTTCGCCGGGGAAAGCGTTGAAAACCAATCGTTTCTTACGGTTCCGTTCAGGAACAAATAATCACGGAAAGAAACCTCAGCGGAGCCATAAAGTGAATTTACCTTGCGTTTGGAAATGTCATAGGTTGCATCTCGCTGCCTGCCGTTTCCAATGGTGTAAAGTCCTCTTGTGTAAAAATCCTGAACAAAAACATTGTGTCTGCTCAGTTTCCGGTACATCTGGTTTCCTCCGACGTTTATGTTCAGGCCAATATTTCCAAAAGTTTTGTTTGCAGCAACCAGAAAATCGGTGTTAAGTTCCCGGACCGTTCTGGCGTCCTGTACGTATTGTCCGTTTACAAATCCGGCCGGCGCCGCGGCCTGCCGCTGACTTCCCGTCGGCAGGTTATAATCTTGCTCCCGGGCAAAATAATCCTGGCCTACCCTGCCCTGCGCGTACAGCCACGATGTAAAATTGTAACGGACGGCGAGATTTCCAAAGACCCGGTCTTTATCGATATTTTCAAAACGTTTTAATGCAAAATAAGGATTGGTACGATTGGTAAAACGCGACCATACGTATTCATTCCCATTGGCATCTTCGGCGTATTTTTTCAGCAGATCCAGCGGCATGGAATTCGCCATATTGTAAAGCGAAACCGGGCTGTAATCCTGTTCTGCAATATTTGGCGGATTTTTCCTGGTTTCATTGGAATAGTTCACGTTTCCCGAAACCGTCAGTTTCTTTGCCATGGTTTGTGTAAAACCCAGGTTTACCGTTTTGCGGTGATAGCCCGAGCCCGGAAGGATCGTACGGTTATCCAGATTGGAAAGAGACAAACTGAAACCGCCGAATTCGCCCCCGGACGAAAGTGTAAGCGTGTTGGTAAAAGTGTTTCCTTTTTGATAATAATCGGTGATCTGATGACGCTGCGGCGTATAAGGAACTTCCACACCGTCAAACAAAATCTGAGTCATTCCGGGAGCAAATTTCTCACCAAAACTCCATTGTCCTGATGTGGGGTTTGGCGTCGTTGGCCGCACTCCATTTTCTCCCTGGCCGTATTCATACTGATAATCGGTGTAATCAAGCGGTGTTTCTGTGGTGAAATTGGAATTGTAATCTATGCCGATTCCAACGCCTGCGCCTCTTGTTTTCGTCGTGATCATGATTACACCGTCTTTTGCGCGGGAACCATATAAAGCCGAAGCTGCCGCTCCTTTCAAAACGGTCATGGTTTCAATATTGTCAGGATTTATACTGCTTAACCCGTCGCCGCTATCGGATGTCCGGTTTGATCCCTTATCGCCTCCGTCCCCTTTTGCACCAAAATTTGTATTGTCAATCGGCACACCATTTACGACGATCAGCGGCGAATTATTTCCGCCAAAAGAAGACTGTCCACGAATACGAATTTTGCTCGTACCGGCTGGTCCGGAACCCAGCGATGTGATATTGACCCCGGCCATTTTACCCTGAAGTGCGTTCATAAAATTGGCAGTACGATTCACCGTCATTTCTTCTGTTGCCACGGTGGCGGTAGCATATCCCAGGCTTTTTGCAGATTTCTTGATGCCCAGCGCAGTCACCACCACTTCTTCCAGAGCTTTGCTTTCCGGTACGAGCGACACGGTCAGATTCGACTCGTTCCCTATGGTAACTTCCTTGCTTTGAAAACCTACAAAACTCATTAGCAACGTTTTGTCTCCGTCCTGCAATTCAATCTGAAACATTCCTTCGGTATTGGAAGTGGTTCCCCTTTGCGTTCCTTTTACAATGATATTCACTCCCGGAAGACCAACTCCTTTTTCGTCCGTCACCTTTCCTGTCAGATTCCTTTTTGGTTGAACGGGTTCGGTATTCATATCCGGACCAAGCAAACCGTTATCGGGAACGGGAACACTTGGCGTCAAAATTATCTTTCGTCCCGACAGTTCATATTTGACTTTCAGAGGCTTGAAAAGTTTGTTTAAAACTTCTTCCAATGTCGAATTCGTGGCTTGTATCGTAACCTTTTTTCCAGCATCAATGACATTGGAACTGTATACAAACCGCACATCCGTCTCCCTTTCTATGTCGGCCAGTATTTTCCTGATCTCACGGTTCTCGGCCTGCACCGAAAGCCGCCGGGTCAGATATTCCTGTGCCTTGCCGGTATGAGCAAATGACATTCCCGCAAGCATGAGCATGACAAAACCTTGTGTGATCGAAAATCTCATAAGTTTTAGCCAGAATTGTCTGGTAGCGTGTTTTTTCATCAGTTTGACTAGGGTTAATGGTTTTAAAAGCCAACAGCTAACAGCTTTTAGCCACTAGCTAAACTATCGGCATCCTTTGCCCGTTATTACGATTTGTCCGTCCAGGATTTCATAATTGGCAGAGACCGTTTTACATAGTATATCGAGTTTTTCATATAAACTCTCATTGGATAAAGTAGCGGTGATTTTACACCCTCTGAAACTTTCCGTATCAAACTCAACCGGAATTCCATACATACTTTCCAGATCTTTGAAAATGACAGGAAGCGGTACTTCATCGTATTTTGCAATATTTTCCAATGGCTCCTGCGTCACTTTTGCGGGATTACTGACAAGGGTTTTTGTCAGTTGACTGATACTTTTTTCAAATATGGCCGCCTGGTTAGCATTCAGGATCAACCCGTTAACTTCCTTTATACTGTTTTCGACTTCTGGTTTTGAAACATAAACAGACACTTTACCGGTTTGAACCTGTACCATGATTTTTTTATCCTGCTCAAATGCCCGGACCACGAAACGGGTTCCCAGTACTTTTGTTACCACATTGCCAGTATGGACTTTGAAGGTCTGCCCCTGACGCCTGACCGAAAAAACCGCCTCACCAGTCAAATAAACGTTTCTCGAATTACCCTCGAAATGAGACGGATAACTCAAACTACTCTGTGGGCTCAAAATAACTTCCGATCCGTCTCCCAATAAAATTTTTAACGGTTTCTTCGTATCATTATTGGTTTTGACCAAATTCAAACCGGGTTTTGAGTCTGAAACCGGAGCTTTTTTCAGGATTTCTTCCCGGCTAAAAAACCAATTCACAGCAATCAGAAACAATAGTCCGGCAGCGACAGAAGTCATCCATGAAAATGCCCTCTTACTGATAAGATACAGTTTTTTCTCAGGCTTGTCAAAGGCACGTCCGGTTACTGAAATGCCCTCTGCATTTTTTATAAAACTCTGAACCTCAGCCCGGATTTCCTTTTCACTGATCCGATCGGAATGCACATGAACCGCCCTTATGAAATGCTCCGCCTGGCTTATCATTTCCTTTTTTTCAGGATATTTTTTCAGAAAAGACATCCAGAACTGCTCCTGATTGCCATTACCCTGCACCCAGTCACGAAAACCTTCATCCCGAAGGAAATCCTCCACGTTATATGATTCGTAATTTCTCATGATCCGGATACATTCCTGAACAAACAACAACTAACGCTATACAATATACGAATACCAGTATTTCCTGAGTTACGGTTTGCTGTCATAAAGCTTTCTCAGGCTTCCCAGCGATTTTTGCAGCAGGTTATATACCGATTGACGGCTCAGCTGCATCACTTCGGCAATCTGCTCAAAACTCAGATTCTGGTAAAACCTCAAATAGATCAACTCCTTCTGCCGACCGGATAAATGGTTCAAAATCGTTTCCAGCTTGCGTATCTGGTACACTTCATGTTCTTCGTCAATCAGGCGTAGATCAGCGGAAAACTCTACCGAAAAGGAATATTCATCAGTAAGCTCAGAACGGTGTGTCACATCCTTTTTCGACATTTCCCGGAGTATCCGCGTCTTCAGAGCCACCAGCAAATAGGACCGTACATTGGCAACTGAATTTAACGACTCATGCAGTTTCCAGAGATTTACGAACATATCCTGAATGCAGTCTTTTACAAATTCGCGTTCCGCATGTAAACGCAACCCCCAATGAAACAGATCAGAATAGTAACTTTGCATGATATTTGCCAAAGCATACATGTCACCAGCCTGGTAATCGTGCCAAAGTTTTTGAGCTTCATCGGTGGTTAAACGTTCTCTCATCTTTACATTTCCTGCGCTTTATTAGATGAGTCTTCTTTTTTAGAAATATACCCTATCAATTATTATTTTTTTTATTGAAATAATACACAAACTTCCAACCAGCGGATGGCACTGACACACATGAGACAGGAAGCCATTTGTTTTACATCATTCTCATACACGTTACTTTTGTAAAAAAACAGATCATGAACGGAGAACACAATTACCAATTAACCGTCAGATGGACAGGCAATAAAGGGGCAGGAACCACTTCCTACCGATCTTACGAGCGCAGCCATTCGATTGAGATAGACCATAAACCGGAGATCCTGGGTTCGGCAGATCCTACATTTCATGGCGATAAAACCAGACATAACCCGGAAGAGCTTTTGCTTGCCGCATTATCCGCTTGCCATATGATGTCGTACCTGCACGTATGCGTGAAAGCCGGAATTATTGTCACAGATTACGTTGACCATGCCACCGGAATCATGGTCGAAACCAGCAATGGAGCAGGTCAGTTTAAAGAAGTTACGCTAAATCCCGTCGTAACTGTTTCTGATAGCGCTCTGATCGGGAAAGCCAACGAACTGCACGCACAGGCAAACAAGCTTTGCTTTATTGCAAATTCTGTAAATTTTCCGGTGAAACATCAGGCAAAATGTATGGTTGAAAATCAAAAATAAATTTCAGATGATCACCATCCGTAAAGCCATTCCGTCGGACCGGGAAGCGATCTGGCTAATTATCAAAGAAGTAATTTCAACCGGTGACACCTATTGTTTTGCTCCCGATTCATCACGGGAAAAAATGCTGGGCTATTGGTGCGGGGAAGACAAGCATACCTATGTCGCGATCATAAACGGTGAAGTCGCAGGCACTTTTGTGCTCAAAGACAATCAGCCGGATCTGGGATCGCATGTCGCTAATGGTTCCTATATGGCGGCGGCGGCGTTTGCAGGAAAGGGCCTGGGAATGGAAATGGGGAAATTTTCCATTGAAGAAGCGAAGCGGCTGGGGTATAAAGCAATGCAGTTCAATATCGTAATAAAAAGCAACGAACGCGCCGTTTCTCTTTGGCAAAAACTGGGATTTATCATTATTGGGGAAATACCCGATGCGTTTGACCATATTGAAAACGGGCTCACCAATGCGTACATCATGTACAGAAATTTAACGTAACTTTCATAAAAGTTAAATTAATCAATCATATGTCCACTTTCAACAACCAGCTCAGACAGGTATTTTTTCTTCTTCTCGTGCTGGCGTTGGGCATACTGCTGTTTAAAGAACTCTACACCTTCTTCCCTGGATTTCTGGGTGCACTCACGTTGTACATTCTAAGCCGCGACTGGTATTTGTACCTGACCCAAAAAAAGTCCTGGAACAAAAGTGCGACGGCTTTATTGTTCATGGTCGCATTTTTGCTTTGCATTGTGGCTCCGGTTTACTTTTCGTTTCAGTTGTTGTATTCCAAAGTAGAAACGTTTTTACAAAACCCCAATCAGATTTATACGGGCTTAAAATCCATTTCAGCAAAGATTAACGAATGGACAGGCCAGGATATCATGCGTTCGGATATGATTGGTGAAATTCCAAAACGGGTTGCCGGATTTATTCCTATGATTCTGAACAGCTCCGCTACAATGATCGGCAATTTGCTGATGATCCTGTTTCTTTCCTTTTTCATGTTTACAAACGGCCCTGAACTGGAAAAATCGGCACAAAAGTTTTTGCCTCTCCGCCCCGAAAATGTTGATATTCTTGCGGAAGAAACCAAAATGATGGTCAAAGCCAATGCGCTGGGGATTCCTTTAATATCGATTATCCAGGGTATTGTGGCATTGGTTGGTTACTGGATATTTGGTGTCAATGGTTTTGTTATTCTGGGATTTATTACCGGGATATTTGCGTTTTTCCCCGTTGTGGGAACAGCGCTGATCTGGCTGCCCCTGGTTATTTTTCTTTTCTCTTCCGGCGAAAACGGAAAAGCGATAGGCTTGCTGATTTACAGCGTCGTGGTCACCGGAAACGTAGATTATCTGGCGCGTGTTACTTTTTTGAAAAAGGCAGGAAATGTTCATCCCATTACAACCATACTGGGATTAATTGCCGGACTAAAACTGTTCGGATTCTGGGGATTTATTTTTGGCCCCCTTTTAATCAGTTATTTTTTGCTCCTGATTAAAATCTACACCAGCGAGTTTGTACGTCCCAAAACGGCAGACAAAGAAATTCCAGGAACAAAAAATCCTCAAAACGATTAGCCATACACGTGGTTACTTTTCGCCACACTAACCCGGTTTCTTCGTGAAATACGGCGTGAAAAGCATGTATATACTTTACCGGAGACCTCCAAAAAAGGCTTAGTTCCCTTCAATAATCATCAAATAATTGTCAATCCTCCCGATTTGACACATTACCATTACGGCTGCAACCCTGTACCCGATGGGAATACTTTTTATAACAACAAAGCAGGAAGTGGCCGTACAAAGGTTTTCCACTCGCCAAATAAGTGTCAAATCATACATCATCAATCAGACAAATTTCCAGCAATTATTCACCGATTTATTTATGAAAAATGAAGCAACATTCTTAGAAGAACCTGAAACTGCAACCGCCGGATTGCCAGAATACAGGTATGTAAATCTGCGGATCAACGGGCAATCGCATCAGGTTAAAGTACAGCCATGGGTTAGCTTGCTTGATGCAATCCGGGAGTATGTAGGCCTTACCGGAACAAAAAAAGGCTGTGATCACGGTCAATGCGGCGCGTGCACGGTACTGGTCAATGGAAAGCGCATCAATTCCTGTCTCACGCTGGCGGTCATGAAAGATGGCGCAGAAATTACGACCATTGAAGGCCTTGCGGACGGAGAAATAGCGCATCCCCTGCAAACCGCTTTTATCGAACATGATGCTTTTCAATGTGGTTATTGCACGCCCGGACAGATATGCTCCGCCGTTGGAATGTTCAGTGAAGGACGGGCCGACACGCTTGCGGATGTGCAGGAGCTGATGAGCGGGAATATTTGCAGATGCGGTGCTTACAACAACATCAATGCCGCTATTATGGAAGTCAAATCGGGCATGAAACATGAATAGTTTTTCCTATAACCAGGTTGAAGAAGTCGCAGAAGCTGTGGCCGACCTGAACATACACCCCAATGCGAAATTTATCGCAGGCGGAACGAATCTGCTTGATTTAATGAAAGAGAATGTCGAGAACCCGGACCACCTGACGGATATCAACCGACTTTCAATGGCCACCGTTGAAGAAACCGGAGATGGCGGAATAAGGCTTGGAGCGCTCGTTACCAATGCAGATACGGCTTACAATGAACTGGTGGAAAATCGTTATCCGCTTCTTTCCAAAGCCATTCTTGCAGGTGCCTCTCCCCAACTTCGTAACATGGCAACTGATGGAGGAAATCTGTTTCAGAGGACACGCTGCTATTATTTTTACGATACTGCTACGGCTTGTAATAAAAGAGAACCGGGCTCAGGCTGTTCTGCAATAAACGGGATTAACCGGATACACGCCATTTTGGGAACCAGTGAGCATTGCATTGCTACACATCCGTCCGACATGTGCGTGGCGCTGGCCGCTTTGGATGCAAAAGTAAATGTGACAGGAATTGACGGCGACCGTACCATTGAGTTTGAAGATTTTCACCGGTTGCCTGGCGATACCCCGCATCTGGATAATAATATTCGCCAGGGTGAACTGGTTACTTCCATAGATCTTCCTGCCAACAATTTTACCAGACACATTCATTACCTAAAACTCAGAGACAGACAATCTTATGCTTTTGCATTGGTTTCTGTGGCCGTTGCTTTGGAACTGGAAGGAAATGTGATCAAAGATATCCGGCTCGCTCTGGGAGGAGTTGCACATAAGCCCTGGAGAGACAAAACAGCGGAGGCTGCCATGGCTGGAAAAGAAGCATCTGTGGAAAATTTCAGAATGCTGGCAGAAACCGTTCTTGCCGGTGCAAAAGGTTTTGGTCATAATGATTTTAAAATAGAACTGGCAAAACGAGCGATAGTCCGGGCTTGTAATGAAGCACTTAAAACTGAATAAATGATGAACACGCCATATATAGGAAAATCGACAAACCGGGTTGACGGATTTGAAAAAGTAACAGGAAAGGCAAGGTATTCTGCGGATTTTAAAGTGGAAGGACTGACGTACGGCTACGTGATTTCAAGTGCCATCGCAAAAGGTAAAATCAATAAAATTGACGCGTCCGAGGCTTTGGCTTTAAAAGGTGTTTTACAGGTTTTCACACATGAAAATGTTTCGGGACTGCCCTGGTTCAACATCAAATACAAAGACATGGATTCGCCGGCCGGATCGCCGTTCCGCCCTTTGCATGATGACAAAATAAGATACAGCGGTCAGCCGGTTGCGCTGGTGATAGCGGAAACTTTCGAGCTTGCAAGATACGCTGCGTCGGTGATCAGGGTGGATTATACGGAGGAAAAACATACGAGCAGTCTTGCTCAGAATCTGCATAAATCTCACAAAGCGCCATTAGGGAAAATTGGTTATGTTCAGCCCAAATCCCGTGGAAATGCAGAAAAAGCATTTAAAACAGCAGAGTTTAAGATTGAAGCTGAATACAAACACTCAGCGGAACATCACAATCCGATGGAGCTTTTTTCTACAACTGCAATTTATGAAAATGAAAAATTGACTGTTTATGACAAAACCCAGGGCATATCGAATTGCCAGTTTTACGTAGGTAATGTTTTTGGCCTTGCTTACAAAGATGTACGCATTATTTCACCTTTTGTCGGAGGCGGTTTTGGTTCAGGTCTGAGGCCGCAGTACCAGTTGTTTATGGCGGTACTTGCTACATTGGCTTTGAAAAGACCCGTAAAAGTGAGCCTTACCCGGCAGCAAATGTTTACGTTCGGGCATCGTCCGGCTACTTTACAAAAGCTGGCGTTAAGTGCTTCTGCGGATGGCAAATTGCAGTCTGTTAAACATGAGGCTTTTTCAGAAACGTCACGGTTTGAAGATTATACGGAAATTGTGGTGAACTGGTCGGGTACGATGTATGATTGCAAAAACGTGGAGTTAAAATATGACCTGGTTAAAATGGATGTGAACACACCCATGGACATGCGCGCGCCAGGTGCAGTAACCGGGGCTCACGCCATGGAAAGTGCGATGGACGAACTGGCCTTTGAACTGAAAATCGATCCATTGATCTTCAGACTTAAAAATTATGCAGAAGAAGACCAGACCGAAGGAAAACCGTTTTCCAGTAAAGAATTAATAGCCTGCTACAAACAAGGCGCAGAGAAATTTGGCTGGGTGAACAGGAGCATCGAGCCGCGGTCGATGATAGAAGGGAACGAACTCATTGGCTGGGGAGTTGCGACCGCTGCCTGGGACGCTTTTCAATTCCCTGCACGCGCGAAAGCGTTGTTATCCATTGACGGAAAGGTCATTATCAGCAGCGGCACATCGGACATTGGTACCGGTACATATACCATTATGACACAGATTGCGGCTGATTATCTGGGGTTGCCCATTGAAGACGTAACGTTTAAGCTTGGCGACACCGATTATCCGCTTGCTCCGTTACAGGGTGGGTCGTGGACCGCTGCCTCGGTGGGTTCTGCGGTGAAGGCTGTTTGCGAGGATGTGGCAGAAAAACTGCTGAAACTGGCAGTCAAGACAAAATCCTCTCCCTTTTATAGCTCCGATATCAAGAAGCTTTCCATCGAGTCAGGATTTATTATCTCCCAGGATGACAGTTCCATAGGCATTTCGGTCACAGATATCATGAGGCTTGCCGGTGTGAACAGCATTGAAGAGACATCCACTGCCGGACCCAGCCTCAGTGCCAAAAAGAAATATACATTCAACTCACATTCGGCAGTTTTTGTGGAAGTGAAGGTGGATGAAGATTTGGGAATTGTCAGGGTTACAAGGGTAGTTTGTGCTGTGGCAGCCGGCAAGATACTTAATCCTAAAACGGCTAAAAGCCAGATATTGGGTGCAGTTGTCTGGGGTATCAGCAAAGCATTGGAAGAAGAAACCAAAATGGATCACCAGTACGGACGGTTCATGAACCACAATCTTTCGGAATATCACGTTCCGGTGAATAAAGATATCAATGATATTGAAGTGATTTTCGTTGAAGAAAAAGATGATATCGTCAACCCGCTTGGCGTAAAAGGAGTGGGCGAAATTGGTATTATCGGTGTAGCCGGAGCGATTGCGAATGCGGTTTTTCATGCTACCGGTGTAAGAGTCAGAAATCTGCCGATTACCATGGACAAAGTGTTAGAAATAGCAAGCGATGACCACAATCAAACGGCTGTTTCAGCAGATTGATCATTACGATTGCAAAGGACTTTCTCAAATAAAAAAGAAAGTCCTTTGTTTTCAATATAAACTTTCCACCAGATCACTCTGCCAGAATTCTTTTGTATTGATATCCATTACTGATATACGCCCATGATAAGAGGCGCCTGTATCCACGTCCCAGAGGTTTCCTGCGTGAATGGGCGTCGTTATTCCATATTTTGTTGTTGGCGTATGGCCCACAAAAATCTCCCTGAAAAGCCGTAGTCGCTTTGGATAAAACATCGGATTCATAGCGACATTTCCCCTCAGGGCCAATGCGGTTTCCAGCAGTGTCCTGTCGTTACTGAAATTGGATGCAAAAAACTCCTCTTCCGGACCTTTCATCGATGTAAATCCCGCGTGAACAAACAACCGGTTTTCCGGGTCAATATAATAGTCCTTCAGACTCGAAAAAAAGTCCAGGTGAAGCTTCCTTCTTTCATCACTTATACCCTCGTAACTTTTAATCATTGGCTCATCCTTATTTTCAAGCCAGTTTACATCGGTTTCGTTGCCCAGCAGCCAGGATGCGCATAATACATCGTGATTGCCTTTGATAAAAACCGAAGAAAATTCATTCGCCAACCGGATCAGATAATCAATAACTTCGGCTGATTCTGGCCAGCCATCCACATAATCCCCAATAAAAATCAGACTGTCACCTTTATTAAGCCCAACCTTTTCCAAAACTTGTTTTAGTGCCCTGCATGCTCCATGAACGTCACCGATAAC
>Ga0247803_1001293_pt1 | contig 13146 bp, 16 predicted proteins | sample UWRJL014104B1_FD_180928 | JGI IMG/M metagenome (GOLD analysis project Ga0247803, IMG submission 180928) | Plant litter microbial communities from Arlington Agricultural Research Station in Wisconsin, United States - UWRJ-L014-104B-1 | ecosystem: Environmental > Terrestrial > Plant litter >...
GGATGCTGTCATAGCCGACACTATAGAGGTGTGTACACTATCGGTTTGCTAAATCGAGAGCCGCAGTTTGACCATGTATCCACAACACCATCTTGGTCCTGGGCCTCCATCGAGGGGTGCATCAAGTTTTAAGTCGTTTGCACAAATGTGCACTCCTTTGGTCACCGTACTGCACGCGCAAACCACAGCAGTAGAATCGATTCCTTTCTGAAAGGTACTCAAAAGCCATCTCTTGTTGAGAGGTCGGCTCTTAGGGCTTGACGCTTTGCCATAGAAAACGCCGTTATACAGAGCCGATTCTATGAGAGTGTCTCTCGACGGCCCGCCGAATACCCAGGGCGATCGCTTGTACCTGCCCCCCCCCTATTCAAGCTTGACAAAGAAGACCGGTACTGGTCCCTTTTGCCCAAAGAGAAGTTAAACGGGAGCCTGACCAAGGTACTGGAATATCAACGCTTACGTTTGTCAAGCAGGGATCGGAGGGCTTCTTAATCGGTTAGTATGGTGAGAACGCCCATGGGTGGCCTGAAGTGTTCAGGCGGAGGTTCGGGGAAGGAATAAGCGCTTTCGTGGAAGAGGGTCTCGTACGTGGCAATACTTGTACGATAAAGCTGGTTTAGACTCGCGTGGGGCTGAGAGAATAGGTCTTGTGTGGCGATCAATCACGTGAGTCGTGTAAGCTGGGACTATAGAAGAACGACCCGAAGCGTGGCGCTGTGAGCGATATCGCTATTTCGATCTCTTTGATCGTAAAGGGTGATGGGCCAACTCTTCAGTACCGTAGATAGGTAATTTCGGTTTCCTCTGTGAGAAGAACACCCGCTTTTGGAGAATGGGATCAAGAGGTCAGAGGAGCCATGAGGCTGTGTACAGGGTCTGTGCACGCGCCAATTTATGTTTGCATCCGGCTGCGGTTGGACCTGCGTTCATGGCCAAGAACAAGGCGCATGCGACACAATTAGCCTTCAAGAGTGCGCCTTGTGGCAAATTTAAAAGTTAGGCATCTGCCCTCAAGAGCACCCTCCAGAACAATTTCCCTTCGAACAGTAGATTGACCTCCGAAACTAACATCAAACTCCCGTTCACGACCACCACCATGTTCTCAAAAGGGAAGAAGATGATGTCCTTCGTCGAGAAGGCATCCCAGCCTCCCCCGCCAACGTACAGTGAATCGGCAGCCATGCCTTCACTCCCAACACCGGCATTTCGAACGCGCTTCGCTTCCTTATCGATGCACATGCATGACCGCCTCCGCTTTCTCCACTTCCCACCAGAGGTAGTCCAAGCGTGCCAGCAGACTATTACTCGCGCCTGGAGAAAAGGAATCCAACAAACACGGCCTTATGGTGGATCTCACGAGGTCAAACTTCATGGGTTCCCGTGGTGCGATACATCGCCTCACCAAGCTATCGAATCCCGACGACTCGTGTGCGCGTTGTTGGGGACGTTGTATTCGTTTGGGTGGGTCATGACGCTCGGTACAGATATCAGTAAAAAGGACACGGATAAAGATGTGTTGCTCTTTCGGTACCAGAATCCGCTACCAGCGGAGTGCGAGTGGGCATCAATCGAGTTTTCGGGCCACGACATTATTCGCTTCATCGACTGTAAGTTCTCAAGTTCTTCTATTACCATGAAGTGTACTCAGTCGATTTCCAGTCCCGTCTGAGATCAGAGACACCGTGGCCGCTAGATTTAGGCCACGCACCGTACAGGGGACGTCGACGTCCGGGCCGGAGGTGCATGAGATCAAGTGTCGTGGGTACCCGTGGTATGCTAGTGGAGAAGATACGATAAAAGTGAGAGAGATGGTGCTTATTCTTATGGAGGTGCTCGAGGAAGAGGGATGGACCGTGTATGCGAGTATTGACCAGCAATCAAACGGAGGTGACCTCAGTGAGACTGACACGGTAAGTTTACGACCTCTTGCTTTCCAAGTTGTACGCTAATAAGTGGCAATAGTGGCATCTTTGCAAGCCGAAAGGCTGGATCAAGGGCGCACCGGTTTATCATAGCTGATCGGTTCACTCCAGATACTATGTGAGCCGATTATAGACATTCAGCATTGACAGGTCCTATTAAATCACAACAATATTGAAGTCAGGACCTGCAGGAACCGAAGCCGTGAAACGGCTCTCCGAGATCACGTCTGCGAAATGGATATCTCCCCGTTAATAAAGTCCGCAACGTGAGCGAGTACTTGCCGATTGAGTGGGGTGGTGACATTGACGAAGGAATGAGGCAGTCGACCATAAATATGTTTAAAGCCATCCTGATTGCTTCTAAGGTTGCAATGCAAGGTGCCCACATCAAAAATCCAGAACCCTTGAGCCTTTCAACATGCCAGGTATTGGGGCCTCTTGGAAGGGTGCGTTAGACAGATAGTTGTTTGAAAAAGAAAATTCTTAATTTAGCTTAATTTGAAGCTAGAGTATTGAAGTATCTAAGTCGCGTTGTTTTCTTATTTAATTCATCTTCTTCTGAAGATCAAATATAAAATTAGATAAAACGATCTAAAACATAGGCAAAACATTCATACGTCTACTACTATTGCATTGGACTCGCTTTCAAGTGGAACTTTGATAAGCTTTGATACATGTTTATTGGTAAGAGAGAAGCAGAAGAAGAATATACTTTGAAGTGGGCTCCTTCCTGTAAGAGGCGGGCTGCTGAGGGAAATTACCAAGTAGATTACGTATGAATTTGATAAGGAGCTATGGAGTTCTGGTTCTGGAGGAATATATATGTCCGGAATGCCTGGGGGGAACTCCGAGGTTTACCAACCAAGGCTCTTGGGTCTAGCCCATTACACTTCAGCTCTGTGCCAAGGCATGCCGAAGCCGAAGGTATAACAGCTAATCACATTGAATGCGCTGTACAATTTACTACCATGTCAAGTAATAAAAGTGATCTTCAGAAGTAAGAAAAAGGTAAGAAAATTAATAATTTATGATGCTTAAGAGATCTATAGGTACTGAATCCTTATCAGAGCTCTTTTTATTACTAAAAATTACTCTAACACTGTAAGAATCTCTACAGAGGCAGTTACTAAGGATTTCCAATATTGAACTTCTCTTAATAGATAGGATAGATACGATAAATAGAATAAGTAGGATAATAGAAGGCGTTCTTCCCTCTTTAGCACGAGGTCGTTTACCTGCTCCGTCACGTGCTGTTATTTCACTTTGTAAAGACGGTGATTTGATTCCTTTCGACTCTACGAAGTTGACGACGACCTTGATACAAAACGTCTCTACCGACGAGCCCTGGTAGGTAGGCTTATAGTGCTCGACGCAGCCCGCCTGCGTGCGCGTATTAGATATGCTCTTAGGCACGCAGCAACTAGCCATGCCACGTTTTCTTTCGAACTTTTCCACAACGTGTTCTACTATTTTGGCTGGATCTCAGCCGTGATATCACTCGTAAGTGATGAGATCTTATGGGGGGTGTCATTGTTGATGCACCTTGTCAGCTCACAAACTCTCTACAGTGCACCTTTGGCGTTTTGATCAAGAGACTATGGTTTCATCCACTTTCGAACTACCCCGGACCGCCGTTATGGGCTGCAAGCCGAAATCCATATGTCGCATCGTTGCTCTTTGGTACCTTGAACGAAGACATATCGAGGTTACATGAGAGATATGGAGAAGTCATCAGACTGGCTCCCAACGAACTCTCATTTTCGACCAAGCAAGCATGGAAGGATATATACATGCACCGTTCAGGACACAAGGAATCGAAAAAGGATCCAGTCTGGTATATTGGTAAGATCATGTACTCCGCTAGTGTATGCGTCTTCGATCGACTAATCGTTGTCGCGTGTAGCACCAAACGATATGCCTCAAAACATCGTAACCACGACCGACATCAATGTCCGCGCAGGTATGCGTCGCCTCCTTGCTCCTTCATTCACCGAGAAGTCATTTAGCGCCCAGGCACCCGTGCTGGATTATTACTCAAACAAGTTCATGGATCGCATCCAGGACATATACGAGCAAGACCACAAAGTCGGTAAGAGCACCATACTGAATATGCTGGACTGGACAAACTTCTACACCATGGACATCATCGGCGATCTTGGAATGGGCGAGTCGTTTCATTGTCTTGACGAGAGCTCGTACCATCCCTGGGTTCTAACCCTCTTCATGTTCTTCAAAGGCATGGTTATCGCGGCTGCGGCGCGTTTCTTGCCCATCACCGAATTTCTCCTGGAGCGTTTAATACCAAAGAGAATCCTCGATTAGCAAAAGGCGCATACCGACTTTGTCAATAGAAAAATCCTTACGCGTTTGGAGTTGAAGACGAATCGTCCGGATTTGCTCACTCCTTTCCTGAAAGATATGGAGACTTCACCCGAAAAGATGTCACTAGGAGAAATCCAGTCTACATTCTCACTCATTCTGGTGGCGGGATCCGAGACCACTGTCACTACGCTTGTGGGCGTATGGTACGAACTGGCGACACATCCTCAATTCCAAGACCGCCTCTGGAAGATTTTGAGAGAAAGGTTCAGATCAGCACGCGATATCGAGGTCCAGTCGACGAAAGACATAGCATACCTTGACGCGATAATCAGCGAGTCCTTAAGACTATGCTATGCGATACCCGGTGGTCTTCCTCGTATAGTACCTGAGGGTGGAGACATATATGCTGGAAAATACGTTCCCGGTGGCGTGAGTAGAATCTGAGTATATGACTTTCAGGAGCATGCACTAACATATCACATAGACTCAAATCTCTATCCGACCACATGTGATACTTCACTCCGAAAAGTACTTCAAGCACGCGCATGAGTACGTCCCAGACCGATGGCTCCCGCTTGACCAACGCCCGAAAAAGTATGCATCGGACCATCTAGACGCCAGTCAGCCTTTCAACGTTGGGCCAACCGGATGCATAGGCAAGCCACTTGCATGGGCGAGATGAGAGTTCTGATCTCGAAGGTCATTTGGCGCTACAAATTGTCCATGGATAAGAGCAAGCCGTTCACTTGGAAGGCGCTGCGCAAGATGATGATTGTAGAGAAGGATCCACTATGGCTGACACTGGAGCTAAGGGAGACTTTATGAGTATCTACGAAGAATCTTTTCATGGATATACTGTTAGGGGAGACATTGTGGGGTTGCCTGTAGACGGATGCGGAATGACAACAATTTCGCGATTCACTCGAAAGAAGAGTTTTTGTCTTAAGAAGCGCTCTAGGACGTATTGTTGTCACAAACATTAGGCGTGCGCTCTGTAGTCTTGCTGCCACTGAGGTCACCTTTTGTGGTGCTCTTTTGAGCGTTGTGTTTGAGAGCAATACCAACGATCCAGAACGTAGTGTAATACTACCCGTCGGGAGCAGTCTTTCGCTTTGAACTTCACACCCGTAAGCACTTAATGCTTAGTAGCCTTCAATCTTGGTTACCATCAACAGGTTTTGGCAACATGGTGGATTGAAGTGTCAAGTTCCTTGCAATCTTAAGCTACGAAAAACTATGCACAATGAAAGTACGTAAACGTTGTTTTGCATTGGCTCCATAAAGCCGCACTTTGGGGAATCACCCAATTTAGCAGCTCGCACTCTTCGGTATAATCATATCGCCATACGTAATTCAAGTCATTTCCAATGTTGTAGTCTTGGCGTGACGCCCAGACTTAGTCTTTTCGCTCGATCTTCGCGCACGTTCGTCTGCCACTTCCCTGATAATCAGCCACTGCATCCCAGCCGCAGCTGGAATTGAAGCGCAAACCACAGCCAGGGCAAAAATGAGAATATCTGTTGTATTCATAATTTGGTGATATCCTTGGCACTTTTCGCGTAATTACTGACGCGCGAGGCCCGCGAAAGGCTTCCATCCTATTTGAATTGGGCCAACATAACCACGCTAGGTGAGGCTATAAAAACACGTACAATAGGCTTATACTACCAAATTAGGAGGTTTTATCGTCGAATATTATCTGATATGGCCGCCCACGCGTAGCACTTTCGAGTTTCTGACGCGCGAGGCCCCGCAGAGGCCAGGCTTCCATCCTATGTGAATTGGGCCACCACAACCACACTAGGTGAGGCTATAAGAACACGTGTAATAGGCTTATACTGATAAATTAAGAGGTTTTATCGTCGAACATTGTCTTATTTGGCTGCCTACGCCTTCGTCAAACTTAAGGAGCGTGTTTAGACCCCTCCTACGCCCTATATTAGACCCCTCCTACGCCCTATATTAGATAATGTTCGACGACTAAATACTATAAAACGTTAGTATAAGCCTATTACATGCGTTCTTATAGCATTACCTATTATAGTTATAGTGGTCCAACTCACATAGGATGAAAGCCTTTATGCGGGGCCTCGCGCGTTAGGGAAATACGAAAGTGCTATACGTAGGCGGCTATATTAGATAATATTCGACAATAAAACCTCCTGATTTGGTAGTATAAGCCTATTACACGTGTTTTTATAGCCTCACCCAGCGTGGTTGTGGTGGCCTAATTCAAATGGGATGGAAGCCTTTCGCGAGGCCTCTGCGGGGCCTCGCGCGTTAGAGAAACTCGAAAATGCTACGCGTGGGCGGCTATATCAGACAATATTCGACGATAAAACCTCCTGATTTGGTAGTATAAGCCTATTATACGTGTTTTTATAGCCTCACCCAGCGTGGTTGTGGTGGCCCAATTCAAATGGGATAGAAGCCTTTCGCGGGCCTCGCGCGTCAGTAATTACGCGAAAAGTGCCAAGGATATCACCAAATTATGAATACAACAGATATATTTGCTCAACGCGTTGAGAATGAAGGCGTTTCCGATAAGGATAGCGATGGTTCCACCCAGCTGCGAAAAGAAAGTAGCGACACCATTCGCTAGAAAAACATCTGTGTCACTAGAATGCATAAGTATATACTTTTAGACACTCGTAGCTTCATCAAGAAGTGCACTTACGTTTCCATTACCGCTTGGATGGCAATGTGAGGCGCATTGATACCCATTCCAAGACCAATTCCAGTAAGCACCATAGCAGCCGCCCATTCAACTGTTGACGTGTTCATATCCACTCTAGTCAAGACACCAGTTCCCACAGCGCAGATCACTTGCCCAATAATGATGACAGGTATATAATGCCCGTATTTCGTAACTAAGGCTCCGGACAACAACAAGGCAAAGAATTGAGGTACAGCGAGGGCGATGTAGTTGATACCGCTGCGAATGGCTGTAGTTCCAATTACGGCTTGGAAGTAAAAGGGAAGATAATAGAGCTTCTGTTCAGATTGTTAGAGATCACTTCAACCATAGATTGACAATGCACTTACAAGATGATTGGACATATTGTCGAAAAAGAGAAAGAGTGAGCCTAATGCGACAGTTCGGTTCGTCAGGAATCGGACGGGGATCAGGGCCTTCTCTCCAAGGTACCACTGTGACAGCCAGAATAGAGCCTTGAGGACTGCAGAGGCAACCAGCAACCCGATCACTCTAGCTGAATCCCAAGGAGCTGTGTTGCCGCCCTCTTGCAGTGCAATACAAAGGCATGCCACGAAACCGATGATAAGAGTAATGCCTATCACGTCCACCTTCTTCAGCTTTGCCATTAGAGACTGTTTTCGCTCCGGGATTGCCGAGATCTGCTTGAGGTGCATCGGAAATCCTATCAGAAGGAAGGAGAGGAGGCCAATCGGAAGATTGATCCAGAAGCACCATCTCCACGAAACGCGGTCGACAAATACACCGCCGAGAACTGGCCCCATGCTACAAGATATGCCGAAGACTGAGATGACGCTGGCCATAGCGATAGGCCGCTTCTCCAGTGGTGATATGAAAGTGATGATGCCCAGCGCACCTTGAAGAAGGCCGGCAGCGCCTATTCCTGCAATGGCTCTTCCGAAAATGAACACCTCAGATGTCGGTGCAGCTTCGCATAGCACTGAGCCAACTGAGGGTAGAAGTTAATATCACAACTGCATGGCGCGTGTTTTCCAGCTCACCTTCGAATATAACCATCCGGGGGTTCTTCCTCTCGCAGCTGAAAAGCTTGGGTATCAACTCTGTACTCAAACACTGTGTATAAACGCGGTAACTGTTCTCTCAAGCTAGCAGTAAAGCGTCCGCCTGAGTTGGCGGTGCCGGAGTGGTGGTTGAATGGGGTGGGGTTTGAACGCTAGTACGTTGGCCTCAACCACACTTGATGAATAGGCAGCAGAAACGTAATCGCTACCAGAGAGTTAAAGGCCACATAAAAGCGGCTAGGCTGGTCACAATCTTATTTCTTCTCTCCCCATCGATATTAAAATCCGCTCGTTCAAGTTCGTCGTCTCCGAACGCCGCACTGTCGCTCGACCCTTAACCTCATAACCTTCGCCGCTCGTCTTACTACGACCTATATTCTCTTCGCCCGCACGAATCGTCGCCGTTCGACATGGCTGCCGTCGTCGACCCGACGGGAATTAGTAGTGGGTCCCCGGTTAATCGCTGCGCGATCGGTCTATCACTAAACTAGCTGTATACTAGTAGTGTTTCGAATCTCTCGCAATACGTTACCTAGAGAACCCGTCGCTGGAATACACACGCCCGCCGTCGCCTCCGAAAATTAGACGGTTTCCTGGCTAGTAGCTGGAAGCCTACACACCGCGAGATAGTAGCTTTGTACGAGCTAGGCTGCATCTCATTCCTTGCGAGCGTTCTATCCGGCTCCGCTAACGCTTAATTCGCCCAGTAGTAGCTTAGGCGGCTGGCAAGCCTTTATAAGAAGCTTAAGAATAAGGAGGCGCTCAACAGTATGGAGGAGGCTTTCCTCAGGAACTGCTACGGACCGCAGTTTGAGGAGTATAAGGGAGAGTTGATGCGCGCCTTCAGTTTCGCCCAGCTCAACGCCTAAGGAGGAGAGCAAGCAATACGTCGGGCCGCCGCATCGGAAGAGTTTTCGTGAGATAAAGGATAATAGACTTGGGTGGACGGCTGGAGCATCAAATTAACGTCGTGGGAAAGTGCCAGTCCATCGTACATGTAGAGAAATGAATCCAACTTGTTGCAAATCTGTGAGCACCCAATGACTTCGGTGATGAAACATCAGGGTGGAGTATTTAACCTCCACTCAAGAGGAAGCCCTTTACAGCCTCGGCCCAGGAGTCGAATATAACCATAAAAACCAAGAACGAGTGTTTGGGGTCGAAGCTCTTGTAACAGCTGCCCGCAATCGGTTGAAATGCGGTTAGAGTGATCAAGTAGGCGGACCCAATCCAACCCACTTTATCGAGGGCCTTGAACTCTGTCGAAATTGCGGGAATGGCTACAGTGATGATGGTCGTGTCTAATGCCATCAAAAATGTGCCAAACGCTAGTCCCATGAGGGTCAAAGCCAATCGCCATCCCTCGGGATACTCATAAGGCTTACGATGTGCTCACTTGTACCGCTCTCCGGTCTCTTCCCTTTCCAAAACCAGTCATTGAGCAGCTCGAAATCAAAATCCAGCGTGGCCGGAGCTATCTACTGGAGACGCAATCTGAGTGGAAAAGAAGTCAATATCTGTGGATCGAGAAAGTGACCTACGGAGCAGAGGTACTTTCCGAATCATATGGGCTTGCGGCAGTATTATCATCGCCAGATCAGCAGAAATGGTCTGCATCAATGGAAGAACTCTTCCAATTTTCGCCCAAGTTCACTGAACTCTCCCGCTTCTTTCACAGGGCTCAAGGGCGAAAGGACGAATTGTGGAAATATGAAGCTAGTATCTACGAAGCGAGCGCGTTCACTGCAAAGTTACGTGCGTCCAGAGGCGACATCTTTCCACTTCGCGAGGGCGTCAAGGATGAATATCTGGTCTACATCCCAGCGGCGTGGACGATAGTCAACAATGTCCGCCAACTTGATCTCTCTGCAAATCTGCTCTGGGAAATGATGTGGTTTTCCATGTTGGATTTCCTAGTCGATGAGTACATGGAGACTAAGGTCGACCTTCTGGATATCGTTGACCGAATGGCAATCAAATCTTGGATCGATGCGATGTTCTCCACTAGCACCCCACAAGAGCTCGTTCCTCGGAAGCGACCGCTTTCGCCGGATACCGATAGCGATGAGATGGAAAATGGCACTAAGAAACCACCCTCGGAGGCCGTCAGGTCAGTCCAAAATGTTCTGCGTCGCTACATTGAACAAGTACTACAACATCCAAAGGTCCGGACAGCTTCCCGGTTCGATCGTGACAATGTTAGTCGAGAATTGCACGATTTCTTGATTGCTCATATAATCCAGATGGAAGACAACCGAAAGCTTCGAGTTGGCTATACCATCGCTTCCTTGCCTTCACCGCGTTTGTCTTTCTAGACGTGGTCAAGATCCACTAGATCGCAGCATGTCTCGGCCCTGCTATCCTTCGCTTTTTATAGCTGCTTGCTTCCTTCGTCATCATGCTCTGAGCCGAGACGAGATTGTTTCCAAAGTCCATTGTTGAAGTACAAAGCAAGCGATCTCTCTGCGCGTATGGCCGTCATGAGTCGCCTCTTCAACGACTGGTCGTCAGTCGTCCGAGATCAGAAAGAGGGTAATCTAAACAGTCTCAATTTCCCCGAATTCTGCGCTGGTTCCTGTGACGAGTCTTTGGAGGGTCTCAAAGTGAGCGACAAAGAGGTGGAAACTGTGAGGGCCAGTCTGTTGCATTTATCGGAGTACGAAAGACAAGCATCTCGCCTCGCGATGACTAATTTGTTCGAAGAATTAGAGGCGCACAAGAAACCTGATTGCACTGGAACGAGCTTTAAAGCACTCCGCAAACCGATCGAACTTTTCGTATACGTTACGGAGCTATTCGCTGATATGTATGTCGCGAAGGATTTGACAAACGCGACTAGAGCTGTTCAGTAACCATTGCAAACAATATCGAAGCAATTTTTGAACATTATTTGTAGGACGAGAGACGCTTTAGTGATTCAATAGAAATTGTTACTTACACTTGCATGGGAGTCACGGCGCTATTCTTTTGACAATTTAACCGTCTTCTATATGCACAGAGTCTCGAGCAAGAGTAGGAAGGTTTACGATGGCCACTTCCTCCCCAATCGACTACCGATCTAGACGAACGTCTTGCTTCGCAATCTGGGCGGAAATGTTGCCACCGAAGATCTCTTCGGAAATTGGTGTCCGTTACCGGGGTCTCGTTGGTTATGCTAGCAATGATCACCAAACGTGATAGTCTTATTGAATTTGCAATGCGTAATGATGCTAGTAGCCAGGTTGTATCAGAGGTGTCGTTTACTCTCGAGCCGTTCCTTGAGTTGGTGTGACGAAAAGCGTCGCGGGTGTGCGAGTCAAAAATCCTTTTGAGACGTTGTGTACTAGCGCTCCTCTGGTATCGCTTCACCGACTTCGTACTTTAAACTGGGGGGTTGTTGAGCGAAGTAAGTATCGAGCCCCTTGATCTCTGCGACGTGCGTTGAATGGCTGAGATTTTGTACAGTCTACCTGACGACCAGTGGATTGGGATGGTGGTCACATCATAACACTTTTAGTTTCGTGGGATTGTGGCTGCCTAGATTTTTTATGCGTAGTAATTGCCGTGCAAAATTCTGTATGAGAAGCTGAGGCATCGTATTGCCATATTCATCACGAATGGTCAATGTCAGGATTTTGGCTGGGAACGGACTGAAGAGTGCCTTTTCGATAATTTAACGGATAAAACGATGAAATGGCGACTACTGCATAATAATTTGTTAATGTCCTTCGAACCAATTCGAGATCGATACGCATAAGGAAAGTAGAGTAGATGCTATACCTACAATCATATTATTCGCAAAACGCCGAAAACTCTCAGGAATACTCAGTGCATTGTTTCCATCCGGTGAATCTGTCTGAGTTTATGAATTTGGAAGTGGTCTACAGTAGCCACATCACTTAATGGTCTGCGCCTCCAAAAAAGAGACATGCTCCGTATCTGTATCACTTGCTACCTGTATCACTATCAGGCCTGCCGGAGATAGATGCATGCGCGTCGCAATCTCGGGGTGGCTGGGTAGCAAGGGCTGAAAGTCATTTCGCGTAACCTTAGGAACGGGTATCTACTGGGCGACAATGAACAATAGCGCAATCGCGTCGTGAATACATTTGAAGCTAAGAGCGAGAGTTATCGGGCTATGCTTGTCATATTCCAAATATCGTAAGGCTGATGTTGAGGCTGAGCGAAGATAGTACTATTTAGTACTAGCGTGATTTAACACTTTCTGGATTGCGTACCAAGTCGCGAGCAGTTTGAAAAACTCCTTTCTTCACGCTCGAACACTATCATTTTAAGAACGCCCTCGATACACTGTAGCTCCATGTCAGCCTTCCGTGTGCCTCGATGGCGGTAAGGCTCACATGCCCGCCATGGTCCAATTGGTCAATGTACGCGAGATGATCAGATGGAAACTTCTAATTGGTTGCAACCAACCACGACCGTGAGTTCGGGTGGTAGTAAATAGGATATGACTTAAGCGACCCCAACAAAGGATTCTGGAGAGACTCGTGCTGTGCTAGCACAACCTTGCATCCGTTATTTGTAATGAGATTGGAATAAGCTCTTTCCTCTATGCAGTTACTTCGGCAGAAGCGGAAGTCCAGCTGTGTTCTGCACTAATTTCAAGATAAAAAAAAACGAGAGAGCTGCTGAAGTAGCTGGTGGAGAAAACCACGTCCGTTTGGAGATAGAATTGATCAGATGTTGGTGTAATCTTCCAAGGGCATATGGGACCGTTGATGCTTTTTTCTCGAGAATGACGAAACGAACTTGTTCAGATTCCATACAAAGTGATGGTAGGTGCACATCTTAGTGTGAGGACGAAGCCCCTTTCATCCACGCAATCTGTCGCTTACTCGTCTCATTGTGTCCCAGATGTGACCACCAATCGAGAGGCAGTGTCCAGCCGAGGGATCCTGATCGATCAGCTCTGCGCTTTTGTGCTGAAAGGATTCCAAATGTCTGCTAGCCTTTTATGGCTCACACATGAGGAAGCGAGCATCTTATGTATATAAGGTCGGCCAACAGCCGCTAAACAACGCTTCACCACGACTTCCAACAATCTCCCAGCAATCACTGTACTCTTCGACGATTGGGCACACCTCTTCCAACTTTTGAACCCACCCCTCCAGCGACAATGCCTTCCATCTTCACAAAGGCAGCCGTGGCTGCATTGGCCTTAGGT
>Ga0247803_1001294_pt1 | contig 13145 bp, 15 predicted proteins | sample UWRJL014104B1_FD_180928 | JGI IMG/M metagenome (GOLD analysis project Ga0247803, IMG submission 180928) | Plant litter microbial communities from Arlington Agricultural Research Station in Wisconsin, United States - UWRJ-L014-104B-1 | ecosystem: Environmental > Terrestrial > Plant litter >...
ACCTACGGGAGCACGTAATGCCAAGACTACATGACTGTATTACGTGTGCTAGTGGTCCTGACGCTCCAGTCTCCCGTCAGCCTATTGTTCATAAACGCCGCACACCCTCGCAAGGTCTGTAACAACTAATTATTAGAAGTGAACTGGTCAGAGTTATAACAGGCTATAACAGTTAGGTAGTTTAATATACATTTACAAAAAGACTGTAATACTTCTAGCGTAGAAGAGTATTGAAACTAAATGAATTTATGTTGTATCTATCAATCCTTCCCACGTCCTAACTAACAGCTGCGAGTGACAAGGTTTCTATTTCCTTCCTCCATCAGCACACTACCTACACATTCGACGCATGTTAGTATATTGTACACCGCGATGTGGGTGGAGCTAGCCAAAACCTACTTGCAAGTATGCTTCTGGCCTTGGCCGTAGACTGCCTTGCATTTAGAGCACTGAACCTGGTTGTTGGAAGACTTTCCTAGAATAAGGGTGGGGGCTTCGATGGCGGCGTGGTTGACAGCAGCAGTGGCGATTTGGTTAGCCATTTCGAGATTGCTGGATGATTTGGTTGGGAGGTTCAGTCTGGGGATGAAATAGTTGTGGGAAATGAATCGTTCGAATTGATGGTTGATGGTCGATGTCTGAGATCTAATCTTTCGCGGCGATGGAAGGTCTTATATACGTATTTGATCTCCCTCGTAATTCATGGTAGAATGCTTTTGTGTCATGTGGGAATCCTTGAGCGCCTACCTGCCGCCTTCGTTCGCCTACCTGCCGCCTTCGTTCGCCTACCTGCCGCCTTCGTTCGCCATGGCTGTGGACTACGCCGCGAAGAAACAGAAAAGATAGAGTCCCATGTGCTCTAGATTTTCTTCTCGGGGTGTTGATTGGACTTCAAAGCCCCAAATTGAAACTCTTCCGGTGAAGAAACCTGCAGGTAGCAGTTGTCGGGAGCGGGGCAACTTGAGAAGCTGCGGCACAGTACGCCACTGCATGGTAAGGATTAATCTATCTGGCCATATGATTGGGTTGGTATGGTCATTGGTGCTATCTGTATGAACTAGTAAGGACATAGTGGTCGAACCCATTCGCCTGCGTACGTTCAACCGGTGAGAATCGTTCTATCGGAACCATCGTGTGTTGTGTATGCTGCGGCGCGGCGCGGCCCTACGCCAACGATTGGTGGCATGAAACTGGACTTCTGGACACACAATGTGTGTGAACACCGCAAGCTTAGTAGATCCCATTAAGGCGCATCTCCATCCACGCAGGGCTGTGTTTTCAACGCCGCGGATGACGGTACGGCATCCCCAGTAATATAGCATAGGGAGGTACCTCTGTAGCTGAATGAAGAGCGGCCACCCACCCTGCCATCTGGCTCAGCCTGTAACTTTCGCTGTTGCCTTCGGTGCGCAGGAGATGCAGTAAGCGTGTTCATCTTGAATCATGATAGGGTGTGCAGCTCGAAGCGAGGTGGTACACCACCCATAAACCGCACAGACTCTCATTCAACAGAAAGAAAGCGGGGCAAAAAGCACAGGCCAGGCAATCCTTTGTCCAGCCGTGCCCCAGCAACTCCTCGCACTCTACATCCACCTTCCGTCTTTAAACATTTTTTGCACCTTTCAATCTAACATTGCAAAATGACCGCTGCATCAAAGAAACCGCCAAGTGCACGTTGGAAGTCTTTCGAAGGATGGGACTACAATAGCATGAAGCAACGACTAGAAATTTTTATGGCAACAGTCCATAGAGCAGCCCTCCTTGAGCACGTTGAACGAGTTTCGGGGAAGACGGCAACCATGAGCGAGCCGTTCTCTGCTGGTCAATATTGGTGTTGCTTCGAGTTTATTCTTGACGACCACAGTTTGGTCATCGCTCGCGTGCGACTACCTCAACATCCCGACAGCAATGAAAACACTACGGAGGACTCGGAGTTGTACGCAATCCAGTGCGAAGTCGCAACCATGGAGTTCCTCCAGAACAATGCCACAACTGTTCCCGCGCCCAAGCTCTACACCTACGAGCCGCCAGGATCACAGCAAGCCTTTGCAGTTGGTGCATGCTACATGCTGATTGAAGGTTTCTATGGGAATACATTGCAAGACGTGGAATTCGACATTTGCGATCTTCCCGTACGTTTAGATCTCCCCTGCACTACTACACTGTGCTCTAGACATCAACTTACAGATCAGACGCATTCTCAAGACCATATAATAGCGCAATGGACGTCCATCCAGGCCGAGCTAGCCACGTTCTCCTTCGCCCAGATTGGTTCTCTCTCGCACTATTCCAAGGAGGGCAATGGCACGGCGACAGTCGGTCCTCTAGCTTCAGCCGCAGCAGAGCATTTCCCATCCGGTGGCCCTTTCACAACATCTCAGCAGTATTTCGCTGCTGTCGGCGAGGCTAGATACATATCCGCTCGCAAGGGTGCCTCCGAGTCCGAGGAGCCCGACGAATCTGATAAATTCTCGGTCCTTGGCGCCTTCGTCTTCTGCGATATCGTGTCTAGTACTGGCCTGTTCACTGACAAGGAGCCATGTTTCCATCTCAACCACATGGATATGGGAACTCAGAACATTCTCGTGGATGATGACTTCAACTTCTTAGCAATCATTGATTGGGAATTTGCTCAGACGGCACCTGTACAAGTCAATCATTTTCCCAGTACGCAACTCCCAGCCAAATCTTCTTACAACAGCCGCTAATTTTCAATCTACTGCCTAGTGCCCTTCCCACTGATTTCGTCTTCCGCAAGCATACAACAGATACTCCAGGATCCCAAGCACCTAGCGTTCCGCAATGTTTCACGGCAGACTGCCGCGCAGAATATGTACCAGCAAAAGTTTCAGGATGCAGAACGAAACCTAGAACGGAAAGGAAGGCCTGTGCGTCCCTCCATTGCAAGTGGACTACAAGAGCCTGCTTCAAGAATATATGCAATCCTGGAGAAGCTTGGGGGATTCTGGGGAACTTCTGAGGAGCTTACACATGAGATGGTGCGGCTCGCTTTTGGATTCCAAGGCGACAAGGCGAAGGCATATCTTGAGGCCATGGAGATGAAGATGAATAGAAAGAAGGACTAGTATCAATTTTAGTGCTATCGGGAGAACTTGAAATCCTTATAGAGGTCGTGAATACAAGAGCAAGGCTAGTGCGATCTAAGAAATTGCGGTTGCCTGCTTTGTTAACATGCAACGTACACGCCATAAAAAGTTCTATTAGACCTAAGTAGAGGCCTAGACTCTTTGTAATAGTATCTCAATACTAGTGCTATCGGCCCTATTTTTCTTACTTCATATTTGTGTCGCAAAAGATTGCTTACAGGAAAACTCATCGCCGTCTCTATCTGTGACACGAGAAGTCAAGAGGCTACACCCACTCCTTGAACCCGCACTCTACGTGACGCATCCTGCTGTTAATATCCTTGATCTATACTTGAAGTGATTCGCTCGAAGGAGTCCTCGTATAACAAGTAGAGACGTACGTAGGGGCTTGGGTTGATTCTCTGGTATGAATGGAACAAGCGCGACAAGACTAAAGGTACTGGTCTGTAGGTAGGTACTGAGAAGTAACTTAGACTGAACACGAATGACCATAGGGGCCATTCGTCCTAGGCTATATACCTGATGGTGATAACTACGATAGTCGTGATCGGGGTGAGCGGTAACCCTTGGCGGCGTTACCAGTCACGTGACTGCATGGAAACATTGGGGAGGCGGGCGCGTAGCGAAGGTTCCTCGCGTAACCTACCAATGGGTTCCAACCTGAGACTTGTGAGACCCATGGGTCGGAACACCTGCTTATTTACTCCCTTACCAGGGTTCTATGATAGGGCGAAACCATCCCATAGCTACGTAAGTATAACGTGAGGCGGTGGTGGTTCTCGCATATAAGGAACCGTAAACTTTTAGAACGCCCTAACTTGCAATTGACATTTAGGCAAAAGAGAAATACTGCAATGCGCGCAACATTATGTTAATCTCTATTCCGACAACCCGGCGACCCATCTTTCGAGTCGCCCAGTTAGAAAGCATTATGTATTGGTTTGTCCGGCCATCTTGGCATTGCTGGCTTTGGGTTCGCAACTCTTGGCCTGGCCTATACCCACCGGTTTATTAGGATATCGGGCGAACATCCAAGCTTCAATACCGTGTTCCGAAAGGCTCCAGTACCAGAGATAGCGCCAGCGCAGGATCTGATCGGACATCATGACAGATATGTTTTGATTTTAAGGCCAGTCAAAACGTATGCTGTATCCGGACGCGGGATAGATGCTCAACCAAAGAGGCACACAAAAGTATTGTACAAAGTTGTTGTTCTACCTAGAGAGACGGCAGCGACTAAGGTCCAGGTGCGCCATGCCAAGCCTGGACCTATGCGCTAGTCCCAATATATCATAGCAACGTACTGCATTATGATGCAGTCACTGAAAGATGATAGGCATAACTTCAGTGGACGAAGAATGATTAACATGGAATTCTCGTAGTGGACGCCGACCTAGCCTACACCGCGCGTAGCTAGTAGCTTATCAGCTATATCACGAGTAGCTGCGTACGTAGGCGAAAATCCACGTTGATCTAGGTCAAGGACATATTCAACAATCACCTCCTCTTCTAGCTCTGAAAGCTTCTTCAAGTTGGGCTAGCAATCGCGTCGCGTAGGCCTGCCAGCGCGTCGGTTCCGTAGCGTTAATTCGACGACGCTGTACGTTGCTGCAGCACAGCTAATAGCTAGGATTTGTAATGTATGAGCTGCTGCAATAGTAAGCTGGATATCTATTTCGTTTGAAAGTATTTTAAGAATAGGTGATTAAAGAATAGAGGTTTACGCGTGCAGAGGTGCAGAAAGTTGGTGGGGCTCGCAACTCGTTTGTATCGCAACTCGTTTGTAAAACACGTTAACGGGACCAAGCGTCGAAGTGGTTCTGCATTTTCGCGCTGCCACCAACAAGCTGTAATTTGTAAAATCCTCATCACATGTCGAGGTGCACGTTACGGAAATAGAGGAATCATCTTTTACTTTCTCGAAAAAGGCACGGCCGCTGTATTATGCGGACTTATCGTCTACCATCTTAGTACGAATTTCCCAGGAGTTCGTCTCAGAGTTGGCAAGCGTTTCGCAGGTTTCCGTACGATTCACTGACCCCATGTCATGGTAGCATTCGCGGCGCCGTACGCATCTGCTTAAAGACTCCACAGGCAAGTCATCTAGCCGATCATGTGTATTTAAGGGGACTTCTTTCTCCAGATCTGTCCAGCCGCCCTGGCCTTGAGCTTCGTATGCTCGACGTTGTAGTTGAAAAACGCCATCTTGTACCCATCGATCGATTCGAGGAGCAAGAGCACGGCGAAATCGGCTGAGAAAGATGAGAAACCTTAGAATGGTGAAGTCGAGAATCGCGAGGAGGATTGACGAAGTTACAACAAATGTTAGCCCAAAGAAGCTGATGTTTCTGAGACAATGTTAGCAAACGCACTAAAGGTTGCAGTTGTTACATACGCAAATCCGCCAGCTTTTCGCATTTTTTGCGCTCGACATAGGTCTCTCTGCCCACCTGCCATCGGTTCATCTACCGACTCCTGGATATCTGACGCACGTACAGCTGGGCCCACGGCATAATCAGAGACCATTGTTTGGAGAGCCGACCAAACAAAAGAATCAATGTGCAACACTTCGATGATCCATTGATTATCAGGCAGGCCACGGCTTCGTCCGCCATAAAGAGTCTCCGTGGCATTACTGCGAACTGGTTTTTCTGCTTGGTTTGCCAGTGTCGTAGCGGCTAACATTAGTTTAATAACGGCAATTTGTGTATCGGTAGCTTCGGGGAAGTCGTCCGAGAGGACATTCAACATATGTGGCCCAAGAGGACTGCAAAAATCATTTCCAGATGATCGGGCAATGCAGAATTGATACTGTGTACAAAAATTAGATATGTCATCTTTCATACTGGTCGAGAGAGTCATACTTGCTCCGTGCACCCCAGCGCACGAGCCGGCCAGTCTTGCGTATACCAAGTCATATTTTCGTCAGGATCCTGGAGCACTTGGTGCGCGCTGAATAATGGGTCCTCGACCGGATTGCGGTAATGCACTACGCCGGCATTGATGGCTATGAGCGCGATATCGGCATCCTGTCGTTCCATCGATGGCAGCGGGTCGAATTGGAAGCGATCCGCCAGGGATGACGTTTCATTCATCCACCTCGGCGAGGCGTAGCTTGTCAACGATCTGATGCATTCGTCAATGTGCATCACTCGTGGTTCCATTCGTTTTATGACTTACGTGCCTGAATAGCTGGAAAGCAGCTGTGTGCCCAGCGAACTGAAAGCAATGATGTCCTTGCTCTCGCCGCCGTGCTCGGTACCGTAATCTAGGTAAAAGTACCTCTCTCCAGGAATCCCATGGCTTTTTCCAGCACTGACATTTCGATAGTAGCCTTCCACAGGCAGAACAGCGCAGCTAATCTTCCTGCGAAACTTGACTCGGTCTCGCGGAGACAAGTTGAGGCCGAAGTGGGTGTTGAGATCCAACAGACCAGAGTCCACATCCACTGCGGAAGTATTGCCCTCAACGCACATCAACGGCGAAAATGGACACACTGCTTCATGTGTGACCATTTGAGGTACTTTAGGCTTTGTGAACACATTGCACTTCGCCGGTTCGGGTTTCCCTTCCTGGTAGCAGTCAAGACTATACTGGAAGGCGGTACTTTTGACCTTTGACCAGTACGCATTGTCTCCGCCATGGGCCTGATCAAGCCGCGATATGTTGACGAATCCGCATGATGGGCTTTCGACCAAAACCTCCAGATTGGCGGTAGTGACAATGTACGATGACAGGATGCTGGTCGCCACAGTGGCAATCGAGAACAGAATTGCCAGAAGCATTTGCAATAGGGAACGAACAAAGATCCGTTCCCCATTCTTTCGCCAAGCCCACCAGAGCTTGACCAACTCGGCCGTGAGAGTACTTGGCGAAGGTAGCGTGCGCAGAATCGCCTGCTGCTGTCGAAAGAGTACATCCGAGGGCAATCCGTTAGCCCGAAATTGATGAAAGAAGAACGTAACGAGATGCCACAAGTGAGCAGTGCCTACGCATATCAGCATCCATGAATGTGGTTCAATTTGCGAAACGTACCAATCGTTGAAAGCAGAGCAAGAAGAGCTATGACAACAGATCCTGTCCTTGTATCAACGGTGATAGTTTTGCCCATGATAGAGCCTCGGTCCCAATTGGTCCATATCCCGCGCTTCACATATGTGGAGTCGAGTTCAGACATTGTCCGTGGTTACTAGTTTCGGAGGAGGAAAGCACACTACTTAGCGAAAGGACTGAGGCAGCATAATATACCGCCGGAGGCTTTCTCAGCGCGGAAGATAACGCCATACGAATATCCCAAGATCAAGCTCCGGTTCGTTGGCGTGCATCGTATTATACTTTCCCAAATTAGGCCAAATTGGGGGCCAAGAACCCTTTCTTATCGGTTCGAAATGAGTATAGCCGGACACATCTGCATGCCATAGATCTATTGGTCAGTCGTCATATTGACATGCTCAAATTATTGGCTCGCTTACTTGGAGACAGGGAACCCTGGCAATAATCACTCAACACGAAGCTGAGAGGTAGAAGCTCAGACAAAAAATGAAGCAAACGCAGCACGACTGCAATCGCAAGATGTCCACTCTAACTATGCATACTTCATCAAATGAGACGCGAGATCAATGAGAAGTCGCATTCGGTAGCAGCTCAAATTTTGTAGTAGTGTCAATTAAGTGAATACCCGAATACGAAAGTGAACATTGACATTGCGCCCAGAGCCAGCTCCGTGCAACAATCCGCCCCTCAATCATCCCTGCGCATTTACCTCTTTCATCCTTTGCAGCGCTCTACATACGTCGCATGATCCGCTCAGAATCACTTCTTCGTCCGATTCTTTGCACTAGTTCATCATAGCGATGGAGAAGCTAAACGCAGGAGACCGACGATTTCGTGAACCAGAATCTCCAGGAGCATTCTACAGTGTAGAAAAGGGTGGATTGTACCGCGGAGAGGGTCATCGTAAGCCATGTTATAAAATATGTCCTTGAAAACGAGTATAACGTAGAATCTACTGTCTTCCACTCCGGCGTGGAAACCCTCTTCCCTACTATTTATAGATCCGAGGCACTGTCCGCAACCCGAAAATACATCCTAGCTCCTCTCCTACTTCAACTTCCGCTACGATGCTGACGCCTTGGAGCTCGCTACTGTGCCAAGTATGGCAATTAACGGAGCGCTTGACAACGCCGAGAAACGTGGAAGCTCGTTTAGGAAAATGGTAACAGTCTAGTTCTCATCTGCGTGCTACCGAACATGAACATTGGTGAGATCTTATCAATCGAGCATCATAGCTACACATCAAACATGGGCTGGATCAAAGCGCTCCGGAACGGGTTCTCTGGGCCCGGCGAGGCAGACCTCAAGGACAACCTTCCCGCAATACTAGAGATCGACGGCATGCGCTGGTACATGTTGCGGCGCCTGTTCACGTTCGCGCGCACATATAGTTGGAATGATCTGCTCGCGCTACTTATGCGGTTGTATCCTGAGCAGGTTTTCACAGATGATATTGAGGGACTGAGAGGACAAGAGTATTGTTGCGAATCGGAGGACGGAGGAGTTGCTGAAGAGGCTTAAAGATGGGAAGGGTTGGGTTTGGTTAGAGGAGAGCATTAGGCTGTTGACGGATCTGTTTGCTGCCGAGTCCCATAGGTAGAGAGCTTGTACTCTGGTGGTTAGTCGATTCCGACGTGACGTAATGTTAGGCAGTAGGGTTTCCTCTGAAAAGATTTCTTGTAATCTTTCAAATATACTTGATAAAGCACAGCAAATTTAGCAACCGTTGTTCAGCGTCGGATGGGGTGTTGCAACGACGAGAGTTGTTAGCTGATTGAGCACCACCAGCCCTCGTAGCCTCGCGCTGAATCATGGTAGTGATTTGCGTTTCCAATACTTGCTTAAAGGACGTTCTTCGTCAAGATTTTGTCTGATTCATCGTCGATTTTCAAGACGACATCTTCACTGTCCCCTGAAATTCACAGACTAAGGTTTTGTTCGATATAAAAACTCCTTTCTTAACATATTCCGCACGTTGTATAATACCTTTAGCGGATAATAGGTCACGTAAGCGTGCGCACCTTATTCCGAAGGAATCTAAAGGGCTCAATAGGCTGCCGATACGTCAACAGTTATCCGGCCCTGGTCAACGAAGCATAGTTCGCAAACAAGATGGATCACTTCCAATTCCAAGCCTGCCTGGACGAGCAATCTGCCGAGTTTTGGGTAAATTTCAGGACTGTCTCGAACTGTAGAGTGCTATGATATATTAGGACTAGCGCCTTCTCACAAGGGTTGGCGACTCCTCGGGTTCCTAGCTAGAACAACAGTCTCATTGTATACTACTTCATGCGCTCCTACGCCGGATACTGCAGAAGCCAGATGCTTTCAGAGCTTGCCCATGGGTATTGTTCGGACAAGTTACTTAGACAGTGGTAGGTTCGATTCTTAATTGTGTATACTCAGGGAGCGTGCACAGGCCTCACCCCAATCCAACTTATGAAACAGTCACGTGACGAAGGTGCCTACTAAGAAGGCTCGAAACGGCATACGGCGTTCACTGCTTCGACGCGGTCACACCTTCATGAATACCTCATCTCAGGTTCTTGGAGACGATTCGAAAGCATCAAGGAGCTGCCTATGTGGATAGATGATTGGCGCGTGTCCGAGAGTCTGATCCCTCTATACGTGTTTCGACCATGGACTCCAATGGCCACAAACGACACCTGCAAATATTCACCAGCTAGCAGGACGTCACGGCCGCAGGGCATTCGTTCTTGGTGAGACTGCGACCGGTTTCCGCCGTTGGATATACTGGAGATTGAACTGTGCGGGCGTCGGCTGAACGGTATTAGATATGGTTACTATGCTAGGACTCTCAATTGTCGACGAGATTCAAGGCACTTTGGACATTGGGTAGAGGATAACCTATTGGTTTCCAAAAGAGCGGCCTCGCCCCAGGTATATGGCCCGATTAGCCCCACTACTGCTTGATGCACCGACTTGGCAGCAAAATTTTCGGGACACCACCTCGTAGTTGGTTAGATCTTTATTTATATCAGATCCTTTAAAGTCGGTCAATGCCCCGGAATAAATTCACTTATCCTTATCTGATCTACATCGATCTTTGGTTTGTACCAAAATGATGGGCGTCTCACGCAGGTTACATGTGGGACGACCTAGCTCCAGCAATGGCCCAAAGGAAATGGAGAGACGTCTTGTTATGAAGCTAGGTGTGTGCATTGATCGATGTCCAGTTTGAGCAATTCTAATATATTTGTAGACCTTTTTATCATGACCTATTGCTGTGCTTGCTATTTCTTCAACTACCTTGATCGGCAAGCATTCGCGAACGCATACGTCGCCGGCTTGAAAGAAGATCTCAACCTTAAGGGCAACGAGTACAGCATTCTTCTATCCATGTTTACGGCTGGGTAGGTCTTCCTCTCATCCTGCTAAGGCTGATTAACAACTACATACAACAAACCCTCCTTCTCGTTGCCTATTGATAAGCACATTCGATACTACAACGTATCGTAACTAACTGCCGCTATGTAGCATGGTCATTGGACAAGTTCCCCACAGCCTCATCATCCAAAAGATCAAACCAAATATCTGGTTACCTTTCACCTTAATCTTCTGGTCTGGCTTGACCATGTGCTCGGCTGCTTGTAAGACATATCAGCAGCTCTGCGTTGTGCGCTTCTTCCAAGGCATCATGGAGGCTAGCCTGTATGGTGGTACCATTTACGTTCTTGGTTCGTGGTAGTAAGTCCACCCACGACCACGCTGCGCTTTACTAAACCGGAAAATGTTCAAACTAACATTGCATTCAGTAAGCCATCGGAGATTGCGAAGAGAGCGGCAATTTTCACTGCCGTTGGGCAGATCGGAAGTCTGTTCGCGGGCATCATGATGACAGCTATGCACAAGACTATGGAAGGGAAAAGCGGTCTGAAAGGCTGGCAGTGGGTGTTTATCATAGGTAAACAAGCCACGCAATTGAAGCGTGTCCGCATACTAAAATGACGTCGCAAAGATGGCCTAATGGGCATGCCGATTGCTGTATTCGGATTCCTCACATTCCCCAATCTTCCCGAAACGACAACCACTCAATACCTCAGTGCGCAGGAGAAAAAGCTAGCGCTCGATCGATTACCGCCCAAGAAAGTCGACGGGCACAACATTGAGATCCGAAGCCTGTTGAGACGCGTTTACATGTCGCCGAAAATCTACATTCTGGTCGGATTCTCCGTCCTCTGCGGCATGCTCGAAGCCTTTGCGTTCCAGGGCATGTTCCTTCTTTGGATGAAATACAACAAGTCGCGCTTCAGCCAGTCTCAGATTAACACCTACCCTCTCGGCATTCAAGCCGTGGCCATAGTCTCCCAGATCTGCGCCGGCATCATCATCGACCGCACCGGTCATCGCCTCCCCATGGTCATCTTCGCCGGCGCCATGCAACTCGTCACCGCGAGCCTACTCCTCGTGCGCAATCTTCCAGATGCCGGGATCTTTACAGCGCATTATCTCTGCGGTACATCATTCATCGTCAACCCGTTGATGTACGGCTGGGCGAGTACGATACTGCAGCGCTCGGGTGATGATGCGGCGCGCTCTGTGATCTTGTATTCGATGGCTGGGGGCGGACTGCTTTTGTACACGTTTTGGGGAATCATTTTGTATCCTGCTACTGATGCGCCTTATTGGAAGAAGGGAGCGGCTACGATGTGTGTGGTAGTATTTGCGTTTATTGGAGCGTCGTTTGTGGTGAGATGGGTAAGTCGAAGCCACCGGTTTGGAGGTATGGATTGCTAACGTGAACAGCTTGATAGGAAGACAGCTAGGGAAGAAGGGACGACGCAGCATGAAGATGCTTCAGATGATGCGGTTGCAGTCGCATATCCGACCAAGACTGGCTAGAGTTTGGGGTTACGTTATTGCGTGTACTCCAATACAACATGCTCGAACAGCCTCGGAACATGTCGGTAGCGGAGAAATGAATGGCTATCGGGAAAGCTTTAGCACGATTCCATTACGAGTGTACATAATCCAAGCGAAGCCGACGGAGCGAGTACTTATTTACCTCCGTGCCAGCTTTCATTCTCAAAGCCATTATCATATCTGCTCCCCTCTGCTCCAAGGAAGTGATGCGTTGGAGAAGACATGCACCCAGCCGGCCATCGCTCCGGATTGACGCGCGCTTGTACGGGTAGGTGCGGGGGCTGCGCCGTCAAGTCGGAAAGACAACTCAAATAATTTTCGCCCTCCAAAAGAATCACCACCAATCCTCCATCCACCAGAATGGCGTCCTGGACCCTGACCTCTCATCTCCTCTCGACCAACACAGGTCAATTCACCCGCGCAACGCAATCTGCATTCCTTTCGCGCGCGGCCCATGGCACCCTGTCTAAGCCCACCATTTCGCACTGGCTTGCAAATGATCGGCTCTACATGCTGGGCTACATCCGACTTACTGGGCACCTTCTCCGCATCGTGCAACTCCCCTCGAAGCCCACGCCCAGCAAAGCCGCAGGGAGTATCGAAATTAGGCTACTCGACTGGCTCGTAGATGCGCTGGTCAACATTAGACGGGAAGAGAGGTTTTTCATGGATGCTGCGGAGAGGTACGGGCTAGACGTTGATTTGACGGAGGGCGACGGGCTGAATATCAAGGACGAGGCGAAGATTGAGGGGTTGAAGAGATACGAGCACTTATTTGGCAGCTTGACGACGGGACGATCGGAGGAGGAAACACTCTCCTGGTTGGAAGGAGTGGTGCTGTTTTGGGCGACGGAGAAGGTGTACTTTGAGGCTTGGAGTTGGGCGAAGAGGGAGGCTGAAGGGTCGACTCGCGACATGGAGAAGGATGAGGATGGTGGGGCGATGAGGAGGGAGTTCATTCCCAATTGGACTAACGAGGAGTTCATTACGTTCGTTGATACGCTCGAAGGGATTCTGAACGAGGGTGTGCAGCAGGCTGTAGGCGACGATGAAGGGCTGAAGTTGAAGGTGGTGGGGCGGGCGGAAAAGGTTTGGGGGCAG
>Ga0247803_1001295_pt1 | contig 13140 bp, 6 predicted proteins | sample UWRJL014104B1_FD_180928 | JGI IMG/M metagenome (GOLD analysis project Ga0247803, IMG submission 180928) | Plant litter microbial communities from Arlington Agricultural Research Station in Wisconsin, United States - UWRJ-L014-104B-1 | ecosystem: Environmental > Terrestrial > Plant litter >...
GATTCAGCACGAGGAAAATAGGACCAAGCTCTTCCACATCGGTGATGCATATCGATGTCCAAGACTCTTTGTCGCGTCTCGAGCCGTTGCCAACGCCATTTTCATATAGCCCTCTTCTATAGGCTATATGGCAGATAAATGGCACGTCTGGGGGGTTCATGATCTCTGTTTCATTGTACGCAAAAGCTCGTAATATTTCCGCGTTGGCTTGGGTGGTCATTCTAAGAGTACCGTTTAATGTTTTTATCGCGCCGTATGTGACGTTCATGAATTCTGGCCGGGTACAGAAAGTTCTGACATCCATAACAGTACCAGGGCCTTCGTAGGTCTGAACCATGCCTCGATCTTGCGAGGACTGGAAAGGCAAAAACGCTCTTTTTGTGAGGCCTGTATCTCGTGTGTTGGCCAAATCCAACCCATCCTCGCGGTACTCGGCGAACAAGGGTAGAGACTGTACATTCATAGCTAATCCATTCTCGTTGAAATATTCAATGCTCTCGTAGGCGCGATCGTGCTTGTAGTAAACGGAAAGATCCTGCGGCTTGCCGAGAATAACGCCATAGGTGACATCAAACAGGAGGATAGTAGAGGTGAACTGCGAAGATACCCAAAGGCCGAGCAGCCATACCGTGGGTATAATGATTCGCAAATCTACGACTCTCGGAACTCCCTTGACGAGACTCTTTAAGAGCGAAACAGGGCTTGAATGCGTGTTCCGAGAGACTGCCACGGATCCAGCCTGAGATAGAATGATGGAGTATCTCTCAAGAGCAATTGCAGCGAGTGCACCAGACGCGAGGCTAATTTGAGCTGCTACAGCCCACCGCAGAAGTAATGAGGTGATTGTGATTGAACGGATTGTCCACTCGTTCAGTGTGATCGTGCTCCACAACGGTCTCGGCGAAAAAGCGCGACGCTGACCCTCCCATAGGAAGGCGAGGAACATCATACATAGGACGAGTACGATGGTACTTGAAATTGCAATTATGAGCCCAGTAAATCCCAATTTTGTTGAAATAGACCTGCGCTTCTCATGGACACCCTCTTGCGTTGGGAACGTGTGATTTGTTGGTTCTGTGATCAAATGGTTTTTGATGCTTTCGGGTGTCGTATGCTGGCTGATTGCACAAAGCTGAATGAGATCCTCCTGGGAAGACTCAGCATCGTAGCGAGAAGCTCTTGCTGGCGAAAGAAGAGTGGATGCGGAGTCGGCCCGCTCGTAGCCACGCCACGTAGGACTATGACCCATGGCTTGGTGATGATACTGGAGAGTAGGTGGAGGAATCAGAATGAGCTACAAAGAAGGAGCCTGGAGGTTCGAAGGGACGAACCATATGTATCGGAGTGCATAAGATGGTAGGCGAGGTAAATATGCTGTGGCACCACTTGGATCCCGAATTAAACGCCACATCTGCACGCGCGCTCCAATGAAATCTACGATACAAGCGCGCTGTGTTGACACGAAACACAACATCGTCGCTGGTGTTTTGAACGAGGGCATTCAATTGGGGACAATCGGAGGAAGGCGCAGAGATCATGCAGCGACAGTGTCAAATTTCCTCATCACCTCGCTATGAGTTTCGCAAATGCTAGTAATCGTTTCCTAGAAAAGAACTAATGACGTCAAATAGTAGTCATCTTGACCAGCCACCCATCATGATCCGTATATGAGAGCCCATACTTCTTCGAACTTGCAAACTTCAGATCGTTCGTGTACATCACATGCTGCACCGATCCATCGCCCTTCCTCGTCCACCCACTCGGCACGCACTTCTGCACATTCTCCGGGTCATTGGTATCATACTCCAGGTTGAAGTCACCGCCCACCACCGTCTTCGCGCTCGATCCGCTCGTGCTCTTCAAATACGGCACTGCATCTACCAGAAGTGCCTTGCATTGCGCCAACGCTAGCGGCTCAGAGGAAGAAGAGAGATGAGTGGTACAAGCGAAATGATCGCCGGTAGCCGCGGCGCAGGCAAATATACGCTGCTCGGTGCCGGAATCTTGTGAAGTGTACTTTCCTCCGAAGGCTTGAACGCCGTTCCACTTCGATGCTGCGACCCGGCCTAGTACTGCGCTTCCGTACGAAAAGTTGTTCTCGCACTCATACGCGCCGCTTGTTGTCTTGTTTATAGCAGGCATGAAAACACTATAGGTGTAGTCTTTTGGCCATGCTTCGCCCAGATAGCTCTGTAGCTCCGGGACGTCGTTCGAGCAGATCTCATTGATGGTGACGACGTTGGGACCAGTGGACCAGATGAGCTCGCCACCTTCAGGTATGGAATCGCCACCTGCGTAGCAGCCAGCAACCCCGGAATTGCAAAGGTTGAGTTGCAGTTCGACGAAGGAGGTCGCCGAGGTGGAACCCGTTTGGCCGCGACCTTTACCGTATGGACCGAGAGTGGCCTTTGCGACGAGATCTGGTAGGAGCTGGATGGATGTGGGTGGTGCGCATGTTGCTATCGTGAAGAGGATGGTGAGAGTAAGAGTGGATGTAAGTGTTGACTGCGGCATTTTGATTGGCGCGATTTGTGAGCGTATAGAGGTAGAGCATTGCAGCGCAGTGCACACTGCTCCGGGTTCTTATACTGTGTACCATCAATCCAGCAGACGTTCTAAAGACATGTTCGTATCCGGACTACTCCATAATTAGGATCGCGAAAGATCGCCGTTTCAGAAGGCGAGAAATACGGGTGCGAAACTCCGCGGACACGGCCTCTGATTGGCCCCCATCAGGACAAACAAAGATGCGAACATCTCCAGTCACCCAAATATACCAAACGATCGAAAAGCTGCCCAATGGAACAACCGTATACTGCGCATTCGGACATATTAATGGTAGGTTTTATCACTCAAGGCCTAGCGTCTAAAAGCGCATCAGTGTCAATGGCGTCCTGACTCTCCGTTGTGATCTCCGTCGATCATGATCATCGTCCATCCGCCTTGGCCTTCATTTCGATACGATATACGGCCCCAGCCTTCATTTACTTCCAATGCTGAGTATACATCGTGAGGAGAGAGTGTCCGTGATGACAGAGTCAACATAGTTTCTGCCACTTGTCTCACATATGCGCGATTGCAGGTGTGTGTCGCGTCGTTGGTGTTTAAAATAAAGATCGATTCTGACCGCAATCATTACATATTATCGTACATTAGTCGTGCAGTATTATGAACCCAGATCTACGCAAAGCTCGGGAGCGACAAAACAAAAATGAGAACTTCAAACACCCACGAACAACGACTAGCAACAACACGCCCCAAGACACATTCCGAGCATAATGACAGCAACAAGAGATCCAAAAATGAAGCCGAAAACCAACCCAACCTTCTTAGCTGTACTCAAGGTCGCCCAGAAAAACACAAGGCTCTTCTTCTTTTTGAAACCGTAGTCAATCTTGCCGAAGTCTACCGTCGTATCTTTGAGCTGTTCCTCGCATCCGTACAGTAGCGTTTGGAAACCCACCAGGTTCGCCGCTTCCACAAAGTCCTTGGTATCTTTGCAATCTTCTCCACAACAACATGGAAGCATGCCATAGCGTGAGGACTGGTTGTCAAACTGTGTGTTCCAATTGTTGGTACCCATATCGCACACTGGAATCGTCCAAGTGCCTCTCCATCCGGCACCGTCTTCCCATGGGCTCAATGTACCGTTTGAAGCAATTGCATCATGGAGCGCCTGATGTGCCATATCTTCGGTGAAGTTGAATCGTCCGAGTTTGGCCGCACCTGCGGAAGCCTTGGTAATATCGTTACCGCTTATATCCCATGAGGAGACGTTCATTTGATCAAGGCCTTCTGGTTTTCCAAGATGGCCCTTCAAGACGCCCTCCTCGTAGTATGCGTAGGTGTAATAGACTCCCCCGTTCTCGCTGGAATAATACCTGGTTTGATTCGGGCCCGATGCGTCTCCCGTGTCGTTAGTCTGGAAGAAGGTCGTGAAGATCTTTCGCTTTCTCCACTGCGAATTGATGACAATCGAGATCAGTTGCTTCTTGTAGAAGCTTTCGATATCCGAAGCGGAGGGAAGGAACGAGTGATCGACCATGGCGCCGCCTTTGAAGTAGTCACTGACGGGGAAAGATCAGCAAATGCTTCCCAGCTCCAAACGAGCGGCTTCCTTACAGAAATGTGTAATTTGATAGATCCTTCTCGCCTGAGAAAGTGACATTGGTCCAATTATCGAGAGCTGTGCGTGCGGACTCTGAATAGTCGGCAGCAAACTCTTTAAAGGTCGCTATGCTTTCGAACCCAGTTTTGGAACTTGAGGCGAGTCAGCATAAAAGGCATTTGTCGCCATGATAGATCACTCACTCCGGTTTGATCTCGTTGCTGATCTGACTCAATCCAGCTCCAGCAAGAGCAGCGAAACCTTCCCCGTACGAACCTACCACGGCTTGGCTTCTCTGCGACGCTATCCTAGACGCAGCCAGTACGGGTGCAACTGTGGCCGCTATACCCACGAGGGATGTCATCCAGATGAGTGCATCCTCCGGTGCGAAATTTGGTTCTTTCCACGGAAAAAAAGTCAAGACTAATTTGTCCAAGCGGTCGGTAAAGTCGAGCTGGCCTTTTGTGATGCCCTCCTGATAAGGGAATCAGCTTCCAACGTAGACTGGTCTCTCTTCAAGCCTTACATCGATCGCTTTGAACAGAATGTGTAGATTGACCATGGAGATCTGCGACATATATGCCCAAGCTGGATCCCCGTTCTCCTCGAAATCTGTATCTGGTGAGTATGCAGGATATCGTAACGAAAGGATGATTCACGTACCACTGCAACCCGCATAGATGCACCCACTGTCATCGGTGAGACCGCACTCGTAAGGAACGTGTCGCCCAAAAGCTTTTCCTAGCTCGTTGGTCATCGAAGCGTGCTGCCCAGACGATATGGCGGTCCACCAGTCTCGGAGTTTGTTGTCGGTGTCTGCTCTCAAGTACGCATCCGGTACAGTTTGCCAATCCGCGCTTGCATTGCAATCCGCCCGCGAGATAAGTTGAGCTGCAGCTACAGAATGTAGCAGTATGGCAAGAACCAACATCGTGAACTCAATCGATCTCCGCCGGGATGACATTTTTGAGGTCATGCTCGAACTTTGACTGCCAAATGGTACGTGGTGAAACGCAATCCAGAACCCGCGCAGCAGGCCGTGGTATTTGAGTAAGGTCCAGATAATAGTGTAGCACGGGTAGGCTAATTCAGTCGGTCTCTAGCCACTTTTTCGCGTGCTCTCGCTTATCTTTACCTTTTAGTTGCACTCAGCCTTATTGAAGCGCTTAGCCTTGGGAGAGTCCTCACGACTACCCAATCACATTTGGAGCGAGCCGAGTGGCGCTTCCTCAGCTCGACGGTAAGGCTGGAATCTGCCCTTCTTCAGATACCTAAGGCAGACGTGTTTGCTCATCAGCGCGTAAATTAATCTTGGCCCGATCGCGAGAAATGTGGCTAGGACAACGAGCGCGACGCATGCAGAGCTAATAAAGCCGTCGGAAACGAATAATGGCGAGGCTATGACATCCTGTTCGGGTCTGGCAAATACGATGCGGAAGCAGCCCCTTCTTGGTTTGCACTGTTCAGACGCCGGGTGCTCGGGATGGTTCGGGCCGCCCCCAACACAGCCCGTATGCGATACGAGGAGACACGAGGTTGTATGTTTCGCCAGGTATATCGCCCACAAGCGCACATTGAGTGCTTGTAATCAGGCCAAAACCTGCTGCACTACTTTGCATAGCGACCCGGGAGAACTACGTGACTTCGCCTTTGCTTGGAGTCCGCGGTCTACTCGGGCCATGCCTCGAAACATGGTGTCACGAGCTCGGTACATCGTTCTCGCGATCGCCATACTCTTGCGAGAAGAGATTTGGAACCCTAGACCACAGATCATCTTAGGAGATGATCAACACGCCGACATCACTCTTGTACATCGTCGAATACTAGCCCGAGAGGTATGCTTCAACTCGTACTAGCATGAGCAAGTCACTTGGGCGAATACCGAAGTCGTATCTTCGAGCTAGTCGGCCTCACGGGCGCGCAATCGGGGTTCGCATGACGTCGCTCTGCCGGCGGTGAGCGCGTTCCTTCGCCAGACCCAGAATTCATCCCGCGGGCATTTTGGAGATTTCGTTGCAGACTTGGGGCGCCAGAGTACTCAGTGTAGGCGGTATGGGGGCGGGGGGGAAGGCAGCAGCGGAGGTAGGATTCGTAACCCCGAGTTAGGGCGCATCGTGGAACAGAGGGCGCCAAGTCCGCACTGCTAGGCAGACACGGCCACTACCTACTACACAGCCTCGGGCGTTCCTGGCCAATGCGCGCGGCATTCTGTCCTCTAGATTTTGTTCCGTCCCATTTCTCAAAACACAAACATCGCCATCCTCGGTCAAGCACAACTTTGCTTTTCCCAGACGCCAGCAACCCAACTGCCAGTCTTGCCCGCGAATCAGTAAAATGCCATCGTCAACAATGCGGAGCTCCGTGCTTCAAGCAACGGCTATCTTCGCTCTCACCTTGGTCATCACACATCATGTCAGCGAAAGCATGTACGACCGAATGAATAGAGACGAAGGGTTTATGAACCTAACGAACGCCTTCAACATGTCGACGCCTTTCAACTCGACAAACGATACGCCACTACGATTGACTCTGGGTGCGGCAGACACGATAGACGAAAGCCACAACACTAGCCGGATTAACAACACTGGTCGCAACAATGACACAAGGACCAACGGCCCAATCAGCTCGATGGTAGATGACGAAGAGTCTTTCTATACTCGAAGATTACCAAGGGAAGTGTTCGTCAACATGGTGCTTTATGCGCTACAGTATTGCTGGCTGATCTGGTTGGAGCGGGTGTTGCCAGCCCGGCGTAGGCGTAACGAGGTACTGCACGACGGAAAGGAGAAAGTGGAAGGGAGCGAAGACCGTGAGGAAGAGGTGGTTCAGAGATGGATCGCTCAGGGCAGGATACGTCGCTCTTCACTGAACTGGTGCAATACTTTTCTAAAATGGGTACTGGCCATGACCATCGGGAAATTGTGGAACCACACCACCGGACACGTACTGAGAAAGCTTCTGAAATTTGAGTCTCCGAAAACCCTGCACAAAGGCTTGGTGAAGGTAATGTGTTCTCCCGCACTCCTCTTACACCGTTTCTAACGTTTGCGCAAGCATCTCGCCTTCAATATCGTCACCTCCTTCCTCAGCATTGGTCCGCTTGCCGAGCTCATCGCCTTCATCATCGTTCCAGCGCACACGCAAATCGTCTTTCTGGCCGGTGCAGACCTGGTTGCCAAGACCTTTCTCATTACGATAATCCGTGTCTTTGCCACCTGGGCAGTCAAGACGGATTTTGCGCAGGCGATGATGCGGAACATTACTGAAACGACACTAAGTAGGAAAGTCGCGCCAGGATTCGAGCGGTACGAACACGAGTTGTGAGGATCTTGGTCTGAGAAGAGCTTCGAATGGTGGGGTACAAAACCCGCAAAGCTCATCGAAAGGGGGTCCAGTGTATTGCCTTTGAGTTCGGGCTTTCGGTGTCAGATTGCGGCGCATATACTCCAGCGTTATGATCGAGCTTGACTATCTTCAGTGTCATTGGAGCTCACACTCCCACCGGAGTTATTCAGGACGAGAGACGAGATGTTCACGCTGCGTCGGACCCTCTTCTTGGTGTCAACCTATGGAAGCAAGCTCCTAATGTAACTAGTGCTGGATGTGCTTTCCAACGCACTGTTCGTATGCTTGTGTATATCGTGTCGTCTTGATTTACCAATTGGCGGCTATAAACCGATCTTATAAGCAGACTCATCGCGTTTACACACAGTGTTTGAGTACAGAGGTGATACCCCAACTTTTCAGCTGCGAGAGGAAGAACCCCCGGATAAGCAGACTCATACTGTGTCGCATCGTATCTTCGCCGATCTCGATTTGGGTGATCGGCTTACTTCGCTAAAGCCTATGACTGATAGTTGGCTGCATGCGAAGCGGTAATATAACCTTCATCGAAAGATAATGGAGACACCGTGCTTTATATGGTGGCCCGTGTCGCCATCGCTAAGGAGTGAAGATGAACAATGTACTGTTGAATATAATCATGGTACCGAAGACGCATTTGATATTTAAGCTGCGTTCTCGACGAAGCGGCTTGCAAGTTTTGCAGCTTCTACCGCCTCTCTTTCAAAGCCTAGAATATTTCCAACAAAGAGCACGTCATGTGGGGCACGAGGAATGATGTGGATCTCTACCACACTACCCTTTTCTCGAAGCTCTCGTCCAAAGCGCGTCCCCTCAGGCCCCAAGATCTCCAATGATCCCACACAAATCCAAAGCGGCGAAGCAGCGCGAAACTCGTGACCCAGTTGTACTACGTAGGCTCTAATCGTGCTGTCTGTCATATCCAAGCCTTCGGAGAATCTGGTAGCTCCCCAGCTCGAAAAGTTGCCGTCAAGGTAGTCGGTCGCGTAGAACTCGCTGCGATCCACAGTGGATGAATTTTTGGCGACCTCAAGATCGATGGCCGGACTCCACAGTAGAAATGCCCGTGGGGGAGCAAGGCTCACGTTCTCGGTCGACAGATAGCGTAGCAATGAGAGGGCGACGTGTCCGCCCGCCGAGTCGCCGGAAATAACGATTTTCGAAGCCGGGTAGCCCTGAGACAGGAGATGGGTGTAAGAGGACAAAGCATCTTGCACGGCGGCCGGGAAGCGACCTGAGTCGTTGCTGGCGAGTCGATATTGTACAAAGAGGGCGTATGGGGCTGTGTTCTCCGTCAATGTCTTACCCGCATATGCGGCATCGGCGGCACGGCCTTCTCCAATGGCGTAGCCGCCACCATGGAAATGGAGGATAATTTTACCCCCATAGTCCTTGGGTGGAGCCGACGGATACCATGTCCCCCCAATCGTGATTGGCCTGATCCTCTTATCGTCCAGAACTCCCCTGAGATGAATGTCTTCCACAGGTCGCATCTGAATAAACCGTTCGCCCTCACTTCCCGGGTCGAGTTTTAAGGGAGTCTTTGCCTTAACCACAGCGGAATGATACAAGAAAGTGCGCATAAGACTATTCATGAACGCCTGTCGTACTGTCCAGTTCGGGTCTGGCCGCTTCAGAACAAAGTAGAAGCCGAGAAGTGGCAGCTTCAGCAAGGTAATAACTATTGCGCTCAACACCCACAGGGCTTTTCCTGGATATGTGGTGAAAACACTCATGTCTGAGATTAAAGTGACTGGCTGGTAAATTAAACAAAGAATTGGCGTGGTGGTTGGAGGGACTTGTAGCAGTTGGGGGATGCTAGAATCAATTGAGCATGTAAGCATGCAAGTGTTAGGTAGTAATGAAGTCGCGCAGGTCACGCATAGCTATATAGGTGCTTCGGTAGCTGGGTATAAGTGCTGACAGCCAAGAACTTCGTGCTTACCATTTACAACGCGCTAAGCCATAGACCGCTTTGCTGCCGTCACTTGCGGACACTAATAGCGGAATTCAGCTCCGCACTACTTGTTTGTTCCTGTGGGAAGCCATTCAAAATTGGTAATTGCGACTTTGGGAGGTTTGATTGTATGTACCATAGGGACACAGCTCGCTCGCAGGTAGAATTGGAAATGGGGCTAAGGAAAAACATTGGGTCTCAGACAATTTCAATACAGAAAGAGCGACAGGATTAAATTCAGGAAAAGGCGGGTGGAGGTACAAGGTGTTCGTATGCGTGTCCAAGAAGGCCAAGGTAAGAGATGCTACCCCAGAACTGAATTAGACAGCGGTTGCTTCCGCCCATTTGCGCGCATCGGCTTATCAGCTTACTTTCTCGCCTTGAATTGCAAAACCGGCCCCTCTCGCACGGCAATGAATGCATCTCGCAGCATGTATGTGTTCCGGTCCCGCCTGCCCCAGCCTAATTCGGCCCGGCCCTCCCCAAGCTGCTGTCCAGGGGCAACACGAACATCGAATCGCCATAAGGTCCTTGCGACAGCCATGGAAAGCTGAAGCATCGCAACCTTCCGTCCTATGCAATTCCCCACGCCCTTTCCGAAAGTGTGGAGGCCACGTCTCAGCCGTTTGACCTCTTCATCCGGGTTTCCGTGGGCGGCGTCATCCGCAACGATCCATCTCTCCGGTCGGTACACGTTCACATCTCCACCGTAGAACTCTTCATTGCGACCAAGCGCCCAGTGGACGATTCCGAGGTTGACACCTTCTGGGATCACTTCACCTGCGATAGTGGCCCCGCCCGGAAGCACCTTCCGCTCCAATTCGCTGGGCATCGCCGGTGCAAGACGGAACGCTTCGTCAATACATGCGCGGAGGTACTTGCAATCCGTGAGCAAGGTTGGGCCCTGTACAATATCGTCCGGACTGGAGAACATCTCGCGGATCTCAGCGACTAATTTGGCGTAGGCCCGCGGATAATGGCATATGTAAAAGAAAACGGCACACAACATATTCGCCGTAGTGTCCGATCCGGCGATGATGAGAAGATTGGCCTCAGCGTTGAGCTCCGAGGTACTGAAAGCGAGCTCACCTGTCTCAGGGTCTCGGGCGGTACACAAAAAATGAAACATGTCTTCTCGCTCAGGGACAACATTTTCCCTTTCACGTTGTCGCTCAACCTGGACACGACGGGCTACAGAATCTTCGACAAATGCGTAATACTCCTTCAGGTTCGTCGGGGTTGCCATAAGCATGAGGCTGTCTAGTCCACGTGGCTTGAGCCACAGAATGACGTCTAGGAGAGCCGACTTGGCGATCTGGTTCGAGTGGTCAATCGCCGCGCTGTCTGTTGTGAAAACATTACTTACCGCATAGAAAAGCTTCACAAAGTCGGCAATGGAGTGCGGAATAGTCTTTAGCTTGTTCTCCCTAAGCTCTTTGGTTTCGAAATTGGTTCCGAAACACAAGTCACCGAGTAAGTCGAACAGAAGGTAGTCACTCCACGTTGAAATGTCCCGGGGCTCAGACCATTCACTATCATTCTTCGTATCTCCAGGTAGAAGCTCGTTCCATCGATCAATGTGTCTAGCCATGAACGGCCCGGACGCTCTGAGGCTTTGGTCGGTGAAGGCCAAGTTCAGAAGCCTGCGTTTCTTCGCATGGAGCGCAACGTCGGTACAAGTTAGGGTATTGATATCGTGCGCATTGCGCAACCACGCCTCATAGAAGCCAGATTTTCGCACATTGGCTTTGTTGCTAAAGAGCGAATTCCAGGCTTCTGGGGTATTAAAGAGAAGGACGTTCGGAGAAGCTCGGAACTTGCTGCCTGTGCCTTGTCAGTCTTGGGGTAAAAGAAATGGCATAGCCCATTCAGAGGGGTGTCAAAGCGTGTTGTCTCATGACAATGTCCTGGAATCAGGACGTATTTTGTGCCTCGGCCTCAGAACAGAAGATGCGCTTACTGACCGTAGACCTGGAACTGCTGCCAAAGCCAAATGTGGCGATCTCCCAAGTACGCATGGTAGAAGGATGGGAGCCCTGAGATGCGACATAGGAAAGGGCCTGGGTATTTCGCGAGTGGATGGAAGAAGAGATTGTAAGTCGCGTTCGCGACGACCTTGGCGACTGATGAGCAATGCAGTTACGGAATGACCGTAGTGTGGGACTCACGTAAATCACAGCTACTCCAACAGCTACTTGTACGAGCAACTCCATAGTGGATCACGGCTTTGGAAAGGCTGAAACGTATGCGATCGTTGTGAAGGAGAGATTGCTAGAATTGCTCTCAATCCTTCTGCCTCCAACTCTCACAATATATATCAGATTATGGTTCTCGCTGTGGTCAGCAAGAGCAGTTTCCTATATAGGAAAGAAGCCGCGACCGCTTGCAGGTTGTACGAATTGAGCCTAGCCGGTAAGCACCATTTGAAGTAGCACCAGCTGGCTGATTGGTTTGTCTGGTCAAGTAGGTTAATGCCATCTCACGTGCGACGTATGCGGCTATGCGGCACACAATTACCAAGCGCATTGCGGTTAACACTCGAACAGCACATCCCAACATCTCGCGCCGCTGCACGCCACTTTCGCTCGCACAGCACGGGTGACGGTCGAATCGAACAGCTAGACGCCTAGTCATCTTTATCGAAGAGTTGCGTCGTTCGAGCGGTGCGCGGGCCCTTCCCTCGGCGTCTTTGATCACGGTCAAACCATCGACACGAAGCAGTTTGGTCGTCCAGACATTGAACACCCTAATCCTCCCATGATAATACAGTCTGTTACCTCGCTTCCGTATCAAAGTTCATCGGCATCTGCGCTGTAGCACGCCTCGTATCATGGCGCGCTGGACTGGGACCTACCGATCCGCAACTACCTCCCGGAATTCCTTCTCCCAGACGATGAGTTTGGATCATGGCGAGAGGATGGACGAAAAGGTTGTGTATCGTCGTCGCCATGATCTTGATTGCTGGTAAGGTAATGGTCATTGTGTGGAAGTCATCAACTACTCACATAAGCAACGAACAGGACACCGATGAGTGGTACGATCAGTTCCATGGCGTCTTGAGTACGAGATGTGGTTGAATTGTAAATAGGTTCGTGATTATTACAGATCGATGAGATGCCTCTAACACAAGAGACGCGGTCGAAGATATATACAAGTACTGCATCCTTATCGATAGAATCTCGAAGCGGTGTGCATGACTATGCCGCAATGTTTCTCAGCTGTGCCGACGGCCGGAGTCCGGCTTAATTGGTGAGCGGCGCGTAATATAAGATGCAGCGACATGACCAGGTTAGCCATCAAGGTGGGGCTCCTCTGTGTTCACGTACCGATGTCTGACAACATGGCTAGTATGCGGCGTAGTCAACACCATCAGGCGCACGCCCATCGAAACCTGGAAACGACAGCACACCTCCGCTCAGACTTCGTGCCGCTACCTAGACCATTGGACGCCACACCATGAGCGACAGTCGAGTCAAAGAGCTAGAAGCTGAAAGGCCTTTCATCGAAGAGTTGCGCCATTCGAGTGGCGCACCAGCACTTTCATTGGGTGTCTTCCATGATTCCATCACGGTCGAATCATCTACACAAAACATTTCGGTCGTCGAGATATCGCACACTCCGACCCTCCCACTGACGATACAGTCTACTATCTTGCCTCCGTTTCAAAGTGTATCGGAATCTGCGCCGTAGCGCCTCGTTTCAGACGGCGTGT
>Ga0247803_1001296_pt1 | contig 13139 bp, 7 predicted proteins | sample UWRJL014104B1_FD_180928 | JGI IMG/M metagenome (GOLD analysis project Ga0247803, IMG submission 180928) | Plant litter microbial communities from Arlington Agricultural Research Station in Wisconsin, United States - UWRJ-L014-104B-1 | ecosystem: Environmental > Terrestrial > Plant litter >...
GAGGTCTTCGGCCTTGCCGAGCTTCGAACCCGCGCCGGGGCCGGCCGCGACGAAGTCGGTCTTCTTCGACACGCTCGATGCGGACTTGCCGCCCGCCGCGATGATCGCCTCGACGGCGCCCTCGCGTGTGAAGCCCTCGAGGCTGCCGGTGGCCACCACCGTGATGCCGGCGAGCGGGCCGTCGACCCCGCCTGCCGCGCCGGGGCCGGGATGGTCGGGCGTCTTGAACTGCACACCGGCCGCTTCCCACCGCTCGATGATCTCGACGTGCCAGTCGACCTGGAACCAGTCGATAAGCGCGTCGGCGATGATGCCGCCCACCCCGTCGACCGCCGCGAGCTCGTCGCGCGTCGCCGTGCGGATCGCTTCGAGCGATCCGAAGTAGCCGGCGAGCGCGCGGGCCGCGACCGGACCGACGTGGCGGATGCTGAGCGCCACGAGGATGCGCCACAGCTCCTTCTTCTTCGCGAGCTCAAGCTCGGAGAGCAGCTTCTCCGCCTGCGCCGATGGGTAGACGACGCGGTGGTTCTTCTTCAGGCCCGCCTTGCGACGCTCGGCCGCGTCGAGACCGTCGGCCTCGGGCGGGTACTCGATCGACACCCTCTGGAACGGGGCCCGGCGGCGCGGCGTGCCGTCGTCGTCGAGACGGTCGAGGCCGGTCTCGGCGTCTTTCACGATGACCTCGATGCCGACGATGTCGTCGATGGTCAGGTCGAACAGCCCGGCCTCGGTGACGAGCGGCGGCGTCGCCGGCACCACGGGCTGGGTGAGGGCGGCGGCCGTCACCTCGCCGAGCGCCTCGATGTCGAGGGCGCCGCGGCTGCCGACGTGCTCGACCCGGCCGCGCACCTGTGCCGGGCAGGCGCGGGCGTTGGGGCAGCGCAGGTCGATGTCGCCCTCCTTCATCGGGCGCAGCGGAGTCGAGCAGGCGGGGCACAGCGTGGGCATCACGAACGCCCGCTCGGTGCCGTCACGGAGCTCGACGACCGGCCCGAGGACCTCGGGGATCACGTCGCCTGCCTTGCGCAGCACGATGGTGTCGCCGATCAGGACTCCCTTGGCGATCACGACCTCTTGGTTGTGCAGGGTCGCCTGGCGCACGACCGAGCCGGCGACACGCGCCGGCTCCATCACGGCGAATGGGGTCGCGCGGCCGGTTCGGCCCACGCTCACGACGATGTCGAGCAGCTTGGTCTGCACCTGCTCGGGCGGGTATTTGTAGGCGATCGCCCAGCGCGGCGCACGGCTCGTGGCGCCGAGCTCGTCGTGCAGCTCCAGCTCGTCTACCTTGACGACGATGCCGTCGATCTCGTGCTCTGGATCGCTACGGTGTGCGCCGTAGTGCTCGATGAAGTCGACGGCCTTCGCAGCCGAGTCGACGACGGAGTAGTACGGGCTCGTCGGCAGGCCCCACTCCTTGAGCAGCTCGTACGTCTCGCTCTGCGAGGCGACGGGAGGGTTCGGCCACGCGCCGATGCCGTGCACGAGCATGCGCAGACCGCGCAGCCTGGCGTGCATGAGTTCGAGCTGGGCGGGCGTCTTGCGCTCGCCCTTCTGTCGCAGGCTGCCGGATGCGGCGTTGCGCGGGTTCGCGAACTCGCGCTCACCCAGCTCGCGCTGTCGGGAGTTCAGGTCGGCGAAAGCCTTCACCGGGAAGAAGACCTCGCCGCGCACCTCGACGAGCGGGGGGTGCCCGGTGCCCTTGAGTCGACGCGGGATGACCTCGATGAAGGCGATGTTCTCGGTGACGTCTTCGCCGACACGACCGTCGCCGCGGGTGGCGGCGCTGGTGAGCAGTCCGTTCTCGTAGCGCAGGTTGATGGCGAGACCGTCGATCTTCAGCTCGCACAGGTAGTCGACCCTGCGGCCGGAGTTCTGCTCGACCTTCGCCGCCCATGCCTCGAACTCCTCGATGGAGAAGACGTTGTCGAGGCTCAGCATGCGCTCGGCGTGAACCACGGGGTCGAAGAGCGCGACATCCGCGCGTCCGCCCACGTTCTGAGTCGGCGAGTCCTGGCTCTGCAGCTCGGGGAAGAGACGCTCGATCTCTTCGAGACGGTGCATCAGCCCGTCGTACTCGGCGTCGGAGACCAGGGTGGTGTCGCGGTCGTAATAGGCGTCGCGCAGTTCGAGGATGCGGGTCGTCAGCTGCTGCGTCGCGGCGCGGGCGCTCTCGAGTTCGTTGGGTGCGTAGTTGTCTGCCACCCCCCAAGTGTAGGCATCGCATCCGACACCGCCCGAGCGATTGACCGCGACCGAATCCGTGCCATAGAGGGGCTCGCCGGCCTAAAGGTGCCGATCAGACCCGCTAGCGTTGCGGGATGAGCGAAACCCAGAAAACCGCGACCCTGACCGACTGGCAATCGCTCTGCGACAGCCTCACGACCGATCCGGCCCTCTTCTCCGAGGTGCGCCTCGCCGTCGAGAGTCCCCTCCGCTATCTCGAGCGCTTCCGCGCCCGGCTGGCGCTGCGCGGCATCACAACGCCCGAGGGCGTGTCGCCCTGGTTGGCGCTCGTCGACTGGCTCGACGAGAACGACCGGCTCGTCGAGCTCGACGAAGACACCTCGAGCGAAGACCTGGTCGACTACCTCTCGACGCTCCCCGTGGTGGCGGGTTCGGGAGCGAACCTGCGGCCGGTCGCGGCACAGGACGTGCACCTCGCCTACTCGGTGCCGCGAGCGAACGTGCTGCTCGCACCGCACTACTGGACTCTGCTCCACCTCGACACCGAGACGGCGTCGTACCCGCTGGCTCTGGTCTCGACCGAGGCCGCGCCCCGCATCACCGCCCTCGCCGCGGCGGTCGGCCACTCAGCACGCACGATCGACGAGTCCGATGCCGAAGACGCGGCTCGTTCCGGGCTCACCGGATACTCCTACCCGCTCGCGCAGGCAGCTCCGGTGCAGACCGGTCCGCGCCCGGGCAACGTCGGCCTGCGCATCCTCGGCTTCTTCATCGACTCCGTGCTGCTCTACGGCGTGCTCATGGGCGGGATCTGGCTCGGCATCACCGTCACCGGCACCACCAGCGGCTGGCAGATTCCGACCGTCATGCTGGTCGTCGCCGTTGCCTACCTCATCGGTCTCGCGATCGTCGTCGGCCGCACCGGCCAGTCGCTCGGCCTGCTGATCGTCGGCCTGAAGGTGGTCAAGGCCGACTCCGTCGCCGCCCCGGGATTCGCCTCGGCACTCGGCCGCGGCGCGCTGCTGTTCTTCGCGCCGTTCGCGATCTGGCTCGTGGTGCTCATCGTCACCACGCTCGTCGATCCGCGGGGGCGCGGACTGCACGACAAGGCCGCCGCCACCTTCGTGGCCTACGCCCGGGGCGCGAACGCGGTTCGGTAGGCGTCTCTAGGCGGGAACGGCGACGGCGCTGACCGTGCGGGCGATCGTGCACTGCCCGAGCACGCGCGTGCCGACGTAGACGACGGCGGTCTGGCCGGGCGATACGCCGTTGATCGGCTCGACCGGACGGATGACCATCTCGCCGTTCTCGACGGAGACGACCGCCGCGACCGGGTCTGCGTGCGCGCGGATCTGCACCTCGCAGTCGAACGGGGTGATGGAGCCGTTCTCGCCGACCTCGGCGATGCCCGACTCGACCGGGCCGAGACCGGCCCAGGTGAACTTGGTGCCGGCGAGCTCGGAGAGGTCGAGCGCCTCCTTGGGGCCGACGACGACGGTGTTGGTCTTGGGCTGCACCTCGAGCACGAAGCGCGGCATGCCGTCGTCTGACGGGTAGCCGATGCTCAGGCCCTTGCGCTGGCCGATCGTGAAGGCGAGCGCGCCCTGGTGGGTGCCGAGCACCTTGCCGGAGCGGTCGAGGATCTCGCCCTGCTCGGCGCCGACCTTCTCGGCCAGCCAGCCGCGGGTGTTGCCGTCGGGGATGAAGCAGATGTCGTGGGAGTCGGGCTTGTTGGCGACGCTGAAGCCACGGGCGGCGGCCTCGGCACGCACCTCGGCCTTGCTCGGCGTCGAGCCGAGCGGGAAGAGCGAGTGCTCCAGCTGGTCGGCGGTCAGCACGCCGAGAACGTAGCTCTGGTCTTTCGCCCAGGTGGCCGCGCGGTGCAGTTCGGCGTTGCCGTTCGCATCACGGCGCACATCCGCATAATGTCCGGTGGCGACCGCGTCGAAGCCCAGCGCGAGCGCCTTCTCGAGCAGCGCCGAGAACTTGATGCGCTCGTTGCAGCGCATGCAGGGGTTGGGCGTTCGGCCGGCCGCGTACTCGTCGATGAAGTCCTCGACGACGTCGAGCTTGAACCGCTCGGAGAAGTCCCACACGTAGTACGGGATGCCGATGATGTTCGCGGCCCGCTGGGCGTCCATCGAGTCTTCGATGGTGCAGCAGCCGCGGGCGCCGGTGCGCAGGGTGCCCGGCATGCGGCTGAGCGCTAGGTGCACCCCGACGACCTCGTGTCCTGCTTCGACGGCGCGGGCCGCGGCAACCGCCGAGTCCACGCCGCCACTCATCGCCGCTACAACCTTCATGGGTTCCAGTGTACGTGCGGCTTTCGATACGCGCCCGAGAGGGCACCACTCGACGCCAGCGTCAGCGCCCGAACGTGGGCTGGCGTTCGGCGAGGCCCGCCCGCCCCGCCCGCGCCACGGCGTCGGGAAGAGCGGCGACCAACGCGTCGACCTCGGCGCGCGTCGTGTGGGTGCCGAGCGTCATGCGCAGCGCGCCGCGGGCGTCCGCCTCGCTGAGCCCCATCGCGATGAGCACGTGCGACGCCTCGGGGACCCCGGCCTGGCAGGCGGATCCGGTAGAGACCGAGAACCCGGCGACGTCGAGGAGGAAGAGCAGCGAGTCGCCCTCGCAGCCGGGGAAGGTGAAGTGCGCGTTGCCGGGCAGCCGGCCATCGGGTGTCGGGTCGCCGCGGAGGATCGCCGTCGGAACGGCGTCGCGGATGCCCGCCACCAGCCGGTCGCGCAGCTCCCGCAGTGAGGCGGCGTGCGCCCCGAGGTCGGCCGTCGCCTGACTTGCCGCCAGCCCGAACGCCACCGCTCCGGCGACGTCCTGGGTTCCGGAGCGGGCGCGCTGCTGGTTGCCGCCGTGGAAGAGGGGCACGATGGTGGCGCTGCGGGCGATCACCAGAGCGCCGATGCCGACGGGGCCGCCGATCTTGTGGGCCGAGATCGACATCGCCGCGACGCCGAGGGCATGGAAGTCGATGGGCAGATAGCCGTAGCCGGCGATCGCGTCGACGTGCACCGGCACGTCGTGCACCGCGGCGAGCGCGGCGACTTCGGCGACCGGCTGCACCGTGCCGACCTCGTTGTTCGCGCCGAGCAGGGTGACCAGGGCGACGTCGGGGCCGAGGGCTGCCTCGAGGGCGACCAGGTCGATACGGCCGAGGCCGTCGATCGGGATCCATTCGATCACGGCGCCCTCGTGCTGCTCGAGCCAGTCGATCGTGTCGATCGTGGCGTGGTGCTCGCCGCGCGGCACGAGGATGCGCCTGCGGGCACCGTCGGTCGCCGGGCCGGTCGAAGCGCGCGCCCACCAGAGTCCCTTGATGCCGAGGTTGACCGCCTCGGTACCGCCGCCGGTGAAGGTGACCTCGACCGAGTCGGCGCCGACCGACGCCGCGACCCGTTCGCGGGCCTCCTCGAGCATCCGCTTCGCGTTCTGTCCCTGGGTGTGGATCGACGCCGGGTTGCCGACGACGGCGAGCGCCGAGGCGTACGCGGCGATGACCTCGGGCGGCATCGGCGAGGTCGCCGCGTGATCGAGGTAGATGGCCATGTAACAAGCATGACTCACCGGGCGCTTAGTGTGGGACGCATGTCAGCCCTCGCCCCGCAGCTCAGCTCACTGGGCGTGCGCGCCACGGCCACCGGCGGTGAGCTGAGAGTGTGGTCGGCGAACGCGACCGCGATGGAGCTCCGTCTCTACGACGAGAAGGACGCGAACTGGCTCGTCTCCTCCGTCTCGATGGTGCGCGGAGACGACGACGTGTGGACCGGCTCATCGCCCGCCCTCGTGGCCGGGGCGCGCTATTCCGTGCGCGCATCCGGCCCCACCGGGCCCACGCACCGCTTCGACCCGACGCTCGACCTCATCGACCCGTACGCCCGCGGACTCGCCCGCACCAACGAGGGCGAGTGGCGTTCGTACGTGCAGGACGACTCGTTCGACTGGGAGGGTGTGACGAAGCCGGCGATCCCGCTCGACCACGTCGTGATCTACGAGGCGCACGTGAAGGGCCTGACGAAGCTCAACCCCGACCTGCCGGAAGAGCTGCGCGGCACCTACGCCGGACTCGGGCACCCGTCGTCCATTCGCTATCTCAAAGACCTCGGCGTCACCTCGGTCGAGCTGCTGCCTATTCACCAGTCGGTGAGCGAGCAGCGGCTGATCAAGCAGGGGCTCGTCAACTACTGGGGCTACAACACGCTCAACTTCTTCACCCCGCACGCCGAGTACGCCACCCGTGCCGCGCAGTCCGGGGGCACGGGCGCGGTGCTGCGGGAGGTCAAGACCATGGTCAAGAACCTGCACGCCGCCGGGCTCGAGGTTCTGCTCGACGTCGTCTACAACCACACGGCCGAGGAGGGCGTGAACGGACCGACCACGAGCCTGCGCGGCATCGACAACGAGTCGTACTACCGGCAGAGCTCCGACGGCACCTATATAGACGTGACCGGATGCGGCAACACCGTCGACTTCGCCATACCCGCGGCCCGTCAGCTGGCCCTCGACTCGCTCAGGTACTGGGCGAACGAGGTGCAGATCGACGGTTTCCGGTTCGACCTCGCGGTGACCCTGGCGCGTGACGAGCGCGTCGAGTTCGACCCGGGTCATCCATTCGTCACCGGCGTCCTCGACGACCCGTCGCTCGCCGGCGTCAGGATGATCGCCGAGCCGTGGGACGTCGGCATGGGCGGCTGGCAGGTCGGGCGGTTCCCGCGCGGCTGGAGCGAGTGGAACGACGGCTACCGCGACCGCATGCGCGACTTCTGGCTCACCGACATCGGGGCCGCCCGGGCGAACGGCCTCGCGCCGAATGGCATCGGCTCGCTCGCCCGCCGCCTCGCCGGGTCGGCGCACGTGTTCTCGCACGACCGCGGGCCGTTGGCGTCGGTGAACTTCATCACGGCGCACGACGGCTTCACGATGGCCGACCTCACGTCGTACTACACGAAGCACAACCTCGGAAACGGCGAGAACAACCGCGACGGCACGAGCGACAACCACTCGTTCAACCACGGCATCGAGGGGCCGACCGACAACCCGGTGATCCTCGCGTCGCGGCAGCGGGCGCTGCGCAACCTGCTGGGCACGCTGCTGCTGAGCGCCGGCATCCCCATGCTCACGGCCGGCGACGAGTTCGGGCGCACGCAGCGCGGAAACAACAACGCGTACTGCCACGACAGCGAGCTGACCTGGGTGCCATGGCAGCGCGAGGAGTGGCAGCGCGAGATGCTCGACGTCACCCGGCTGCTGGTCAGGCTGCGGGCGGAGAACCCCGCCCTCCGACCCGTGCGGTTCGGCCGCTTCGGCGAGACGGTTCCGAGCGCGACGCAGATGGACTGGTACAACAAAGAGGGCCTGTCGATGTCGGAGGACGACTGGGACTCCCCGACCGAACGCACGCTGCAGTACCTGGCGGCGTCGACGCCGGAGTTCGAGGAGTTCAACCGCATCCTGCTCATCGTGCACGGCCTCGAGGACGCCATCACCGTGACCCTCCCCGAGCACGAGGGGGTCACGGCCTACGAGCGCATCTGGGACTCCGCGACGGGCGAGAACGGCGGAGAGCACGGGCCGGGCAGCGAGCTCATGGTCGCCGGAACGTCGATGCAGCTGTTCCGCGCGCACTAGCCGCACCCCGCCCCCGGTCGATTGGGCCACAATAGGCAGATGGCTAAGCACACGGATGCCGCGGGCGGCACCCCCGCGACGGTGGCACTGACGGCGGCCGGCATCCGGTTTCTCCCGCACGCCTACGAGCACGACCCCGCGAACACCAACTTCGGCACCGAGGCGGCGACGATGCTCGGACTCGACCCCGAGCAGGTGTTCAAGACCCTGCTCGCCGACGTCGACGGGCACCTCGTCGTCGCGATCGTGCCGGTGACCGGCACGCTCGACCTGCGCGCCCTGGCCCGCGCGCTGGGCGGCAAGAAGGCGGTCATGGCCGACCCGGCCGTCGCCCAGCGCAAGACCGGGTACATCCTCGGCGGGATCAGCCCGATCGGACAGAAGACGCAGCACCCCACCGTGCTCGACGAGACGGCGGAGCTCTACGCCTCGATCTTCGTCTCCGGCGGCCGCCGCGGTTTCGACATCGAACTCGCCCCCGCCGACCTGCTCGCGGTCACGAACGGCCGGATCGCGGCGATCGCCCGCGAGTAGCGGCCGGCCCCTGAGCCTCGGTCCCTGAGCCCGTCGAAGGGCGGTCCCCGAGCCTGTCGAAGGGCGGTCCCTGAGCCCGTCGAAGGGCGGTCCCTGAGCCCGTCGAAGGGCGGTCCCTGAGCCTGTCGAAGGGCCTCGTCGCGCCGATCATCCGGCTCGGTGGCGGCAGAATGCTGTTCCGGCGAGGTGACAACAGCAATCTGCCGCTACTGACCGCCCGACCAAGCACGGGTGCGCACGTCGACCTTCCGGTATGCGCACCGGCGCTTCGACAGGCTCAGCGACCGACCGTGTGTGCGCTTCGACAGGCTCAGCGACCGACAGGCTCGGCGACCGAGCGGCTCAGACCGCCGCCGCTAGATGGCGGCGGCGATGAGCCCCATCTCGGCGGCCGACGCGAGCAGCGGATGCCGCGGCACGACGCGCACGTTGTAGCCGAAGCTGCCCGCCCGTCCGAGAGGCACGCTCCCCGCGAAGGTCGCGGTGCCGTTGGTCTCGCCGGTCTGCTCGAGGGGTGCGTGCTGGGTCTCGACGAGCTGGTCGCCGTCGCGGGCGCGTCCGTAGACGACCTCCACGGCGACGTCGTCAGAAGTGAGCCCGCCGAGCGCGACCTGCGCGCGCACGTGGAGGGTGTCGCCGACCTGGGGCAGGGCGTCCACTCCCCCGGACTCGACGTGGGTGACCTGCACAGACGGCCATGCGGCGTTCACGCGCGTCTTCCAGAGCGCGAGCTCGCGCGCCGGCTGGTTGGAGTTGGCGGTGATCGCCGTCTCCGCGGCCGCGGCCGGGATGTACAGCCGCTCGACGTACTCCCGCACCATGCGGTCGGCCGAGAGCACGGGCGTCAGCGTGGAGAGCGTGTGCCGGATCGACTGCACCCAGCGGTGCGGCACACCGTCGTCGCCGCGGTCGTAGAACCGGGGCGCGATCTGGTGCTCGATGAGGTCGTACATGCTGTCGGCCTCGAGCTTGTCGCGCTCGGCGCTGTCGCCCGCGGAGTCGGCCGACGGGATCGCCCAGCCGTTCTCCTCATCGTAGAACTCCGCCCACCAGCCGTCGAGGATCGAGAGGTTGAGCGAACCGTTGAGCGCCGCCTTCATGCCGGAGGTTCCGCAGGCCTCGAGGGGGCGCAGCGGGTTGTTGAGCCAGACGTCGGTGCCGGGGTAGAGCAGCTTCGCCATGGCGATGTCGTAGTTCGGCAGGAACACGATGCGCTCGCGCACGTCGTGCTCGGCGGCGAACTCGACGAGGCGCTGGATCAGGCGCTTCCCCTCGTCGTCGGCGGGGTGCGACTTGCCCGCGATGACGATCTGGATCGGACGCTCCGGGTGCAGCAGCAGCGAGCGCAGCCGGTTCTCGTCGTGCAGCATCAGCGTGAGCCGCTTGTAGGTGGGCACGCGGCGCGCGAAACCGATGGTGAGGATGTTCGGGTCGAGAAGCGACGAGTACCAGGCGGGGTCGCCCACCCCCGGGTTCTGTTCGCGCCAGGCGTCGCCCACCCGGCGGCGGGCGTCGGTGACCAGCTGCTGACGCATCGCGCCGCGCACCTGCCACAGCTCGCCGTCGGAGATCTGCTCGGAGTTCCAGTCGGTGGCGAAGAGGTCGCCGGCGCCGAACTTCGACTCGGCGAGCCCGAGCAGCAACGGGTCGGTCCAGGTGGGCGCGTGCACGCCGTTGGTGACCGAGGTGATCGGCACGTCGTCTTCGTCGAACCCCGGCCAGAGGGCGCCGAACATGCCGCGGGAGACATGGCCGTGAAGTTGCGAGACGCCGTTGGCGCGCTGGCCGAGGCGCAGCCCCATGACCGCCATGTTGAAGGTGTCGGCGACGCCGCCCTCGTAGTCCTCGGCGCCGAGTGCGAGCACGTCTTCCGGATCGACGCCGGGCAGCAGCTCGGTGTCGAAGTACCGTTCGATGAGCGACGCGTCGAAGCGGTCGATTCCGGCCGGAACCGGGGTGTGGGTGGTGAACACCGTACCGGCGCGAACCACCTGCAACGCCTCGGAGAACGACAGTCCGTCGCCGATGAGGTCGCTGATGCGCTCGAGGCCGAGGAAGCCCGCGTGACCCTCGTTGGTGTGGAAGACGAGCGGTTCCGGGGTGCCGGTGAGCTGCGTGAACACGCCGATGGCCCGCACTCCGCCGATGCCGAGCAGCAGCTCCTGCAGCAGACGGTGCTCGCCGCCGCCGCCGTAGAGACGGTCGGTGACCGAGCGAAGCTCGTCGTCGTTCTCGGGCACGTCGGTGTCGAGCAGAAGCAGTGTGACCCGGCCCACCTTCACCTGCCAGATGCGGGCGGCGAGCGCGCGTTCGTCGGGCAGGGCGAGGGTGATCATCGCCGCCCGGCCGTCGGGGTGCCGCACCACGCTGAGCGGAAGGCCGTCGGGGTCGAGCACCGGGTAGGTCTCCTGTTGCCAGCCCTCGCGGGAGATCGCCTGGCGGAAATAGCCCGAGCGGTAGAACAGCCCGACGGCGATGATCGGCACGCCGAGGTCGGACGCGCTCTTGAGGTGGTCTCCGGCGAGGATGCCGAGACCGCCCGAGTACTGCGGCAGGGCCGCGGCGATGCCGAACTCGGGCGAGAAGTAGGCGATCGAGGCCGGCGCGCCCTCGATGCCCTGGTACCAGCGCGGCTCGGTGAGGTAGGTGTGCAGGTCGGCGAGCAGCGCGCTGGTGCGCCAGACGAAGTCGTCGTCGGCGGCCAGCTCGTCGAGTCGCGACGGCTCGACGGCCCCGAGCAGCGCGATGGGGTCGCGCCCGCTCTCGTCCCACTCGCTCGGGGCGATGGATGCGAAGTGCTGCATGGTGGGCTCGTGCCACGACCAGCGCAGGTTGCCCGCCAGCTCCTCCAGCCCGCTCAGTGCCTCGGGGAGTACGGTGCGGACGGTAAATCTACGGATGGCTTTCACCCGACAACCCTAGAACATCCGGTGTCGCGCCCGGGAGAAATCGAGATGGCCGGTCGGAGGCCGAATTGCGACCGGTAGCAGCCCGGCGACTACCGGGTGCTCATGGCCGCGAGGGTCTCGCGGTCGTTGATGACGACGGATGCGACCAGGGTGTCACCGGCGGGGATGGTCTCGTCGAGGTCGCTCCAGGTCGCGCCCCCGTCGTCGCTCGACATGGTGCCGAGCGCGAGTCCGTCGGCGTCGACGATCGTGAGATCCACCGTGGAGTTCTCGAGGATCGTGCCGTCGGTCGGCTTCAGGTGCGCGCCGACGACCTTGTCGTCGCCGAGCTCGGCGTCGAAGTCGGTCACCCAGGCGACGGTCACGCCGGTGACGGCCTCGGCGGTCAGATTCTGGCGGAGGTCCGATTTCGTGGTCTCGAGGTGGTTGAGATTGGCCGCGACGACGGCGGCCGCGACGAACGCGGCGGAGGCGGCGAGAATTGACAGAATCTGCTTGCGAGTGGGCATCGTCTTCCTAGGGAGTAGACACGATTACCGCAACAAGACGACCGTGGGGCGGGCGCCGTGCCATCCGTGGCACTTCTAGTGACTCGACTAGGTTGCTTCAGTCCACGGATTCGGGCCCGTGAACATCGTGAAGGGAAATCGTGCGAAGACGGTGGATCTGCTAGGCATCCCCGGATCGAGCGACTCTTTCTTCGAGACTAATTGTAGTGAGAAGTCGATGCAAATTCATTCACCCACAAGTGGGGGTACACGCCCGGTCCCCCAACATACCGACCGCCGAAAAGCAATGCCCCGCGCCATCCGGCAAAGACGGTACGGTCGAATTGTGGCGACTACAGAGAACGACAGGGTGGCCGCGAGCAGCGGCCCCGCTCAGCAGACCGAATACAAGGCGAAAATCGGGCGTATCCCCATACGCTTCCTCGCTCCTCAGCAACCGGAGAACCGCTGGCCGGCGAAGGCGTACGCGGGAGAGGCCGTGCCGTTCTCGGCGACGATCTTCCGCGAGGGGCACGACATCATCGGCGGCACGTTGCTGCTGACCGATCCCCGGGGTACAACCTCCCGGCACGCCATGTCCCCCGGCGCCCCGGGCACCGACTCGTGGCACACCACCGCCGTCGTCGACGCTCCGGGCCCGTGGACGTTCCGCGTCGAGGCGTATACCGACGACTGGGCAACGTGGCTGCACAACGCCGAGATCAAGGTGCCCGCGGGCATCGACCTCGACCTCATGTTCACCATGGGCCTCGAACTGCTGGCCCGCGCCGAGCAGACGACGACCGTGACGGATGCGGCCGCGGTGCTCGCAGACACCGCCCTCCCCCCGGTCGAGCGTCTCGCCGCCGCCACCGCCCCCGAGATCACCGCGATCATGGCCGCCGAGCCCCTCGCCAGCCTCACCACGCTGAGCGAGACCCGCACGCTCAGGGTCGAACGCGCCCGCGCCGGTGTCGGCAGCTGGTACGAGTTCTTCCCCCGCAGCGAGGGCGCCAAGCGCCGCAAGGACGGCACCTGGGTCTCGGGCACCTTCCGCACGGCGGCGAAGCGGATCCCGGCCGTGGCCGAGATGGGCTTCGACGTGCTCTACCTTCCGCCGATTCATCCGATCGGCCGCAGCTTTCGCAAGGGCCCCAACAACACGCTCGACGCCGCGGCCGGCGACCCCGGCTCGCCGTGGGCGATCGGCTCGGCCGACGGCGGCCACGACGCCATCCACCCCGAGCTCGGCACGGTCAAGGACTTCACCTACTTCCTGGGAGTCGCCAAGAAGAACGGCGTCGAGGTAGCGATCGACCTGGCGCTGCAGTGCTCGCCCGACCACCCGTGGGTGACCGAGCACCCCGAGTGGTTCACCACG
>Ga0247803_1001297_pt1 | contig 13136 bp, 13 predicted proteins | sample UWRJL014104B1_FD_180928 | JGI IMG/M metagenome (GOLD analysis project Ga0247803, IMG submission 180928) | Plant litter microbial communities from Arlington Agricultural Research Station in Wisconsin, United States - UWRJ-L014-104B-1 | ecosystem: Environmental > Terrestrial > Plant litter >...
ACGAGTGCTCCACTCCACCACTCCAGCACTCCACCACTCCACCACTCCCCTCCTGCACAGCCATCGCACCCTCCTGCAGCATTCACATCCCGCCCCGGTGCTCGCCTCCCTCCCGCCCATCTTTCCATCTCCACTCGTCTCAGTGACCACGGCGAGTACCCCCGTGGCCGTCGTCGCGGTTCCACGCCCTCCGTCGCACCAGCTCCGCGGGCCTCGGGGAGCGCACAGCAGGGGGCCCCGCCCGTCGCAGGGTTGCTCCTGAGTGCTGGATGCTGGATGCTACAATGCCTACGCACCGTGGTGATGCTACATGTACTATGCCCAGATGGCGCGCGACTAGACGGCCGACCTGCTGCTTCCAGTGCGCCATGACGCCCAAGGCCGTTGCACCTGCGAGCACTCACTCTGCGGCCTTCTGCTTCGTCCCGGGCAGGCGTGGGGCCCCAATATCGGCCTTCCCTTCGGTCTCTCAAGCTTCTCACGCAGATGGCCCCGGGAAGCCAATGGCCACGGCGCTGGTGAGGCCAACCCTGCCGCCAAGCACCCTGCTCCACGGCTGAATTCCCGCCTCACCGGGCCTTTTGATTCGAGCAGCAGCCGGGACGGTGCCAACGGGCGTCCAGGATTCCCGGCGCAGCTCCCGCTTTCTGGAGATCGATTCATGCGCCCACAGCCAGCCCGCTGCTCACTCGTCGTGTGAGCGCCAGCGCCACTGCCCGTCGAGGCTCCGCCTGCGTGCGCTGAGGGGGGACACAAAGAACCATCACGCCATGAGGCACTCGTTGGGTGCTCCACGCCAGCCGCGCATCCAACCATCCAACCATCCACCGAGCAAGCCCACCTAACCAACGAATCGACGACTCTGGGTGGTAGCCTAGACCACCACCGTCACGCCCCATACGGCCAAGGGATCCGGACGCGCCTGCTTTGCCATCGTCCGCTATCCACGTGCAAAGCGCACACCCAAGACCAACGTAGACGAAACGTCGACGGTCCCGACTCGCCTTCCCTTGCTGCACACAACAGCTCTGTGTGATCCGATGCAGGCTCCCGCAGGAACCGCTGGCGGTATCATGGTCGGCATCGTCTCGGCCCCGTAACCTCATCCTGGCCTGTCACAAATGGCTCGGGTCACCAAAGGAACGTTGACGATTCATCCGAGATTTGTACTTTGGACGCGCATTCCTCCGAGTTCCGCACCCCAAACGCGACACCCGATGCAATCTCGCTCGCATAGTCCCGATTTCCTGGATTGGGTCCTTTGCATTTATGCTTACCGCTCAGCTTTGGCATTCCTCGAGTCGCAAACAGCCTAAATGGAATATAGGACGGTCTGCTATGATAACAGGTACTGTATAGGGCGCATCGCTTCGTTGGCATCTCTTCGACTTCTAGAAAAACGCCACGACACTTCTAGGGAACCACCTTCTTGCCCACCAAGTACAGGTTCAGGTCTCGTAAATGCTGTTCTAGGGTTCCAGTGCCTGTGCTTAGGCTACCCGCTCTTGCTGCATGTGACACAGTTCGTGGCCAAAGAGTGACGAATCTATCTGGATGATTGAGCCCGTTGTACCGAGTGCGCAGCATTGGCAACACCGAAACTCAAGAGCAGTAGTTCCTTCCTACGGTACAAAGAGGATCCAATATTGCTCTCATCGAGCATACCCACACTACTTCGTATCACACGTTCACCTTTTCATCCACTGGCACAACAATTTGACAGCCATTCTTGACCTCAACCACGTTGCAGAGCGGAAGCCGAGCATGCTGGTGGCATTTGCGCGTCGAAATAGAGTAGAGAAAGCATCAGGAGTTATTGGGAGCTTTGGAGATGGAGTTGCAGATTCTGTGAGGAGCAAGGTACCAGGCGCGACGATTGCGTTACCAGGCGTCACCAGGAGTTACCACCCGGTGCTATTTGGACGTGAAATGGAGACGTCCAAAGCATCAGAAACCGATCTTCGCGGCCACGCCTTAGATCCCCTCATCTTTTGAACCTCACAGAATTCCTCTCTTACACCATGGGCCTTGCCTCTCACACTTCCCCATTCACATTCCACATCGTTCACACTCCACACTATTGAAACTCCTGCAAATACGCGCTATCCTTTATCGCACCGCGCCACTCTTATCCATGGTCCCTTGTTCCCCAATTGTCGCAAGTTTTGACAGTTTTACCTCAACCACGGTTGAGACTACCACATTTCAGCACCGAATGAGCGATGCAATGAATACGCCCGTAGCCGCGCGAGTTGTATTGATTGCGTCAGAACCACATGGGGAAGTCTTAGGTGCGCCGTTTGGACTGGTACCCCCATAAAGCCATGTGTTTGGCGTCCATGGGGCGTAATTCCGCGTACCTGGGCACGAATTATGGTTTGGAGATGGTTGGGCAAAGATGAGAAGAAGCGACGGGGGAGGGGCGATGAATAGAAGGCAGAGGTAGAGGTTTCTCTCTTGGAGCCGCGACCACAGCGTACAAGGAGGATGTTCACCTGCAACTCTGGGAAGTGAGGGGCCTTGGAACTATTTGTATAGCGTCCATAGAAGGTGTATCTACGTACCAGGACACGAAGTATGGATGGCGATGGCTGGGGAGATCAAAAGCAGGAAGGGGAAGAATATCGGGGGAGGGATGGAAAGTCTTCTGTGGAACGATAATCTGCGCAGGTGAAATGGGGTGTTGACCTGCAGCTTAGGGTGGACTGACCTGCAGCTCTAGGTGAATCTGCTTGCCGCTCTGGGCGTGTTTGCCCGCAGCTCTCGGATTGTTGGCTTTTTGCTGTTGGCTTATTGGCGACACCACGAGATTGCTACGAGCATGCCCTGTGTCATCTAATGAAGGCATCGTTCGAGTCTGGAGAATAGTTTAGACTCGCCACGCCAGTCTCGTTCATGTCCAAATATCGACTTACTGCGAAACCATGATGCACCATGTCTCTCAGATGTATACCTTTTCGAATCCACATGCGCTGGCATCTCAGCCGCGGCAATTGTTACTTGAAACACAGTACATGTATGATGATGATGTCAGAAGCACTTTCGATGCTGCGAAGATTCGTTGTGATAAGTGACATGTGAGATAGATGTTCCATGTCTGACGGGTATCTTGTGAAGTCGATCCGTCCAAACGCCATACTCCGCACCCCAAAACCCGACATGTGTCCAAAGATCCCCCAAGCCAAGACCCGAGAAAGTAAAAGAAAAGCCTTCCCCAAGAGGCAAACCCCATCAAACTCCCCGTCGCATCCCCCTCTCCAATACGGCCTCCTCCTCCAACCTCACAATCTCCACGCGTGTTCCCTCATCCCCTTTCCCGCCACCAATCATATGTGTACCCGTCTCATTGAACCACCGACTGCTACTATGCCAGCTCGGCAACCCCTCTGGGTCCTCGTCCTCATTCTTACATCCCCTTCTGCATCCGCCGCCCTGCCGCCAGCTCGTGCCTGCCCACTTCATACATCGCGCATATTCTGCACAGCGCCCCGCTCTCCGCCGCTTCAGCAGACTGTAATCGTTGAGCGTGGTGCGTGGAAGTGTGCGACGCAGTGTTATGGTAGATTTGGCGACGAAGTCGGAGATGGGGATGCTGAGGTGGGACATGGCGGCTGCGGTTGTCTCGAGGGATTCGAGGTGGTAGATTATTTCCGACTCGTCGCGGAGCCAGTATTTTGCGCTGGCAGGCTCAACCTGAGTCTCAGCTTGACTCCGGGTCATTTGAAAGATGGAGGGTTTCCGCTTGAGAAGTTTGCGCGTTGCGGACTCCTTGCTGGGAGCTGGAGTTGAAGGTAGGGGTGTGATGGCTTGCACGATGCATTCGTCTAAATCTTCGAAGGAGGAGAAGTTGTTGAGTTCCCACTCGAGCACCTCTTGCTCGCAACCGATCATGCCGTAGTAGACTAGGTCTTTAAGCTCCATGAGCAATTCGAATATCATTCTCTGAGGTACTGGTCGTTGTTGAAAGAGCGTTTGTATGGGAGGAAGGAATTTGCGGATGATTTCTCCGCCGGTGTACATGTTCTTTCCGTTGGCAAAGGGTACGTTGTCGGCCATTTGAAGTTCGATCTTGGACATTTGGCGCGACAGGCCGGCGGTAAGGTGGCGGACTTGTATGAGCGGGTTTTGCGTGAGTGAGCTTTGCAGTGCGGGTGGAAGGTCTGTGAAAGACACCTCGCCCGCAAGCACCACCAGCGCCTCGGCCAGTTCCTTCTCCTTCTCGCGCAGCTCGCGTCTTTGAGCCTGCATGCTCCGCCATGGAACGACAAAGCCTATGCTCCTTCCATCCGCGGCCCCAACTGCGCCTTTCCGTCCCACCTCATCGCCCGCCGTCTCTCCCACAGTATGCTTCCCATATTTCGGCGCTTTCGCTCCCCTTACACCCTCCGGATGATACTGGAATGTAAGTAGCAGGTCGTTCTGGTCGCGTGGGTTCCGAAGGTTGCGAAAAACGTTGAGGACCGTGTTGGTGGAGAAAAGATGTTGGTATGGCGACATGTTTGGACGCACGGAGCTGGCTCTCACATCGCTGGACGGGAGCGGAAGAGAAGTGGTATGTATGTGTCGAACGAAGGTGGGATGTGAAGCGGCGGGTTTGAGTGTCTCGTCAGTGCGTGAGCCGGAATCCTGCGTGTTAATAAGGCTGATTGACCTCGGACGTTTATTGACCCAAACATGGTGCCGAGAAGGGCATGGCGCGGGTATGTTGGCGGCATTAGGCGTCTACACGTGGGGCTGTCTCCCGCTTGCCGGCTCGGAACGCCGATGTCTGTCGAGAGCACTTTTTTCTTGGTGGGTAATTGGAAATATCACTCGCACACAACCCTGCACTTTCCATCCGAAGTTACAAGTGTCCCGGGCTTTGCGGAGAACATGGGCTGCCCCTCGGGCTGAGACGCGACTTCTTGGCACTACTGCGGACCTGCATGCGATCCATCAGCACTGCTACCTTCTCGAACACAACACACTACCGATTGCTCGCCTTACTCCTAAAACACCTTCGCGTCTCGATTCGACGTTTCTACCTCCCCCATGATATCGCACCGGCTGGCTGGCCGACCTTATCCCAGCGCAGCGGTGCGCTGAGCGTCAGCGTCGCAACCACCACGTTTCGCGACCTCGCAAACCTCACAGATGCAGCTCCCTAAGCTGACACGTCTGCAATCGAGGCTACTCGCCTCCGTATTTGCCACCACTCTCGTCGTCGTCCTGTGTTCAAGCTTCGAGCCGCACAATCTCGTCTACGCCGCTGAAATCCCGATTCCCGAGTCCGGACAGGATGGCGAGTTTGCAGGGTCGATACCGCTGGCCTTGCCAGATGTACTGCCGATAGAGTCGGGGAGTCACGATGTGGACGAGAGGAGTGATGGAGTTTATGCGCCGGATTTCGCATATTTTGATCGGAGTGTAGTGGGGAGACAGCAGGAGGAGGTGAAGCAGTTGACCGACAACAAGAAGGAAGACGGACAGGCGGCCCCGAACAGTACACACTTCTTTAGATTCAAACCGGACCGGTCAAGAAGTATCAGGGCGCGGACAGTACCGGGCGATGTGCGTGGTGGAGACAACATATCGGAGGGGAATGCGGTTGAAGAGGAGGACATCGATGAGGATGCCGAAGAAACCGACGAGGACGGAATAGAGAAGCGACAATCCTCGAGTAAGATATGGATATCTGCAAATGCATGCAGCGCGCCACTTCCCAGCGTAAAACTCATTACCGGCCAGACACCACAGCTTACTCTTTACGTCTCGACATCGGCCAGGAATCAAAAACCTGGGCCAAACACTCCGGACACAACTGCTGTTCCCTTTATCAGTGGGTTCGCCAATCTCACATTGCAGACAGGAAACGAGGTGTACATGGGTGTGGCCGCGCCGGCCTTGGCCGATGGCTGGAACGGAAGCTGGAGTTATGAAATCGCCGCCAGTATTCAAGGACAGTACCACAACTACGCCAACAACAGCCAGTTCATCTTCATGGTAGACACGGATAGCGAGTCGGCACTCTTCATCACCCACAACTTGACAAACTCAAATAGTTCCGACGAAGTCAAAAAGTGGATGGACCGGAACCCCTTCGATATGTACGCGTTTCCTTCGTCCAACTGGAGCAACACGAATGGCCTCGAGGCCTCGTATTGTGGGTTGAAGTCGCAATTCGACGCTGGCAGCATCAAGGTCAATAAGAACATCACTACCATCTTTGGACAAGGGCAGCCTGCAGGGCGGTTCCATATTTCGGGCTTGACGGCGAAGACGAAATACACCGGATTTCTCACTGTTGCTGGCAGCGATACAGGGCCCATGGACCTCCCAGGAATCGAGACAGTACGCGGTGGTGGCGAAGTATTCCAGCAATTTCAATGGACAACAAAAGCCGGTAAGCCTGCATCATCCTCTTCCACCTCTCCAGGCTCCCGAACCTCGTGCTAACAATCACCCCATAGACGATTCCTGCCAAGTAATCTTCGGTCTCGAATTCTGTAATGAAGTCGCCTACGCCGTGCCATCTTCTCCCCAATTCAAACTCAACGACACTGGCCTCAGGCTCCTCTACGACAAGCAAGCAGAAACCCTCTACCAAAACTTCTCAAATTCGCTCGACCAGATCGCCTGCGACACGGCGTCTACAGCACAGTACTCACTCGCACGTACCTGCAACGATTGCCGCCGTGACTACAAGTCCTGGCTTTGCTCTGTCCTTATCCCCCGCTGCGAGGACTGGACTGCCACAGATCCCTGGCTTCAAGAACGCAACATCAATACCCCGTTTGCGGATGGGACGTTTCCGCATGGAAACAACCAAACGAAAGAGTTTAATACGACGATTCGCGAGCGATTTGCATACAATCGATCGCGGAACCCGATGATTGACCAGAGCATCAAGCCGGGGCCGTACAAGGAATTACTCCCCTGTGACGATCTGTGCTTCGATCTTGTGCGCAGTTGTCCGGCGAAACTGGGTTTCGCGTGTCCAAACTCGCCCGCAAAGGAACTTAGCTATGGGACAAGGAATCCCGACAGTTTGAAGTGCAATTTTCCTGGTGCTGTGGTTGACTTGAGTCCATTTAAGGCGGGTGCGAGAGCGTTGATGGTGGAATTGGGGTTGTTGGTATTGCTGGTGACGTTTGCTATTGTGTGGGGTTGGATATAGGACTTTAGAGGGAGAGAGGGTGGTGTGTGGTGCATAAGGTTTGGCGCTGAGGTGCATGGACAGGCGTTTAGAGTTGTTCGTTGCTCGTATGACTTGTATATACCCGAATGAGGTTGGCTTAGACACAGTCAAGGTATAATGTGAACACTTTATGTACGATGCAGCATATACTAGGGATCATGATCTGTTTTTTCTTCGTGTACTTGCCAGTTGTCTCCTGGCATTGGGTCAATCAGAAGCCCAGTGGACTTATACCCAGGGCCTTCCACACGCCCAGTTGGCCGCTCTGCGTAATGGCAGCTTTCGAGTAAATGCATATGGGGCACATGCTGAATATATTGGGAACAAATTTTATATCACTGCTATTAGTCGCGATGCCCATGCAAGAGGCAGATGGAATAGCGAGACGCTTACCAGATTATAGAGTAGTCGAGAAAGCGGCCCGAACGTTTACGACTACGAGCCCTAATCATCTCTGATGCACGATACACCTCAAAGATGTGTCTCTGACGTGGAAGACCCCGAGAGATTGTTGCTGTGGCCCGCGCCCACCGAGTTCCACAGGTCGGTCGCTTCCGCGTTCCAGCCTCCAGGGCGTTTCGAGATACGTCTTCCTCACTTGCCGGCCTGGGACGTCCTCCAACGAGCACATATATCGAGCTGGATATCTAATCCATCCTCTCAACTGTTAGAATAAGATTACGACTCGCTCCCAACATGCCCGGTTCCAAGGTCGCTCCCAGGGCTGCGGCTGAAATCCAAGTCACACCTGTGGTATGTCGCGGAACGCAGCCTAGCGCCCCTCCCCCCGCTTACCCCCCACCCCCCGAACAGTCATGACCCAATCCCCACGTTTCCGCCTATAAAGGCCACAACCCCCTCATCCCCGTTCTTCTTTCCTCTCTCACCACCACCGCCGACAACGAAGCACGAGTCCCGCCCCCACCGCCCGCCGAACCATGAGTGCGCAACTCACCGAGCCGACGATAACCACTCAACCCTTGTAGGAATGGCCGTCTGCTGCAGAGGATCTCTCCGCCGTCTTTGCTGTTCAGTCTCCGAGCCTGGCCCCTTGCCGGCGGGATTCGTTGGTTGAAGCAAAGCGGAACGACGCCACAGATATTTCCAGCGATGCTTTCGAGCGATGCTGTGATGATAGGCCGAAAGGTCCTGGCGATTGTTGCACAGACGTACCCGCACTCCTATACCCTTGCCTTTTCTCTCCGGTGGTTTGTTACACCCCGGTTGAGAGGCTATGTCCTTGGGGCTTGCCTTGCGCTTGCCCTTGGACTAAGGTACGACGTTGTTTGACGATGCCGTTGACGACGTTGTCCCTTCCCTCTGTTGCCTTGTTGGCTTCACGGAGAAACCGGCCGATTCTACGCTTGTCGTCGATGGGCAGCTGAGCGAGACCGCATTGGTGCGGTCGAGCGACCCTTGGGTTCTACCCTTGGGGTTACCGGCGTCGCTCTGGTGTGTCATCCAGACCGACTGCCAAATTGTGTGTTACCACTATTGTGTTACCGAGCTTGATCAAAATCGTCTGCGGCTTCGGTGCAGCGACGAGATTTGAGAGGAGTTTCCTATTGTGTATTCCCGGGCTTGCCCGTTACGAGAGTTTCCTGCGCTGGCCGTTTGAGTAGGGTTGTCCCCGCCCCGGGCCAGGACGTTGCGACTTTGCCTTGCCACGTCCTTTCCTGGTGGAAGATTGCCGCCGACATGGAGCTGTGCACAGCTTCCGACAGGCCGTGAGGCCCTGGCATATTGCTCTCAACGCACCCATCCGCACCCCTTGTGTCTGTATTTACAGATCCAGGTCCTCCTTTGCGGAGGGTCTGTCCGCCGCGCGCTGTCGTCATTTCGATCCAGCCATCTGGTGTTGGTCGTTGGTGTTGCCCATGACCTGGACCCGTCGGGGTCCCATAGTGGTGGCATTCCACTCATGAGATTTCCAAATGAGAACTCCAAATGAGAACTTTACAAGAGAACTTTACAAGAGAACTTGACTGAAGACAAAATATCGCATGGGGTCAAGAGGATATCGACGGCATGGGGAGTGCTGCACACAGGGAACGATGGCGATTGGGGAAGGTGGTCCGGAACTCGACTCGTGCTTCAGGCGAAGACGATCAGGTGTCGATGCCTTCGGGTGTTAGACATGGCTGAGGCAAGAGAGGCCCCCGGGCCGAGGATGGGAGGTTGAAGTCGGACTGCTGCGCCTCCTCGTGGTGCCTCCTGGATAGTCTCTCGGGAGAGACGAACTAGAAGCAGCAGACGCAAATCGCGGTAAGTAATCGTTCCAAGTCAGTTCGACTTGTCTCCGTCATATGGGAGGTAAGTGCGTCCACATTTCATTCGCAAGCCGTCACGTTCATGCTTGTGGTGTCGATGTTCCTATTATCATGGAAGCTACAGGTCGGTGTTGGTGCTGTGCTTGCTTGATACAGGTATATACATATATAGAATATGGATGTCTTATCTCTACTCTTTTTACCTAATCATCTCCTCGGGGATCGCTGTCGTTCCGGCATCATAGTTGCACCTTCACCTCGCTTCAAGATACCAATCAATATCTACGGACAACACACGTCGGAAAACACTCGTCCGACAACACCCGTTGGACTCGCGACTATGGGTCTGCTAGCATACTGTAGGATCCCGCATACCTATATAGATAGCCAATCGCTAGCTTGGGATCGCGTGGTCGGCGAAATTATTACTACCTTGCCCTTCTATCTAGTCCGCGCTAAGACGCTTTGACTTCGGAAGGATGTACCATTTGAATTAACAACCTTGACCGCCGCTCAAAATTAGCGGGTCAGGCCAGAGGAACGGTGGTCCGCAGGGGTCGCAAGGCGTATTTGTCTGTCGAAGGCCTGACATAGACAGCAAGCTCCCCTTAGTATCACCAGGGTAATTCTCGAAAGTTAGTCTCGGGTGATAAAGTCACCTATTGGCTAATGTAAGCGGGAATCCTCCTTCCATCCCCCTGCTAGCGATGGAGGAAATGTATGCGAACGCGGAATACCGCATCCACCGCGAATATGCGCATGTGGTGTGTGCTTTGCCCCAACTTTCGGGACCCTAGCGGTCGGCGATGCCGATGCGTGGAAATTGGTATGGGGTGCGGCGTGTCTGCTGTAGAGTTCCATTCACTGTAACTAGGCTAGACTTACTTGGACCTCTCAGGTTTCTTCGGAATAACGCGCGGTTCGCATAGCGCGGGCTCGCTTTGGACATATCCTGCGAGGCAATCGGAAGCGCCCTAGTATAGAGTGGCATTATTAGTGCCTTGGTAGACTAGTCATCGGTATGTCTTTTGTGGGGGTCAGAGTCCATCCTAATGGACAGAGTTGAGCCCCTTCGAATCCAGAACATCTACTCCCACATTCATATCCAGAGCTAGAGAAAATTGTTGGCATGGACGGACAGAACGTTCTGCTAGATACTTGTTACAATTGACGAATATTGATCGCGCACTAAGTCATTAAAATTTACTTATGTAGATAGGATAGGAGACGCAAGAAAGGGACGTACACACGTCGCGTCCATCACGTTAAAAAGGAATGGCTACATGAATGTAACCAAAATGTATTTGGTTATGGGACGCGGTGCTGATGGCTATGGTACCCAATCTAAGGGCAGTATGCTTAGGTATACGAAGATCGAAACTCCTCGCTAGGGAACAATCAATCAAACTCCTTTCTTGCATGCTTCGTCTCTTGCAATTACTGCTGCGGACCATTTCCCCCCGACTGGTCATCGAACTCAACGCGCCACTGAGCCACAATGCGTTTGCAACACTCGATCGTATCACTCGTCGGCATTGTGTCAGCCCCCCGCCTGAGCACTTCTGTATCTTCTATCCTTGGGAGCTTCTCCGCTTCCCGCAAGGAATTCTCCATCTCTGCTTCTAGCACGACCCATATGTTGCCGTTGCAAACAAGTCCCTCCAAGGTGTTGATGGACCTTCTGCTTTGCTCTCCTTCTCTTCTTGAGCTTGACTGGCTCGCCCTTGTCGCCTCAACGTGATTCTGTCGTGGAATGGTTGCTGACAAGACCTCGGGGGTGTCAAAGCCATGAATAGGGATCAGGTTGGTTGCGGAGGAACCGATCGAGGAGAAGCTGTATTTGAAGATTCCGCGGCCGCGACGACGTAAGGAATGGCTTTGTGTCGAATTTCGGGAGACCCTGGGAATTTTGGATGGTCTGGAGTCTGACATGGTGCGAGCCTGCCGCGGTTGACGTTGCTGAGACAGTATTTGGGCTTCAACCTGCGCAAAAGGTGGGGATCGATGAAGGGCGAGGACAGGAAGAAGATATTTGATATAGTCGATATCTGCCATGATGTTTGCGGAAGCGGAAATAGTTTGCTGCTTGGAAAGCAACATGGTGGTTGCGTGGAGGTTTGCGTAGGGGTTTGCATGGGCGTGAAGCTTTGGTTTCCCAGAGGTCGGTTTGTAAGAGAGTTGTAGTTTAATTTTTCAATCAAGTCGATTCAGATCTGCTAATAACAGCCCCAAAGAGTATTGAAGGCGTGGCCCTGCGCCACAAGGTCCTCCCTGGGTGGTTAGTAAACATGATTCTAGATCTGCAGACAGGATTCTGTATGTGGTGTGCTCTTCGACCTACAGGGATTAAGTTGGACTGTTGTTTGCCTCCACCGCAATTCAGTGCAAGAACACTGCGCGCCGAGGGCCCCTTTAAGGGTGGGACCCTGGACCTCCCATTCATGACAGTTTGATTTGTATCTTGACTATAGCACTGAACAGCAGAATGCGCCCCCGAATCCCGCTCCGATCTTTCGGCGCGCTTGGTTCTCGGCCCATTCGGGCGCGCTTGCCTCCACGTACGCGAACTTGCGCTAATCTAGCGCTACAAGCTATTGTACAGGCTACAATGATCGACCCTCATTTAGGGTTCTGTGGGTCCACGGTAAGCACTTTGATGCTCGATCCTGGATAGATCACGTGGCTTGTATCTTGGCTATGCGTCTTTCAGAATCGAATGCGAAATTCGCAAGGGTATCAGGTCGATCGACTGTCATTCGTATGCAAAGATCTCATGTCAGACATCTTGATGCTTGATGACAAATTTGACTATTGACGTTCGGGTAGTATGGTTCATCTGGTCTATCAGAGCCTCGTCTTGCGAATCAGCCTCGCCGCTAACTGTGGTTTTCCGGAAAATGCCGCACGTGCACAGTACCTTGCAATCGAACAGAGGCATTTCGATGATCCTCAAAGTCCTTTTCCGATTTTTCCCCGACACGACAGTGTATACAGCTCATTACTAACCAAGCGATGGCTATGGTAATCCGTCGTTCTGACAAGTTATGAGGCTGAGGTAATGACGCGGCTATGGAAGTCATGAAGGTGCATGTTGATTCCACGTCAGCAGGCCGCCTATGGAGAACCCACGGATATGCTCCAGGTCTACCGCCGGACGGGTACCAAGTTAGGATATGCGCTCGTAGCAGTGGCTTCGTAGTCTGAGTAAAGAAAATTGGGCTCGTAGCAGGGACGTTAAATCCGAGATATGGCGGTGATTCGCGGCGCCCGGCATCTGAAGCATGCACTGGCCATGCAACCAATCATGCATGTCGTCCGGACCTACTAGGTCGGATCGCAATCGCTTTTGGTTCGCCCGCTCGTATAGGCGCCCCGTGCGTTCGCCTAGCCTTGCCCCCGATCAACTACAAGCGATTGGGCCAGAGCAAGACAGAGGCTCCTCTACCAGACACCTACCTTCAATAAAACGGCTGCACGCTCCCCTCTCCATTCGCGGGTTCGTATAGTCTTTTCATTTTCGATCGAGAAACCAAGTCTCTAGGCTCCATGGTCGCTGCTCAACGTCAGCCAGATCGCGGGGCAAACCCCAAACCACGTGAGCGTGCTTGGAGACCAAAATCTACGAACGGGTGTTTTACATGCAAGTAAGTCGTTGCTCTAGAAGTGTGCAGGAACGCTGCGGCTTACTT
>Ga0247803_1001298_pt1 | contig 13128 bp, 13 predicted proteins | sample UWRJL014104B1_FD_180928 | JGI IMG/M metagenome (GOLD analysis project Ga0247803, IMG submission 180928) | Plant litter microbial communities from Arlington Agricultural Research Station in Wisconsin, United States - UWRJ-L014-104B-1 | ecosystem: Environmental > Terrestrial > Plant litter >...
AAGATCCAGTTGGAGGACTTAGTTGAGGGCGGCATCAAGGCGTTGATTTCGGACAAGGAGAGTCACATCAAGATACTAGTGGAAGTTGGCGGGAAATGATATACCCAGTCTAGATGAGTGGGAGTCTGTACTCCTTCTCTCCTACAACACACCTCGTCGCACAAACTGCACAGGAATATCCACCGTCTTCGCCCTCAAGTACTCGCAGCAATTCTTCCCCAGTGTATCATACGTCGAACATGCGTCGAAACCCCTATCGAGGTGGTCGTGCAGTAGGAAGTGCACCGCGCGAATGTTGGGCATCTCAAATCTATCAACAGGCTTACCCGTGTACTCCTCAGGCCCCAAAAGCTCTTTAATCTTCTCCATAGTCAAGAGACTGCGCAACCACTCATACTCATCGTCGTGGCGCACAAAGAACCCAACGTTGCAATCGGAGCACTTGTCGCCTGAACGTCCAAGCACGATAGAGCCCAGTGGGAGTCGCACGGTAGGACCAAAGCTGTCGAGCGCGATCGGGTTGGTAGTCTCGTATGATGGCTGTTGTCGGTCGTACTCGCGGAACTCGGGAGCGAGTGGTATGTCAATGACCTTCTTGCCGTCTTTGAAACCATCAGGTTCGGCGCCCTCCCAAAGGCAGTGTACACGCTGCTGGAGTGCGGACTGGGGGAGCAGCGAGGGGTGGTACTCGTAGTACGGTTTGCCCTCGGCTTGTCGCACGTCGTTCCCGAGAGACGCACCGGGGCAGGACATGAGGAAGTTGACCATGGAGATGCGGAAGAAGCCCTCAGGGTTGCGCATGTTGAGTAGCTCACGGTCCTTTGATTGAGCAAATACTCGGAAGTCCACAGTGGAAACATCTTGGTTGCGGGCGTCAATCGGGGAAGCGCCGTTTTGCATGAACTTGAGAAGTGTGAACTTCTTGATCATCTCCTCGCCGAACTCGTAACGAATCTGTTCCTCTATCCACCTGCACTTCTCTTCAATGTGCAGACCGCAGAGATAGATATGATACTCCGCTTGCCAGCCGGCAAACCCAGTAAGGCCGACCTTTGTAGTGGGCGGTGGAGGAAGACCCTTGACGCCAGAAACTCTGACTTGATTTTCGCCAATTTGCTCGAATTTTATGTCCTCGATCTGAGCGGTGACGTCGCAGTTGTAGTACTGAGGGCCTTGGATCTCGTAGAGTAATTGAGAGGTGCAGGATGCTACAGTCATTTGACCGCCAGTATCTTTCTCCTTGTACATGACCCCCCCTCCCTTGTAATCGATGGCGCAAATAGGGAAGCCCATGTTGATATGCTTTCCAGAAGCCAACATGGCGCGGAAGTCGGAACAGTAGCCACCAGAGACATAGGCAGCGCATTCGAGGAGATGACCTATGTTTGTTAGTGGACTAGACCGCAAAGCCGAGAGTTTATCTTACCAATTATGAGAGACCCTGCGAGTTCGTCGAACTGGTCGTTTGTCCACTCGTGCCACCAACTATATCGATCAGCGAATATCAATGGCGACATATGTAGAAAACGTACGCAGCGGCGCCGATGATGGGCGATGCATCGGACACACGGCCAGCGATGACGACGTCAGCACCTTCAGCGAGGGCTTTCGCGATGCCCATCCCTCCAAGATAACACTGGGCACAGACTGGATCAAGACCCCATTCCTCGACGGACTTGTTATGCATCAGGCTCCTGAAACCCTCACCCTTATTCAGCATACCTTTGACGGTACCAGTCACATCGTCGCCCTCGATCCAGGCGATCTTGAGATTGTAGCCCATCTCTTTGACCTTCTTGTCCACAAGCTGCGCGAGAAGCTCAGTATCAGATGCACCAGCATTCACGGCAAGCTTGACGCCCTTGTTTGCCAGATCCGGAACAGCGGGGAGGAAGCAGTCGAGGAAGTTTTCGGCGAACATGGCATAGTTGAGCTTCTCTTCGAAAGTGCGAGCCTGAACCATCTGCTCCATGTTCTTGATTTTTCCTGTGCCATGGATGGTCATGGTGAGCTCAGAGAGCCAGTCTCCAACGATGACATCGCATTCGTCGTTCTTTGCGAGGGAGGCAATTGCACGGACACGATCGGAGAAGCCGCCGGACGCACCGGCTACGCGAACAGGGCGGCGAGTGGAGGGAGCCATCGTTTGTCTAAGTATGCGATTGAAAGTGAAGCATGAGGGCGGCAGTTGGCTTGCTGGGTCAGAGCAAGCTAATAGCGGCTACGGGGAGTAGATATACATGTCGTGCGGGACATGCTCCGACCACGAAAGTCCTGGAGACGTGAAGACTGTGAGCGGTTGTGCATACCCGCGAGGGGTTGACTTTCATCGACACATGTGCAATGATTGCGGAGAGAATCGCACTAGGCGCACTAAGGGTATCCCAGCTCGAGCCGGGTGACGCTGCCGAGCATACCCGACCTCGCAAACATGATTTTGGCCACCGAGCATCGGTCGAATTGGCGTCGGGATGTCGGGAAGCTCCGATCGGAATCGGACATTGTCGAATATCCAGGGCTACATGAGTGGTGGGCTCTATCGGGTCACACTTCCGGCACGCTGTAACGACTGCAACACCCGCGTGCGTGGTTTGCGTGGAGTGAAGGCGGGGGATGAAGCAGGTGACTGCGCGTCGCGCCTTGGCCTCCCCGCGCGTTGTTTGTTTTGTCGCCACCGACTCCACCACGAAGGACATCTGAACCGTCACGCGTCGTCGAGCCCCGACAAGACAATGTCGCCCGGGATGAGTGCAGAACATTGCTCTCCTGATCACGATACTCGTCTGCCCGCCTATCTGTCTCGCCACATGAGGCTAGGCTTCGATTCCGATGACGTTGCTGCCCTGATCAACTCGATAGACTCCAGCCAGGACCCACAGAGCTCGGAACTGTCACATCTTCCCGCCGAGATCCTGTTCCAGATCGTCGAATTCGTTCCTGTCAATCACATTCTGACATGGAGACTGGTGTGCCGCGGCTTCCGCGACGCGATTGACGGCCCGGTGCAGTATGGACATCTTAGGAGGGCCGAGTTGATAGGCTATGTGGGACCACACGCCCAATATCCGCTGAGCCAATTGAGGTACGTGCCGGCCCTTGAACGCCGGTGGCCATCAAGCGTTGACTGTACTCTGTGCACGACAGTGAGTCCAGCTACGAGGAGATCAAGCTTGTTCGAGCACATTTCGACCGAACCGACGGTACGCACACTTTCGAGGCACATGCACCCGCAAAGTGGAGCTATGATCAAGCCATCTTCACCATAGAAGATGCCTGGTATCAAGGCCTTGCGCGCATCGAGCATCAGACTACAAAGGACGGAGTGATGCGGCCTGCCTGGCAGAGTCTCTTGGACGATCTGCAGCTGCTCGGGGACGAAGAGTCCCACTACGGCACTCTTACTTGGTGTCTTAGGCTGGATAAAGCAGTCATGGACTTGGAATTTTCGCCCGAAACTCTGAGAGAATGCATCGCCATCGACTTGGTCAACAAGAGAATCATGGTCCAATGGAAGAGTTTGTTTCTCAACTTCTTGAAGACAGAAACTCGACTTCGGTTGTTGATGGGTGAGGCGAGTGTACACTGCAACTTTTCACCATCCGTTAGCACATGCCAACCGATCAAGCAGAACTGCAATGCACCCTTCACATTTGACCTCCAACAAGATTGTTTAAGGGCAGTTCGCCGCGAACGCTTACGCGCCATCCTTGATCTGGACATCAAAGCTCATCGTCTCATCAATTGGGAAATAAACATGCTGCGTCCCCTCTTCGGTCGACCGCGCTACGACCAAGCCTCCCAAGGATTTATTGGGCTCGAAACTATCGAGAACGACGCCACTGCAATCCTCAGTTTGCTGCGCAAAGAGGCCAACATGAGCTGCAGAGAAGCTGCTTATTTGGAACAACTGTCTGCAGACCGTAAAAAGATGGAACGGGACCTTCAGGGTATGAGCAAAACATTTGGAGATTGGAAAAGCATGCTCTTCGGCGTCAATGCACAGCATAACGGAACCAGTACACTGCCTGGAGTTCCGCGGAACCCCGTTGCTTGGACAGAGGAGGTGAGGGCGAGAGAAGAAGAACGTATAAAGACGTGGCAGTCTCAACGTAAATTGGTAGGACAACTAGCTTTGCTATTCAATGCATCTATCGAGGCCATGTCGTTGCCCGATGGTGCATTCGATGATAGTGAAGGCGACTTATGAGGAAGCTCCCTCCGTTGGAGAACCATTTGTTCCTCAAGCCTACAGTCTACCCAAACGAATCATCAAAGTTGCTCCAAGCAGATATTCCGTTTTCCATTCGGGAGATTCACCCACGACGAAGCAGCCTCTCCTGGCCACGTCCACAACCAACTCAAGAGCTAGCCATCGTTATCTCTACCTGGGCATTCTTGATTTAAAGTCTAGAGCTTGATTATATGGTGCGACAACGAAGGGGGTATCCCACGGTCTTGGTCGTGGCTGCAGAAGCTTGAGGAAGCTTGGGCCGTGGGACCTGAACTGGCTAGCGGCTCGCGCACGGACTCTAGATGGCTTTTACCTAATTTCCATCCAATACACTCTCACCATTAATATCGTGATGACGCTGCGAGAATGGAGACGGGTTGTCGAAACAAGTGAGCAACGACATTTGAGAAACACTACTGCAGAGCTCATCACGTCCTCGGGGAGCGACGTATGTATCCAGCGCTCCGAGCGCCCACCTGAGGCACACAACAGCCCCGCCAAGCGCTATGAAACCTTACCAGGGCCTTCTTCGAAACCCACCACGGACCATCACAAACTGCTCAGCTGCAGATCCACCGATCCATCCGCCTCCAGATGCCCATTCAGTGCCTAGACACGGCCTTTCCCCAAGCATTTCACCAACGTTGCCGAGCTAAACAAGCAAGTGATCCAAGCTCTTGTGAAGAGCTCACACGCCAAGCTACAGTTGTCACCACCCTTGAAACTGCTTGTGCGGTCCCCCGCCTTGTCAAGATGTGAATTAAAATGGAGGCCAGCGCCCAGATGCTCGAAAAAAACAGTGGATGGAAAAGATCGTTCCTGAGTTTTTGCATCTGGTTCCCGACTTTATGCTCAAGATGCCATATATGAACCCAAAAGGCATGTCAACTCTCGGACATACTTTCAGGTAAGATAACATAGATTTGGCAATGGGAAGCATTTTCACTAACGATACCCGCAGAAATTTCGACCAGACGATACTCACCGTCAAGGTCGGGAAGGGCGATTATCCCGAATCATTTAGCTGCCATCGAGAGCTTCTGCGAAGATGCTCGACATACTTTGATGGCGTTCTGCAACAGGAGGGTCCATCACCGTACAAAGGAGAATCATCTCTTGAGCTCGAGGATACCAGCCCTGATGTCTTTGATGCCTTCATGCTGTGGCTGTACGCTGCCCTACCAAGCTACCTTAAGCACCGCTAACACGCACAAGCTACACTGGCTTCATACCCCATCATCTCATCGAGGGTGGGAAGGAAACCCTGCCGCCTAAGCACTCCATCGACCTAGATGGCCCATCGACACCTCCAGCCGAACCGAAAGACGGCATGGATGATGTCGATGCAGCCTCGTGGGGTATCAGTCTCGACGACAACGACGCGCCCGCAGAAGAGCAACCACCGGTCGAGCCAACACCACCGATCTCGGAAAATGGTGCAGAGAAGGTACCTGGAGATGGCGAGAGTGAGAAGAGTGCACCCGCACCTCCCATCCGCCTGACCGCTGCCGAAAAGCCTGAAGTGCCGAAAGAGACTCTATGCCCTTGTTGCTCACGCCCATATAAGTGGCGTGGTCTCGAGGGCTTCCTCGAGCGACGCTTCATCAATCTGTACATCTTCGCACACCGCTACGAGATCCCGAAGCTCCGACGCGCCGTTATTTTGGCATGGCAGTCGAACGACGAGATATTGCAATCTATGCCCGACCACAGCAACGTCATCGACGCATACGAGAGCCTCCCAACCGACTCGCCTCTTTGCAAGTACTTTCTAGACATGTACACCGTGTACTGGAACCCGGACAAGGACAACGAGCGTATGTCCGCCCTCCGGTCACAGCTCCCACAGCCTTTCCTCTTCGAGTTGGCTACCACACTAGCCAAGGGCGAGCGGCCAAAAGCCGAGAAAGACTGGTGCGATTGGCATGAACATGAGAATGAAGCTTGCAAGAAGGCTTGCCAAGAAGAGATGATGAAAGATCCTGCTGCCGCGAAGGCGATCAAGAGGCTAAAGGATACGAAAGGCTGGAAGGGGCTTGTGCTCAAGAAGGGCAAGCGGTAATAACAACATACCTACGCGAACAGCACGCTTGATAGAACTCCTTACTTTGGTACCCTCATGGAACGGCGTTATAAAGATCGAAAGATTGACGAGATGGTTGCAGGCTTCAGCTCACCTTAGATCAATGGTATACCCTATGTTTAAGACAATTAATGTCCTCTATCTTTTCGCCTTATTCCCGCGTAACGTGGTCTGCACCGCGACCTTTCCTTTCCCAACGCTTGTACAGAGTGACAGATGTGCTGTCACGTAGCGTAGATGGCGTCAACCGTAGACTGAAACGCCTGGGACAGCGACCCAATAACCTTATCTGGTTCATTTGCACAAGTCTCTATCCCGGCGCTGGTATTTGTTCTGATACGCCCTATCCATGGTGGTGGGATGGTGGGGTAGATTGGCGTCATGTTGCCGAAGATTGCGTTATGAGGAACATCGATGGCGGGCAAATGAGTTGCTCGCACTTTTGGTATAAATTGGACCAAGCTGTTCCAAGACGGCGGTAACGATAAGCATTCTTTGGTTCTGTTCGTTACATATTTCGCCAACCATTAACAGCATTATAACCTTTGTTTCGACATTATGGCTCCCGGCGTCCTATCCGACCCGATCTCCAAGCAAGACTCCGAATTCCACGCCCACGCCCAGGAGCCCTTGATTCCAACCGGTGTTCTGGACAAGTTCGGTTTCGAAGAAGTAACTCCAATCATCGGCCGCGAATTCCCAACCCTCAACATCGTCGACGATCTCCTCAATGCCGATGACGCAGACGAGCTCCTCCGCGAACTCGCCATTACCAGTAGTCCCCACTTCTCCCTAAAGTCTCTCCATCGCTAATAAGCAAAAAGTCTCCCGTCGCGGCGTTGTTTTCTTTCGCGCCCAAACAAACTTAACCAACACCCTCCAAAAACAACTCATCCACCGTCTCGGCCTCCTAACAGGCAAACCTCCCACCTCAACCCTCCACATTCACCCTGTGTTCAATCAAACTTCTGAATTCGGCGCCCGCGACGACGAGATCAGCACGATTAGCTCCGAAGCTCGGAAGCAAATCTTCGCGCACGCACTCGCGGAGGATAAGAGAAAGTACGACGCCGCACAGTGGCATTCGGATATTCAGTTCGAGCCTGCGCCAGCTGATTACACTTCACTGCGATTGGTACAGCTGCCCAAGGATGAGAATGGTGTACCGACAGGTGGTGATACACTCTGGGCGAGCGGATACGAGATCTACGATCGCTTCAGCCCAGCGTATCAGAAATTCTTGGAATCGCTGACTGCGCTGTTCAGCGGCGATGGCTTCCTCAAAGCCGCGGCCACGAATCCATCGAAAGTCAGCATCCATGAAGGACCACGCGGTTCCCCCGACAATATAGGCCGAGATTTGTTCAGCGTACATCCCGTTGTGCGGACAAATCCCGTGACGGGATGGAAAAGCGTGTTCTCACTAGGGCCGTTCCCAAAGCGGATCAACGAGTTGTATTCAGATGAGAGTGAGGAGGTGTTGCAGAAGATCAAAGCTGTACTGACGACGAATCATGATTTGCAGGTACGGTTCAAGTGGAGGAATGAGAAGTGAGAACAGTTCTTTACGGTGGAGACTGGATAGATTGCTAACATGCTGGCAGTGATCTGGCAATTTGGGATAATCGGAGTGCGTTCCATACAGCGACTTTTGATTACGATCATCTGGGAGAGAGATTTGGACATAGGGCTGTGGGCATTGGGGAGAGGTGAGTATCATGTTGCGGCGTCGATTCGGTAGAGCTAATATTGCCTAGACCCTACTTCGATGTCAACAGCAAGTCGAGGACCGCGGCTTTGGCGGAGGAGGCGAAAGCGAGGACTGGAGTTCCAGTGAAGAAAGCGGACTCGTTAGTGCAAGGGGAGGTCACATCTAGCGAGACGAACGGGAAGGTCAATGTGCCGACAGTAACAGAAACAAAGGGTGATACTCTGCTCGGTGAAATAGAGCATATTAGCAAGGAGGAAGCGAACGGAAAAACCGAGATCCCCGTGCATTCGGCAGTCAAGGACAATTCTGTCGTTTCGTCTGACTGAAATAGAGTTAGGTCAAGCTAGCGGTGTATACTTGTTTTCTGTGTCTTTTCTCTTATCTATATTTACATGCGTCTCGTCGACCCTATTGCCATAAGCTCAGCAAGGCAATGTATCTCAAGTAATACTGAGTGATCCCACAACGGGCAACAAGATTGAGAAGGCGGATTGAGCGTAATGACCACTTTATTGCTTCGTCGTAACCGTCTTTGTATACCCTACTCCTTCTCAGATTCCCCCGCAAAAAGGTATACGACCGCATCCCGCCTTCTATCCTATCCCTAGACCCACCTGATAGTGGTCCTAGTTGATTTCTAGCCACAGTAGCCGTCATCGCCTTAAGCACACTCGCATTATTGTGGCCAAACGGGTCTTTGGAACCGATATCGCGGTCATACCTTTGGATTAATCGTCGTTACCGTTGCATCAATCGTCGTTACCGTTGGATTAATCGTTGTTACCGCTGGATCAATCGTCGTTACCGTTGGATTAATCGTTGTTACCGTTGGATCAATCGTCGTTACCGTTGGATTAATCGTTGTTACCGTTGGATTAATCGTCGTTACCGTTGGATTAATCGTCGTTACCGTTGGATCAATCGTCGTTACCGTTGGATCAATCGTCGTTACCGTTGGGTCAGTCATCGTGGTCATCGTCTCATTTATATCCGTGGTGAGATACAAGGTCGTCGTCTGAGTCCGTGTGACATAGAAAATCCTGGTACCGACTGGCCGAGTTATAGTCGCAGTCTCAGTGAGATACGAGGGAGTCGTCTGAGTCCGTGTGACATAGAAAATCCTGGTACCGACTGGCCGAGTTATAGTCGCAGTCTCAGTGAGATACGAGGGAGTCGTCTGAGTGCGTGTAACATAGAAAACTCTGGTACCGGCTGGCCGAGTTATAGTCTCAGTGAGATACGAGGGAGTCGTCTGAGTCCGTGTAACATAGAAAATTCTGGTACCGACTGGTCGAGTTATAGTCGTAGTCGCAGTGAGATACGAGGGAGTCGTCTTAGTCCGTGTAACATAGAAAATTCTAGTGCCGGCTAGTCGAGTTGTAGTTGCAGTTGTAGTGGAATACAAGCGCGTCGTCTGAGCCCGTGTGACATACGAAATTTTGGTTACGGCTGCCGTTGTCGTGGTGGTAATCGTCGTGTCGCCGCTGTTGGCCATGGCGTAAGCAGGGAGTGGACAATCGACGTCGTAATAGTAATAAGGTTGGCTGTTGTCTTCTATGAAGTAGTCCTCACTATCGTAGAAAGGGTCAGAGCTCGTTTCTGCCTGACCTTCTGGTGTTGCAACTTACGAGTAGAGGCTGAAAAACTCGCAGTACTGCGCATCCGCGTCCGCAAAGTACGAGTACCGAAAACTCCTACACCTGGAATCGACCTTGCAGAAGTCGCCGCAAAAGGCAAATGTCGATGGCGCTTTGAAGAAGAAGTTGCCCATATAAAATGTCGTGACGCTCGAGTCGATAGATCCCAGGTTGCCGCAGATGACTGCCGCTTCGGCATGTCGGATGCAGAAAGCAGAAAGGATCCATATGATGCCAATATAGAAGTGAAGTGAAGATGACATGATCAGTTGAAGTGTGAGCACAAGCAAATCGCAGTACCTCAGCAAGGTATGTATTAAACGCGCGGCAAAACAGTCTTGTGTTGTTGTCACGAGGGAGGTTGGAATGTCAATCTTGAGCGAAGAATGTGAGATTTGTCACCTCGCATCGATCTGATTACTATAAGTATTGGCATGCATCATAAATAGTAGGCCGGTATATAAAGACGATTGCTGGGCGTGCGTTAAACGATTGTATCAGTTGACGACAGTCGTCGACCAGGGCACATGGGGGTCGCACCACAATACCTTAATAGATGCCATCATCTCGAGTTTGATAATGTAGAGGGTATTTAAACGCAAGGCGCTCAGATATGGCAACAGAAACGTTGAGTCCAGAGCATGACCTAACCCCCAGGTGCGGAAAGCTGTCGTACATAACTGAAATGACATTCTTTCTGGATCCGATAATGTAGAATCGTGACGACATGTACGGGATGAATCAAGTGGTAACATGATGAGAATCACTCGATCAGAACGCGTCGTAATTTGTACTCTGCATCCGGCCTTTTCGATTCCGCTCTATCGTGTGGGCCTGGAACTAATTACTGGTAAGGCTTATCGGCCCGTGTACGCTCCAAACGCAGGGCGACGCCTTCCGTCGCTAAATCCGGACTTTGCGTCAAACTTCTATACGTCCTCGTTTGCCAACCGGTGACATAGTCCTGGTAAGGCCGTGGAGGGCGACATTGAGTTGTTCAATATGCAGATCCGTCTGAAAGGTGGTGGTAAGGCTGAGGGTGTGGTTCATATATTGTTCGTCGCTTACCCATAATAGACTGGGCTAGCGAAAGGGGTGTGAAGCGGAGCCCAGGACAAGCAGATAGAGGGCGAGAACCAGAGACAAATAGCTATTAAAAGCGTTAGGTTGACTACTTTTTATGATAGAGTCTTACAAACTCTTCCAACTACCTTTGCTCAGCGGCGCGGCCTGACCCAGCCAACCTTCGTGCAACGACGCGGCCCGACACAGACAACGTACACGCCTTGCCTTCCGACCCAACGTGATTAGTCCAGTTTATCCTGAGGCTTCCGAAGCCCAAGCCTCGCGAATCTACGTAACCAAACCTATGTCAATGTCTGAATCTTTAGTCAGCCGTAACAGCATCTCATGCTGAAAGCGCTGACTGATAGTGTAAATCTCTTAATGTTCAATCATCGTGTGTAAGTATAGCATTTTTCCTGTGTAAGCACTCTAACGTGTTTCGTGCGGATTCTTCTTGCAAATAAGAGAACGAAATTCCACAAGGCAAATCCGAAATAAATAAATAGGTTTGTGGGCTACAGGGCCGGTGTTAGATAGTCATCGTTGGTAGAAGCCTCTGCTCATACAGCATCAGAGCTGGACATCGAGCTGCCACTCTGCCCGCCCCTCACGCCAATCATCAAATGCCACCGTACCCTCCATCTCCCTCCCATCACTCAACTTTAGCCGCGGAAAAGATTGGTTTCGCCAGTCATACGTTTCCGGCTTGCTCGCAACCTCATCGTTGACCATAACCACCGCCCCAGAATGCCATCCTGCCGCACTGACCCTCAGCGCAAAATACGCACCCAGTCCATCTTCGCCCTTATCCTTGTCCCATTGGCGCCCCTCTTGCTCGATCCACTCGCTTACTTCTCCCTGCACAATACGATCAGACTGAAAAGTCGCCATTCTCTCCTTGGCTTCCTCGAGATCCTTGCCACCATCCATCAGGAACTTGAGCCATTCTCGTTGCTGCGGCCGAAACCATACTTGGCGACCTTGAGTATACGCTTGCGGGAGGAGACTAGCATTGTGATTGAATGCCTCATAGGTGAGGCCACGTAGTTGTCCATGTGAGTTGCCGTCGCACCCTAAGCCCAGGGCGCCGCAGGACTGCAACTCGGTGCCGTACGTAGTGATTCTGCCTGTTGAATGTAGGGCGAGGAAATGGTAGTCTCCAAAGGCAACAGAGATGACATCATTTTGCTGAAGCGCTGGTATCATCTTAAGACCTTCAACATCGGTCTGCTCAGGGTTCGTATCGCGCGAACTCCAGCAAGCGTCCAAATAATCTTGATCAATCGTGATGACTTCGCCATTCTTGAAGATGGCGAAGCGCCGGAACGATCCTTGTACGTCCATCGGAGATGCCTTGTCGTTCCGCAGCGCGCGCAACTCGAGTACGTCATCAACCTTGTTTTTGCTGCCGAGATGGCCGCAGAAGACTTTGCCGATGTCGGTGACAAATACCACGAAGTTCTCCAAAATAATGTAGTTCAGAACTACACCAACCTCCTCGCCTAAAGCTCGGTCTTGCTCGGATTCTCGCGTAGCGCCTTTGATGCGCTGGTACCTGGTCTTGGGTACCTCGAAGTTCTCCAGCACCAGCATCGTGTCAGCCTCGTCATCGTTACGGCCACGATGGACGGGCTCCCATAACACGATACCCGTGCCGTAGATGTACGCTGAGCTGCAGCTCCAACCTGCAACTACTTGCTTGACGCGACCATAGAGCGATGATATGGCCGTAGACCCTTGAGACGGAGCTTCCCGAATCTCGACATTTGCGAACTTGATCTGCAGGCCCGGACTCTGCACAACAGACCAAGACCACATTCTGCCGCTATCCGCAAGACCAAGTATGTGCGATCTGCCAGCAGAGAATTGCCGGATGGCGATCGTCGGCTCGTGGTAGGGAACTGTGACGGAGGATAGGTAACCGGCCGGAAATTGCAGAGTCTGTAAGTGGTCTGTGCCAGGAGCTGTATATAGAATCTGCTGTCCGTTGAGGACGCCGACGGTGTGAAGAGTGCCCTTGGAGGTGAGCACGGTAGTGGACCAGCCACTTTGTACGTTAGCTGGTGCTTGTACGGCTTGCTGAGGGAAATGTGCCTACCCGCACTGCAGATCTGCTATTACACCCAGCTCGCGCGTCCCCTCCATTTCAGTTGGCAATGAACAGTACGAGTTCTGGTGGAACCTTCTAAAGAGAGGCGCTCTTGGGTTCCGCACCACAGATTCTTCGTCATCGTAGCTGTGTCCCAGACGGTGGTGCGTGTTGTTGCCCCACGTATATACGCGGCTCTGCGTCAGCAAACGACGGTACATCTTCTGCCAGCGGACGCCATCGTGCTGGACGACGGGCTGATTTGGTACGCGGAATACACTGCGTGTTGCATAGCTCCAGTATGCAGGGTCT
>Ga0247803_1001301_pt1 | contig 13119 bp, 9 predicted proteins | sample UWRJL014104B1_FD_180928 | JGI IMG/M metagenome (GOLD analysis project Ga0247803, IMG submission 180928) | Plant litter microbial communities from Arlington Agricultural Research Station in Wisconsin, United States - UWRJ-L014-104B-1 | ecosystem: Environmental > Terrestrial > Plant litter >...
GTTAACATTAAAAATATAGATTACTGTATTCTTGATGAGGCTGATGAGATGTTGAACATGGGATTCTATGAAGACATCGTATCTATTTTATCAGATACTCCAGATCAAAAAAGTACATGGTTGTTCTCTGCAACTATGCCACAAGAGGTTGCGAGAATTGCAAAACAATTCATGAGCGACCCGGTTGAAATTACTGTTGGAGCTAAGAACTCAGGTTCTGCAACGGTTTCTCACGAATTTTACTTAGTAAATGCACGTGACCGTTACGAAGCTTTAAAACGTTTGGCCGATGCAAATCCAGATATTTTTTCTGTGGTTTTCTGTCGTACTAAAAGAGATACACAAGCTGTAGCTGAAAAATTAATTGAAGATGGATACAGCGCTGCTGCATTGCACGGAGATTTATCTCAGGCGCAACGTGATGGTGTAATGAAATCTTTCCGTGGAAGACAAATTCAGATGCTTGTTGCTACTGACGTTGCTGCACGTGGTATTGACGTTGATAATATTACTCACGTAGTAAATTACCAACTTCCTGACGAGATTGAAACTTACAATCACCGTTCTGGACGTACTGGTAGAGCTGGAAAATTAGGAACTTCTATTGTAATTGTTACAAAAAGTGAGTTGCGTAAAATTTCTTCTATCGAAAGAATCATCAAACAAAAATTTGAAGAAAAAGTAATTCCATCTGGAATCGAAATTTGCGAAATTCAATTGTTGCACTTAGCAACAAAAATTAAAGATACTGAAGTTGATCACGAAATTGACAACTATTTACCAGCAATCAACAATGTTCTTGAAGATTTATCTAAAGAAGAATTGATTAAAAAAATGGTATCTGTAGAATTTAACCGTTTTATTGCTTACTACAAAAAGAACAGAGATATCTCTACTCAATCTGGAGAAAGACGTGAAAGAAGTGATTCTGAGCCAAGAGAATTCAATAATAACGGAGCAGTTCGTTATTTTGTAAACATCGGTTCGAGAGACAACTTCGACTGGATGTCACTTAAAGATTATTTGAAAGAAACATTAGACTTAGGTCGTGATGACGTTTTCAAAGTAGATGTAAAAGAAGGTTTCTCTTTCTTTAACACTGATCCTGAGCACACTGAAAAAGTAATGGAAGTATTAAACAACGTACAATTAGAAGGACGTCGTATTAATGTTGAAATTTCTAAAAATGATGGTGGCGGAAGACGCGACCATAACGGACGCAGCGGTGGCGGTGGAGGACGTAGTTCTGCTCCAAGACGTGAAGGTTCTGGTGGTGGAAGTTTCGGACCAAGACGTGAAGGTTCTGGTGGCGGAGGTTTCAGAAGCGACAGAAGTTCTGCTCCTAGAGAAGGTGGTTTTAGAAGCGACAGAAACTCATCTGCTCCAAAAAGAGAAGGTGGTTTTAGAAGCTCAGCTCCAAGAAGCGAAGGTAGTTCAGACAGAGCACCAAGACGTTCTGAAAGCTTTGGTGATGCACCAAGACCAAGAAGACCAAGAAGAGACTAATAAGTCAATATCTTAAATATAAAATCCCAAATTCCAGACATACCTGGGATTTGGGATTTTTTTATGTTAAGAATCTTCTTCTAAATTGATAACTGTTGCAATTCAGCACAAATTAATTTAAATCTCATACTCTTTTTAGTTAATACTAAAAGCACTACTTCTTGCTTTGTTAATTTTCTGATAATTATATCCGAAGACTGCAAAATATTTAATCCCTATTTAGTACTTTTAGAGCTTTAAATCAGGATATGAAATATTTCGCCGTTTTCTTTTTTACACTCCTTTCTACAATTGGTTTTGCTCAAGACACTGAGTCTACAGTACCCCAAAGAGTATCTGGTTATATTATCAATGATAATAGTAAACAACCACTTGCTAATGTTAATATTATCAACACCAATAAAGTACGTGGTGCAAAATCTGATGCCAAAGGATATTTTGAGATAGATGTTCAGCTAAACGATACGATTCACTTTTCGATTTTAGGTTTTCAATCTCTGAGAATCAGGGTAACAAATGACTGGATAAAAAATAAAGTAACCCGAATTCAGCTTACTGAAAAAGCAATTGCTCTTGAAGAAGTTATCATTGCCCCTTTTAGTTTAACAGGATACCTTGAAGTCGATTCGAAATTAATTCCAACTAAAGAAAACTATCGCTATAGCATTTCAGGCCTTACACAAGGTTATGAAGCGGGTGAATATTCTCCGAATGCTTTTGGAAAAGTATTGGGATCTATTTTTAATCCTGCCGATGTGCTTTATGGTTTCTTTGGAAAAAATGCGAAAGAACTCAAGAAATTAAAAGAAATGAGAAAAGATGATACGGTTCGAAATCTGTTAGAATCTAAATACGATCGCGAAACTGTCTCAGTATTACTAGGCATTAGCAAAGACGAAATTCCCGAAATTTTACAGCGTTGTAATTATTCTGAAGCCTTTATACAATCAGCAAATGATTTACAGATTATGGATGCCATTAATGGTTGTTACGAACAATATAAAGTGCTGAAACGAAATTAAAGTTCAGCGTTCTCTAATAAATTAATCCCTGGTTACTCTAAGTAGTCAGGGATTTTGATTTTAAAGTGTTTTCTTTTTACTAATACCAAAAAGCAGACCTTATAGCTCCCACACGTTATTGCGAAAAGTAATCAATAATATTAAGGTTCTGCTTAATTATCTGTAAGACAAATATGTTATATTTGATTTTTACTAAAACAGATATTATCATACAAAGTCATTCTATTTAGTGATGATATGTATGACCTTTGTCAGACATATATATAAGTTACGAGCAATATTAGACAACATTTCGTTTAAATAGAAACAATGAAAATAAAAACCTTTTTACTCTTAGCTTTTTTCCTTAATTCATGTGCGCAGAATTCTAGCAAGTCTGATTTTAAAAAATCTGATGTTCCAAAAGAGTATCAAGACTTACTGATTAATATTGAAACTCTGAAAACTGGTATGATTAACTACATGAATGAAGCAAATCCAGACTATACCGAGAAAGATGTAAATGAATGTGTCATAATCTTGCAAAGCTATATTTTAGAAATCGTAAAGAGTAACTCAAAAAAAGATGGAATTGAAATAATCAAGTCAAAAATCCAAGAGTTAAACGAACTCAATAAAAAATGTAACGATCAACTTATTGAGACTGGTGAAAGAGAACAAATTGCAGAAATCATTATTTCGGCAGGCAATAAAAAAGGATATAACCAAAAAGACGAAGATATAACCGAAGAGTGGCGGGAATGGTAAATACTGCCCATAACACAACGGATTTGGGCATTTGGCATAATGGAAAGTTGGTTTTGTATTTGGGATGATTTGGCAAATCCGAAGAATAAGGCTTAATTTAATCCCAAAACTACTGTAGTACCAGAACTTTAGCGGTAATTCCCCATATTTGTATCTAAATCATCACCCATAGTCAGTGTTAGAAATGAAAAATTTGAAGAGTACTTTAAAAAAATGGATTTATGACGAAACAAACAACAAAAAATAAAATATCAATAGTAGTATGGATTTTTGTATTAGGACTTTTTGTCTTTATATTAATAAATAGACCAATGCAAATATGGGAAAAAGGACTTATAATGACATTGTTAGTAATAACTGCATTAATAAACATATTCAACACAAATAAGAAAAATAAAGACTTCATCTTGATTGACGATATTTTAATTATTAGTCAAACATTCGCAAAGGAAAAGCAATACAGTTTAAAAAACATTTCGTTTTGGACTGAAAACAAATATCAATTGCTTGGATTTAAAACTGGACGCGAAATAATAATAAAAACAGCTAGCGGAATTTTAATAAATCTATTTGAAAAAAAATCGAATGATTTCGAAAAACTTTCAGAATATTTGAACTCAAATCTACCTGACGCTTTTCAAAACTACCGCTAAGAGCTACTACATCGTTATCAGCCATTTTACTACAACACTATGAAATTTATTTATATAATTTTATTGCTTCTCACTTTTATTTCGTGCAAAGATGATCACGAAAGAATGCACGAAGAAATGGATAAAGTTTCTAATGAATTCAGAAATTTTGATATTCAATTAATTAAGCTTTATAAAGAATCAGAAAACAACCCAAAAGAAGTGATTTCTAAAGTAGACAGTTTTTTAGTTGCTAATAAAAATGAAACGGGTAGATATAGATCGCAGATAAAATCTAATATAGAAAAAAGCTTGCACTATTTTAAAGCAGAGTTATTCCATAAAATTGGCAAGTATAATGAATCAATCGGCGAACTAAATTTCGAAGACAACAAAAATGGAGATGCAGCTATCGCCTATGCTGCAAACTATGTTAAATTAAAAGACTTCAAGACGGCTAAATCATTTATCGACAGTATTGGTAATTGGAATGGCAACTATTATGCGCTCGGAAATTATTATGAAAGCATAGGAGACAAAATCTCTGCTCTTAAAACCTATAAATATAATCTTGAAGAAGACAAATCGAGAAAACATTTTATTTATTACATATGGACTCAAAAAAGAGTTGAAGAGCTTGAAAAAAATAAACCTTTACTCAATGAAGTTTCTTTTCCTACTGGAAATCCAAGTTTTGAAATTTGCGAGATTTGCAATGTCGACAATGAAAAACGACACAAGATTACACAATTATTGATAAAGATGCCAGAAAATCAACATTGGTCTTCAACTGCCATTCTAGAATCTCCATATTATACTGGAAAAAGTTATTATTGGATTAGAGTAGAAGTCGGAAATAAAGAATTAAATTATTATGTAGACCAAAAAACTTTTGAAATAAAATACTTCAATCCAAAAACCAAAACTGTAATGACATTGGAACACTGGCGGAAAGGGAAATAAAAACCGCTCACAACTGCTATTACAACATATTTAAGCAATTGATTTAATGAAAAGTTAGTTTTGTATTTTTAATAATTTGTCAAATCCCAAGAATAGGCTTAATTTAATCCCAAACCCAGTGGAGCGAGAGCGCTATAAACCATATTATGAGGACGATACTTAAAGATAAATTTGAAACAAATCTTGGAAAAATTGAGTTATCGATAAAATCTGAATATGCGACACTATATTCGGTCAAAGACAATTTAAAAATTGAAACCGAAAATCATAAAATAAAAGTTCTAGTTATTGATTTAAACGATTTAGAATTTCCGGAGCAGATGAAAATCGAACACTCAAAAGGTTGGAGAATTTATATTAAAAAGAAATCTGAAAAATCTGAAAAACTATCTATCACTTGTAAACTGATAAATAGAAATCCTGAAAATAATTGGGGTTATAATAGTGGCGAAAATTTAGACGCTGTTGAAATAGAAAATAGAACAGAACTATTACATATTGGAACCGAAGATGGAGAAGTTATGAAATGGAGAGCCGAAAATAATGATTGGTTTCCAAGTAGACTAAAAAATGAAATAAGTTTAGAGAAACCTATAACAAATTACATAGATTTTGGTTTTGAAAGTATAATACCAAATTTAGAAATCAATGAAAAATTGTATTTACATTTCTTAATAGCAACACGAAAGAAAACGGAAAAGAATGAGAATGAAAATATATCAACTTGGATTGCCGTAGACAATAGTAAAAAACAACTGGACGAACTAAATAAAAACTTCGACTTATAACTACTACAACGGATTTAGACAATAAACTTAATAGAATGTTGGTTTTATATTTGGGAATTTTACTTCGCCTGTTCGATATAAGCTTGGGTGGAAAATCCGATGCAAGAGTTAATTTTATTTCAAACTGCAATAATACTTTCTCAAACTCAAATCCTCAATTAAAAAAATTGGGGATTTTTTTTTGCCTTTAGGATTTTAAAAACCTTACATTTACTATTAAAATAAATAATACAAACTAAATCAAGATATTATGGCTAAGAGTCAGGATGCTAAAAAAACAGCAAAAAAAGAACCGCTAAAAACGGCTAAGGAAAAGAAAGAAGAAAAAAGAGAAAAGAAAAATAGTCCTAAGAGAGATTAGTTTTCAGTCGCAGTCGCAGTTTTCAGTCTCAATGAGAAACTGAAAACTGTGACTGAAAACTGATTACTTTATTTAACCGGAATATTAGAAAGAATTTCTAATACAAATTTCCAATATTTTTGAGCCGAAGAAATACTTGCTCTTTCATCAGGTGAATGTGCACCGTGAATGGTTGGTCCAAAAGAAATCATATCCATATCAGGATAATTTGTTCCTAAAATTCCACATTCTAAACCAGCGTGACAAGCTACCACTTTTGGCTTTTCACCATTTTGTTTTTCGTAGATTCCAACCAAAGTATCCAATATTTCAGAATTTACATTTGGCGTCCATCCTGGATAAGAACCAGAAAGTTCAACTTCACAACCTACTAATTCAAAAGCAGAACGCAATGCATTAGCAAGGTCAAACTTTGAAGTTTCAACAGACGAACGTGTCAAACAACCAATTGAAATTTCACCATCTTTTACAATCACTCTCGCAATATTATTTGATGTTTCAACTAAATCTTCCATATCAGCGCTCATTCTGTAAACACCATTATGAGCAGCATAAATAGCACGGATGATTCCTTCCTGAACACCTAGATCCATTACTTTTTCGGGTAAATCGCATTTTACGATTTCGATAGTAAGATTTGGTTCTGTTGTTTTATATTCTGCTTTTATATCATTGATGATTTCCTGCATATCAAAAATATACGCCTCATCAAACATTTCAGAAATAATTACTTTGGCAACACTTTCTCTCGGAATTGCATTTCGTAAACTTCCTCCGTTGATTTCAGCCACTTGTAAACCAAAGTTTTCAAAAGCATCAAATAACAAACGGTTCATGATTTTATTAGCATTCCCTAAACCTTTATGAATATCCATTCCTGAATGACCTCCATTAAGTCCTTTTACGGTAATAATGTGTCCAACTGATCCTTCCGGAACTTCTTCTTCATTATAGCTTCTTGTAGCCGTTACATCGATTCCACCGGCGCAGCCAATATCAATTTCATCATCTTCTTCTGTATCTAAATTCAAAAGAATCTGTCCCTGAAGAATTCCTCCTTTTAAATTTAAAGCTCCTGTCATTCCGGTTTCTTCATCAATAGTAAACAAAGCTTCGATTGCAGGATGCGGAATATCTTTGCTTTCCAGAATTGCCATAATTGTAGCTACTCCTAACCCATTGTCAGCACCAAGTGTTGTACCGCGCGCACGAACCCAGTCGCCATCAACATACATGTCTATTCCTTGTGTATCGAAATCAAAAACTGTATCTGCATTTTTTTGGTGCACCATATCAAGATGTCCCTGCATAACGATTGCTTTGCGGTTTTCCATTCCCGGAGTTGCCGGTTTTCTGATGATTACATTTCGTATATCGTCTTCAAAAGTTTCTAAACCTAAGCTGTTTCCGAAGTTTTTCATAAACTCGATTACGCGTTCTTCTTTCTTTGACGGACGCGGAACTTCGTTTAAATCGGCGAATTTATTCCAAAGTGCTTTTGGTTCCAGATTTCTTATTTCCTGACTCATTATATTTTGTTTGAAGTTTAACAATTAAGAGTTCCAAAGTTACAAAGTTTATATTTTTTTTCGCCACGAATTTCATGAATTAGCAATAATCTTATTGAAATTAAAATACAATTTCACCAATACTATCTTGTTTTGTAAAATATAAACTAATAGTTAGTGAAAGTTCGTGGAATTCGTGGCCAACTTTTTTTATCAATCAATATTGTATTTGGATCTTACTTAGGATACTTAGAGGATTAAGTGCTGTATTAAAAACTGATAAAATATAAATAGTCATCAATTTTTCATCAATGAAATAAAGAATAATAAACGGGAATTTTTTCGTAGGCAAACCATGATAATCTTTGTATCTGATTTGAAAGAAAGGATTTTTGGTTAATGTTTTTATATGCTCATCAATTACCTGATAAAAATAGTCACCCAATCCAATTTGTTTAGATTCATAATAATCAATTGCATCTTGTATATCGAGAATTGCTCTTGGCTAAATTACAACTTCAAAAATCATTTTCCAGATTTAAAACGCAATTGTTTTTTCGCTTCATTCCACGGAAGAAAATCTTCAACTTTTGATGTTGATCTTCTTTCATCTAATAAATTTTTCATTTCTTCGGTAACAGAAAATTCATTAATTACGGTTTCATAATTAAATTTTTCTATTAACTGCATAAAGAATGACAATTCATTATCTGGAATATTTAAAGTGATTTGTGTCATTTTTCCCTTGTTATAAGTAACAAATTTACAAAAAAAGAAAGCGAACTACTATATTAATTATTATTTTTATACCAAAAGCAAAATTGTGAGAAGAAAATACATCCTTCCTTTATTCCTCTTAATTCAAATCATCATCTTAAAGATACTACCCTTCTTTCCAGAGTTTATCGAACGATTTTACAGCAACGCATTATATATAAAAATCTCTCATTTTTCGAGAATCATTTTAGGTAAAATTCCTTTTTCAGTTGGCGATGTTATCTATTCCATTTTAATCTTATTATTAATTAGATGGTTTTGGAAAGTACGTAAAACATGGAAACTACAGTGGAAAGATAATCTCCTACAGACTTTAAGTGTTCTTTCTGTTTTTTACTTTTTCTTTCATTTGCTGTGGGCTTTCAATTATTACCGCGAACCTCTTTTTGAAAAAATGAAAATTCAGAGAGAATATACCGATGATGAATTATTAGCTTTTACCAAAAAACTTATAGTAAAAACCAATGAAATCCAGTTTAAGATTACTAAAAATGATAGTTTAAAAATCGTTTTTCCGTATTCGCAGGCAGAAGTTTTCAGAATGAATCTGAACGGTTATAACAATCTTGCCAAAGAACATTCCTTTTTTAAATATGAAATTCCAAGCGTTAAAAAATCACTTTTCAGCGTACCTTTAACTTATATGGGTTTTGGCGGATATTTGAATCCGTTTACGAATGAAGCACAGGTCAATGATTTGTTGCCGATGTATACTTTTCCCCTAACAGCAAATCATGAAATGGCACACCAAATGGGATTTGCGAGCGAAAGTGAATGCAATTTTATTGGTGTTTTGGCTTCTGTTAAAAACGAAAATCTATATTATCAGTATGCCGGTTACAGTTTTGTTTTGCGTTATTGTTTGGGAATCTGGCAGTTTAAAAATGAGAAAATTTTCAATCAATTAAAGAAAACAGTTCATGTTGGAATCTTAAAAAACTATCAGGAAAGTCAAGATTTCTGGAAACAATACGACACTTTTATTGACGAAGGTTTTCATGCTTTTTATGATACTTTTTTAAAAACAAACAATCAAAAAGACGGAATGGACAGTTATAGTAAATTTATCGATTTGATGGTGAATTATTATAAAGGGAAAGAATTTTGATTATAGTAGTAACAAAAACACCTAACAGGTTTTAAAACCTGTTAGGATAATTTAAATTAAGGCAACACCTCTATCTGCAATCCCTGATTCCAGTTTTTATGTTCTTTTTCATAATACAAATAAGCCGAAGAAGCGACTCCTTTATAACTTCCGGGAACAATGGCTTTAAAATCGACATTGATTTTTCGAATTTCTTTTCCGTTTAATTTTCTGAAATAAAATACAAGCTCATTGTCGAAAATTTCATAATAATCTACTACATTTTTTTCTACCAGTTCTTTTAATTGCCACGGCTCAGGAGTTAATCCGCCCGGAATTCCAATTCTTGCAATTGGGTTTGATATTTCACTGGTAGTTTTATTCTGAATTTCAATTTCTACCCGAACTGTTTCGCTAACTTTTACTTTATTTATTACTGCTTTTGTAGTTAAAAATAATTTGCATGCCGCAGCATTATTGGGTGTATAGGTATTGTACTGAACATTAAACGAATAAGGAATACCACTTTCTTCCTGAATTTGAATCGAAAAGTTATTCGTTCCATCTTTCACCTTTAATCCTTTTAAAATTACATTTCCTTCTTTATCTTTTTGAGTTAAATCGATTGGTTCATTATTTAAGTCCATTGTCGCAATTTTCATGACATTATTATTCACATAAATTTTATTGAATTCCGTAACTGCTTTCAAAGCCAAAGCCGTTGCTTGTGTAGAACCAAATCCGTAAGAAGTTTTGGCAGATTGTATGTAATCTATAATTTCAACAACATCATCTGCGATTTTCTTTTCTTTTAATAAAGCAAGTGCATACAATGAAGCAATCTCGACATTCATCGATCTTCCATAACTATTGATAACCGATTGTTCTGCTTTTAAATTCTTCAGCGCTTGTTTCTTTACTTCTGCTTTAATGAGCGTCATTAATGACTTGTAATCCTCTATTTTATTCAAATTGAATGCTGCCAACGCCAATAATTCCATTCGATAAAGATCTTTGCTTTTTAATCCTTCTTCTAAAGCGGTCTGATATTGTTTTTCAATATCCTTATTACCCATTTCAGACAAAACATACACAATATAAGCGTTGTTTACTTCTTTCTTTATTCCTGAAAAACCATACTTTCCGGGATTTTGTTTAAACCCGCCTTTATCATCTTTTCTGGAATTCAACCAATCCATTGATCGCCCGATTAATTTTTGATCTACATTAATGAATTCTTTCATTTCATTAAACTGTAATAAACCATAGGCCGTTAGAGCTTCATTTCCGGGATTTCCGCCGTACCATTCAAAACCTCCGTCTTTTGATTCGTAATTTTTAAGTTTTTGATAGCCATTTTCTAAAAACTGCAACGCACGCTGTTTAAATTCCGGTGCTGTATTTTTAAATTTCGACAATTGCATAACCATAATATTCGGATAATTAGAAGATGAAACTTGTTCAAAACAGCCATAAGGTTCTCTCATCATACTTTCCAGACCATCAAAAATAGAACTAAACGGATTGTAAAATAATTTGAAATCAACATTCATCGAATTGGGTATTACATCTCTCAATACAAAATCGATGCTTTTAGATTTCGATCCTGAAATGTCAATGTTTGCAGGAAATCCTTTTGCATAAATGTCAATTGTTTTTTTGATTTTGGTTGTATAATTTTCTCCACTTAAAGTAATTTCCAAAGGAAGATTTTTACCGACTTTCTCTGCAATTAATTTTATATTGACGGTTTGAGATTCATTTGGTTTCAGCTCAATAAACGCACTTTCGGAAATCTCATTTTTATTTTTTGGAAAATCAACTTTGTATTCTAACTTTATGTTCTTACCTGAATTGTTTTTTAACCAAAGTGGTAATAAAATCACATCCTGCTCTGAGGCAAAAAGAGGAATTTTTAAATCGCTCTGAATTAATTCTTTCACAGCAAATGAAGCTTCAGATTTCCCAAGATCTCCTTTATAAGAAGTTCCTTCCGCCATAATTTTGAAAGAGGTATTATCATCAGAAGTATAAAATTCAAAATCAGCTTGTCCTTTATTGTCGGTTTGAACAATGGCATTCCAATAAATACAACTTCTAAAATCCGTTTTTTCTTCTACAATTGTCGATTTGTATTTTGGAGCATAAAAACTATCTGCTACATTTAGTATATTTTTACCAAGCTTATTTATATACTCAAAAGAATAATGATAGCGGGCTCCTAAAACCGTATTACCTTGCAATAATTTGTTTTTGGTAGTGACTACAATTACACCATAGGCACCGCTTGAGCCATAAATTGCGGTTGCTGAGGCATCTTTTAAAAACACAATCGATTCGATTGAATTGACTGATAAATTACCAAAAACAGATGAATTCTCATTGTTGACATACGGAATTCCGTCAATAACAATTAAGGGTTGCGATCCTGCTCTGCTGCCGTAAATCGAACTCATGCCTCTAATTATAATTTTATCTGATGCACCCGCCTGTCCCGAAGATTCTGTTATCTGAATCCCCGCAACTCTTCCGCTTAACGAACTATTGGTAAGATCTCTCGAAGTTAGATAGGTAATTGATCCTGAAACCATTTTCCTGGTGGTTGTACCATACCCCATTACGATTACTTCTGATAATGCAGCAGAATCTGAATCTAATGAAACTGAGTTTCCTCTTACCTGACCATTTTCAGCGAGAGTTTCTCTTTTTTCTACAGGTTTGTAATCGATATTTAAGGTCGTTGTATTTGAAAGTGTGTCTTTCATTTTAATAAAATCAGCCAGACCAGAAAACGAATGTGTTATCTTATATTTTGCTGATTTTCTACTCTCTACAACCACACATGCTAAATTTGAAAAAGGAATTTTATTAAACTTAAAATAACCGCTTGAATTGCTTTTTGTTTCATACACTTTTCCGTTATCTGTAAAAAGCAATACTTTTTTAGCAACACCCTTATTTTCATAACTGGTTATAAAACCTTCGATTACTGGCGTTTTTTCGGGTTTATTATTTTTAAATTCTGCTATTAATTTTTGAAGATTTTTTTGATCGTATTTTCTCCAGCCATGCGTGTTTAAAAGCAAATCGATAGCTTCTTCTCTATTTTCAATTTTCTTATTATCATCAAAATAAAATCTTGGTTCGTGTATTTTGCCTTTTAGTTCAAAACCAAGAAAAAGCCATGATAAAATATTATCCTGTTTATCATCGATATAAGTAAGCAATTTTGAATCTAATACTGAAACAGAAAGATTGGACGGAATTGGAGCATTGTTTTTATCTTTTGTGACGATCGAAACTTTTACTTTTTCTCTTGGCAAATAGGTTTCTTTATCAGTTTTAATTTCGATTTTCAATCCATCCTGATAATTCAGAAAAATAAGTCTTTCTGCTACAATTTTATTTTCAACCACTAACGAAAATGAGTGAATTCCAATAGGAAAGTTTTTTGTATTAATATCTAATGAATTCCAGCCTTGTTTTAAATTTAAATTGATTTTTTGATGAATTTTTGCTGTATTTCGAACCAGAATGTTCGCGTCAATTGCCAATGGAGCGTAGATTTGTAATACAAGTTTTTCAGGATTCTTTTTCGCATTGATGACAAAAACATTTTGCTCGGCTTTTGGCAGCGCAATTTTTTCTTTGGATGCAAAAGGAGAAGTGACAACTGCAAAATAGTTTTTATTTTCTTCAGATTTCAGCATCACATTTCCCATTCCGTC
>Ga0247803_1001302_pt1 | contig 13118 bp, 10 predicted proteins | sample UWRJL014104B1_FD_180928 | JGI IMG/M metagenome (GOLD analysis project Ga0247803, IMG submission 180928) | Plant litter microbial communities from Arlington Agricultural Research Station in Wisconsin, United States - UWRJ-L014-104B-1 | ecosystem: Environmental > Terrestrial > Plant litter >...
GAGAAGCCCAGCCCGGCCACGGCCAAGCGGTACCTCTCCAGCGGCCAGTACCTCTGGAACGCGGGCATGTTCATCGCCCGCGCCGACCGGCTGCTCGAGGAGATCGGCGCGGCCGAGCCCGAACTGCTGGCTGGGCTGCTCGAACTGGCGGAGGCCTGGGACACCCCGCGCCGCGGCGCCGTGGTCGACCAGGTCTGGCCCAAGCTCAAGAAGATCGCCATCGACTACTCCGTCGCCGAACCCGTCGCCGCGAAGGGCGGCCTGGCCGTGATCCCCGGCCAGTTCGACTGGGATGACGTGGGGGACTTCGCGTCGATCGCCAAGATCCACGCCAACGGCCGCAAGCGCGACCTGGCGATCCTCGGCGAGGGCGCCCGGGTGCTGGCGGACTCCTCCAGCGGCATCGTCGTCAGCCACACCAAGCGCATGATCGCGCTGATCGGTGTGGACGACATCGTGGTCGTCGACACCCCGGATGCCCTGCTGGTGACCACGAGCGCCAACGCCCAGAAGGTCAAGGCCGTCGTCGACGCGCTGCGACTGTCGGGCAGCTCCGACGTCCTCTAGCGAACGACCGGGTCACGCCGCGAGACTTTCTCAGGAATAGGCCCGGTAGATGACCATTTGTGTCGTCCGGATTTCCGGAATGTCGCGGCTTGATAACCTTTTGGCTACAGTGTCGGTTTGCTCATCTGAGCAGGGCTGTTCTGGGTAACGTGTAGACCATATAGCAGCCCGCGCGATCCCACGCCGGGCCTCATCTGGAGGTCAATCTTGACAATCACGACCCGCAAGGCAACGCTCGGCGGCCTTGCCTCACTCGGCGTTCTCGCTCTGCTCGCGGCGTGTGCGCCGGCCCCCACCGACGATGCCGGCTCCAACGACGCCGCATCGGACTTCCTGCCCTGCATCGTCTCCGACTTCGGTGGCTTCGACGACAAGTCCTTCAACCAGTCCAGCTTCGAGGGCATCTCCCAGGCCTCCGAGGAGCTCGGTGTTGAGTTCAAGCAGGCCGAGTCCACCTCTGAAGACCAGTACGCCGGCAACGTGACCAGCATGGTCGACCAGGGTTGCAACTTCATCCTCACGGTCGGTTTCGCCCTGGCCAACGCCACCCGCGACGCGGCCCAGGCCAACACCGACGTCGACTTCGCCATCATCGACTCCGCCCTCTCCAACGACGACTTCAGCCCGCTGACGCTCGACAACGTGAAGCCGGTCCTCTACGACACCGCGCAGGCCGCCTTCCTGGCCGGCTACCTCGCTGCAGGCACCACCAAGACCGGCACCGTCGGCACCTTCGGTGGCATGCAGTACCCGTCGGTCACCATCTTCATGGATGGCTTCGCCGATGGCATCGCGTACTACAACACCGAAAAGGGCACCGACGTCAAGCTCACCGGCTGGTCGAAGGAATCCCAGGAGGGCCTCTTCGCCGGTGGCTTCGATGACATCAGCGCAGGCAAGACCCTCAGCCAGGGCCTGATCGACGCCGGTGCGGACATCATCCTCCCGGTCGCCGGCCCGCTCTTCCAGGGCACCGCGCAGGCCATCACCGAGTCCGGCAAGGACGTCGCCATCGTCGGTGTCGACAGCGACCTGTTCGAGACCACGCCCGAGTTCGCCGCCCTGTACCTCACCTCCATCATGAAGTCGATGACGGACGCCACCGACCAGATCATCACTGACGCGGCCGCAGGCGACTTCTCCGCCGACCCGTACGTCGGAACCCTCGAGAACGAGGGCGTTGGCCTGGCCCCGCTGCACGACTGGGAGTCCAAGGTCGACCCGGCCCTGGTCACCGAACTGGACGACATCAAGGCAGCGATCATCGCCGGCGACATCGTCGTGACGAGCGACGCCACGCCCAAGTAACACCAGCACCAGTTCCACAGGCGTTACCGTTTAGCAGGTCCGCTTCGAGCGGACGCCGGGGAGGCCAGCATCATGCTGGCCTCCCCGTTCCTTTGCGTGGCGCAGCCCGGCATCTCCCCGGCCGGTCAGCACCTCAATAGAATCGAAGACTATGAAGCTCGAACTTCGCGGCATTACGAAGAGATTCGGTGCCCTGGTTGCCAATGACGACATCAACCTCACCATCGAGGAGGGCGAAATCCACGCCCTGCTCGGCGAGAACGGAGCCGGGAAGTCAACGTTGATGAACGTGCTCTACGGCCTCTACCGGGCCGAAGAGGGTGAGATCCTGCTCGACGACGTTGCCCAGCACTTCGCCGGACCCGGCGACGCGATGAACGCCGGCATCGGCATGGTGCACCAGCACTTCATGCTGATCCCCGTCTTCACCGTCGCCGAGAACGTGATGCTCGGCCACGAGCAGACCAGGGTCGGCGGCACCCTCGACCTCGCCGCCGCCCGCACCCGGGTGCGGGAGATCTCCGACCGGTTCGGGTTCGATGTGGACCCCGACGCCCTCGTCGAGAATCTCCCCGTCGGCGTGCAGCAGCGGGTGGAGATCATCAAGGCGCTCTCCCGCGACGCGAAGGTGCTCGTCTTCGACGAACCGACCGCCGTGCTCACCCCGCAGGAAACCGACGAGCTGATGAACATCATGCGCCAGCTCAAGGCCGCCGGCACCTCCATCGTCTTCATCACCCACAAACTGCGGGAGGTGCGCGAGGTCGCCGACCGGATCACCGTCATCCGGCTCGGCAAGGTCGTCGGCACCGCGTCGCCGACCGCGAGCAACGAAGAGCTCGCCACCCTGATGGTGGGCCGCGCCGTCGACCTCACCGTCGACAAGGCGCCGGCCACCCCCGGCGCGCCGGCCCTGGTCGTGACGAACCTCACCGTGATCGACCCGCTCGGCCAGATCCTGGTCAACGACGTCAGCTTCGACGTCAAGGTGGGCGAGATCCTCGCCATCGCCGGGGTGCAGGGCAACGGACAGACCGAACTGACCGAGGCGTTGATGGGCCTGCAGCCCCGCGTCACCGGCGACATCGCCCTGGACGGCAAGTCCCTGCGCGGCCACTCGGTGCGCCAGGTGCTCGACGCCGGCGTCGGCTTCGTGCCGGAGGACCGCACCAGGGACGGCCTGGTCGGCGGGTTCACCATCGCCGAGAACCTGATGCTGGACCGGTCCAACAAGCTCCCGTTCGTCAAGCGGTTCAACCTGCAGCTGGCTTTCCTCGCCGACTTCGCCCGCACCAAGGTGAAGGAATTCGACGTGCGGTCCCAGGGCATCGAGACTCCCGTCGGCCGCCTCTCCGGCGGTAACCAGCAGAAGGTCGTGCTCGCCCGCGAACTCAGCCGCGACCTGCGGCTGTTCGTCGCGGCGCAGCCCACCCGCGGCCTCGACGTCGGCTCGATCGAATTTGTGCACGAACGCATCGTGGCGACCCGGGATGCCGGCACCCCGGTGATCGTGATCTCCACCGAACTCGACGAGGTCGCCGCCCTCGCCGACCGCATCATGGTGATGTACCGCGGCCGCATTGTCGGCATCGTCCCCGGCGACACCCCCCGATCCGTTCTGGGTCTCATGATGGCGGGCGAAACCCCCGCAGAAGGAGCCGCAGCATGAGCGCCGCTCAGCAGCCCACCCCGACCCCGGCGGCGTCGCCGGAGCCGGCCGAATCCTCCCGCTGGCACAACGTCTTCCGCGAGATCACCACCGGCAACGCCATCATCTCGGTCCTGGCCGTGGTGCTGGCCCTGCTCGTGGGCGCCGTGATGATCGCGTTCACGAACCCGAACGTGCAGGAAAGCGCCGGCTACTTCTTCTCCAGGCCCGGCGACATGCTCTCCGCCGTCTGGGACGCCGTGTCCGGCGCCTACTCGGCCCTGTTCCAGGGGTCGGTGTACAACTTCCGCCGGCCGAGCTTCGCCGACGGCATCAAGCCGCTGACCGAGACGCTCACCTACGCCACCCCGCTGATCGCGGCCGGCCTGGGTGTCGCGCTCGGCTTCCGGGTGGGCCTGTTCAACATCGGCGGCCGCGGCCAGATGCTCATCGCCGCCACGCTCGGCGGCTGGGTCGCCTTCGCGCTGGAGCTGCCGGCCGGCATCCACATGATCGCCGCGCTCGTCGCCGGCGTGCTCGGCGGGGCCCTCTGGGGCGGGCTGGTCGGCCTGCTCAAGGCGCGCACCGGCGCGCACGAGGTGATCACCACGATCATGCTCAACTACGTGGCGTTCTACCTGGTCAGCTTCCTGCTGCGGGACGGGTTCCTGAAGACCCCCGGGTCGAACAACCCCAAGAGCCCGGCGAGCAAGGAGACCGCGGTCTTCTTCGACCTGCTCGGCCCGAACTACAACCTGCACTTCGGTTTCATCCTGGTGATCGGCGCCACGGTGTTCACCTGGTGGCTGCTCAGCCGCTCCAACCTGGGCTTCAAGTTCCGGGCCGTCGGCGAGAACCCGAACGCGGCCAAGGTTGCCGGCATCAGCGTGCAGCGCATGTACGTCTACGCGATGCTGTTCTCCGGCGGGCTCGTCGGCCTGGCCGGCATCAACCAGGTGCTCGGCACCACCACCAGCGGCTTCGGTGCCGGCATCGACTCGGGGATCGGCTTCGACGCCATCACCGTGGCGCTGCTCGGCCGGTCCAAGCCGTGGGGCGTGTTCGCGGCGGGCATCCTGTTCGGCGCGTTCAAGGCTGGCAGCTTCTCGATGCAGGCCGCCGAGGGCGTGCCCATCGACATCGTGCTCGTTGTGCAGTCGCTCATCGTGCTCTTCATCGCCGCGCCGCCGCTGGTGCGCGCGATCTTCCGGCTCCCCGCCCCCGGCGCCCCCCGCCGCAGACCGCTCCCCAACGTGACCCAGGAGGTGGCGGCGAAATGAGCACCATCGCGCCAGTGAACCAGCCCACCCAGCCCACCCCGCCCGAAGAGGGCCCGGCGACCACGGTGATCAAGAGCTGGAAGGTGCCGATCATCCTCGGCGTCTTCACGGTGCTCGGGTTCCTGCTGATGGTGGTCTTCGGCCGCACCGGCACCAGCACCATGGTGCTCTCCACGTCCAGCGACCTGATCCAGCTGCCCGACGTGCTGCTGCCGACCCTGCCGACCGGCATCGTCATCAGCATCCTGCTGGCCGCGATCACCGCCCTGAGCGCCTGGATGGTGCAGACGCACCGCAAGGTGCCGCTGTGGCTGATCTCGGTGTTCGCGGTGCTGTTGCTGATCGGCTTCCTCACCTGGGCCTCCGCCGACGAACGCATCCCGGTGCCCGGGCTGCTGTTCGGCTCGCTGAGCCTGGCCGTGCCGCTGATCTTCGGTGCCCTCGGCGGTGTCATCTCCGAGCGTGTCGGCGTGGTCAACGTGGCGATCGAGGGCCAGCTGCTGGCCGGCGCGTTCACCTCCGCGATCGTGGCCTCTGTGACCCAGCAGCCGCTGCTCGGCCTGCTCGCCGCGATGGTGGCCGGCGTGCTGGTCTCGTTCGTGCTCGCGGCGTTCTCGATCAAGTACTTCGTCGACCAGGTCATCGTCGGTGTGGTGCTGAACGTGCTCGTCACCGGCCTCACCGGGTTCCTGTTCTCCGAGGTGCTCGCCCCGAACGCGGCCATGCTCAACCAGCCGCCCAAGTTCGAGCGCATCAACATCCCGCTGCTCAGCGAAATCCCGATCATCGGCCCGGTCTTCTTCCGGCAGACCCTGATCGTCTACATCATGTACATCGCCGTGGCCGCGGTGTACTACGGCATCTTCCACACCAAGTGGGGCCTCCGCCTCCGCGCCGTGGGCGAGCACCCGCAGGCTGCCGACACCGTGGGCATCAACGTCACCGGCACCCGGTTCTGGAACGTGTCCCTCGCGGGCGCCGTCGCCGGTCTCGGTGGCGCGTACTTCACGCTGGGCTCGGTGGGCGCGTTCGGCAAGGAGATGACGGCCGGCGCCGGATTCATCGCCCTGGCGGCGGTGATCTTCGGCCGATGGGACCCGATCCGGGCCACCCTCGCGGCGCTGCTGTTCGGCTTCGCCAGCAACCTGCAGAACGTGCTGAGCATCATCGGTTCGCCCGTGCCCAGCGAGTTCATGCTGATGCTGCCCTACCTCGTCACCATCTTCGCCGTGGCCGGCCTGGTGGGCCAGTCCAGAGGCCCGGCGGCATCCGGAAAGCCGTATATAAAATCATGACGAACCTGACTGCGAATTCTGACGGCGCAACGCCCGAATCCGGCGACATCGACTGGGGCGTGCTGCGTGCCGCCGCGGCCGAAGCGATGACCAAGGCGTACGTGCCCTACTCGAAGTTTCCGGTCGGGGCGGCCGCCCTGGTCACCGACGGCCGGGTGATCAGCGGCTGCAACGTGGAGAACGCCTCCTACGGCCTCACCCTCTGCGCCGAATGCGCGCTGGTGTCGGTGCTGCACCTCACCGGCGGCGGCCAGCTCGTCGCGTTCTCCTGCGTCGACGGCAACGGCAACACGCTGATGCCCTGCGGCCGCTGCCGCCAACTGCTCTACGAACACTCGGCACCAGGCATGCTGTTGGAGACCGTCTCCGGCGTGCGCACCATCGACGAGGTCCTGCCGGACGCCTTCGGGCCCCGCCAGCTCGCCGCCTACAGGGAAGACAACTCATGAGCTCCACCCCCGCCCGCACCATCGAGGCCTTCGACGCCGTCGACCTCATCCACGCCAAGCGCGACAAGGACGAACTCTCCACGCCGCAGATCGACTGGCTGATCGACGCGTACACCCGCGGCTACGTCGGCGACGAACAGATGGCCGCGATGACCATGGCGATCTTCCTCAACGGCATGTCCCGCCGGGAGATCCGCGACATGACCATGGCCATGATCAACTCCGGCGAGCGGATGAGCTTCACGGGTCTGGGCAAACCGACCACCGACAAGCACTCCACCGGCGGTGTCGGCGACAAGATCACCCTGCCGCTGATGCCCCTCGTGGCGGTCTTCGGCGCCGCGGTGCCGCAGCTCTCCGGCCGTGGCCTCGGCCACACCGGCGGCACCCTCGACAAGCTCGAGTCGATCCCGGGCTGGCGCGCGAACCTCAGCAACGAAGAGATGTTCCAGCAGTTGCAGGATGTCGGCGGGGTCATCTGCGCCGCCGGCAGCGGCCTGGCCCCGGCCGACGGCAAGCTCTACGCGCTCCGCGACATCACCGGCACCGTCGAGGCGATCCCGCTCATCGCCTCGTCGATCATGTCCAAGAAGATCGCCGAGGGCACCAGCGCACTGGTGCTCGACGTCAAGTTCGGCTCCGGCGCCTTCCTGAAGGACATCGAACGCTCCCGCGAACTGGCCCGCACCATGGTGGCGCTCGGCGAGGACGCCGGGGTGGCCACATCCGCTCTGCTGACCAACATGAACGTGCCCCTCGGCCTGGCCATCGGCAACGCCAACGAGGTGCGCGAGTCGCTCGAGGTGCTCGCCGGCGGCGGCCCCGCCGACGTGGTGGAACTCACCGTGGCGCTGGCCCGCGAGATGCTGACCCTGGCCGGCATCGTCGACGTCGACGTCGAGGCAGCCCTCAAGGACGGCCGGGCCATGGACAAGTGGAACGCCGTGATCCGCGCGCAGGGCGGCGACCCGACTGCCGCGATGCCCGTCGCTCGCGAGACCCACACCGTGCTCGCCGACCGCGACGGTGTGCTCGTCGAGCAGCAGGCGCTGCCGTTCGGCATCGGCGCCTGGCGCCTGGGCGCCGGCCGCGCCCGCAAGCAGGATCCGGTGCAGCACGCCGCCGGCATCGACCTGCACGCCAAGCCCGGCGACACCGTGCGCCGCGGCGAGCCGCTGTTCACCCTCAGCGCCGACGAGCCGGAGCGCTTCGCGCGGGCCCTCGAGGCCGTCGAGGGCGCCTGGCGCATCGGCGACCCCGGCGAGCCCGTCCTCGACGGCGGCCCCCTGATCGCCGAGCGCATCGGCAACTAGCAGCTCCAGCGAGCCCCGCCGACTTGCCGCAAAGACCCCCTTCAGCCACACCGAAGGGGGTCTTTGACGTATGTCACCGACGCCGCATCCCCTGACTTGCGCCAAAGACCCCCACAGCGCCCACTGAAGGGGGAGTTTCCGGCAACTCGTGAGGGCCGGATGAGGTCAGTTCGGCCGGATGCCGCGGCGCCAGCCCCGATATCGAAGCGCCTGATCGACTCTGGCGATGATCTCGGCGTCCGGGGTCTCCTTGAGCACCCTGATCACCCGCCAGTCCTCGGCCATCACCGCGTCAAGCCTGTCGACGTCGCGAGCGAACTGGGCATCATCGGTGCGGTGCTGCCTACCGTCGTACTCCACGAGCGTCCGGTACCGGCGATAGACCAGGTCCCCGCGGACGCGTCTGCGCTGGAACTGCAGCGGCAGATACACATTGGTTTCAGGTTCAGGCAGTCCGGCCCGGACCAACAGAAGTCGAAGCCGGGTCTCCTGCCGCGACTCGACGCGGGGACGCACCTCGTCGAGCGCAGCCCGCAACCGCCGGATCCCGCGGTGGCCGATCCGTTCGGACACGGCCTGGTGCAGGTCCTCGGGTGCGAATGGGGGATCGAACACGCCCAGGAGATGGTCGCCGAGGGCGATCAGATCGTCGAGACCCACCAATGGCGCGAGTTCGCACCAGGTGGACACGGGGTTCTGCACCGTGAGTCCTCCGACGAGCCACACCTCGGGCCGGTTGCTCACCGTGTGCCCCACGATCCTCGCGCCCTGTGGCGCCCGGTCGGGGGCGACGACGCCCACATGCAGACGGGCGTCGCGGGTGGCATAACGGGGGAGAGGCATCCCGAGTAGTTGAGCCGCGGTGACGTGGCTGAAGTACTGCCCGGTGGGCATCGTCGCCGAGTAGGCCATGGCCAGTTCCCTGACGCCCAGAGGTCTATCAGCAGCGACCCGGACACCATGGAAGGGTGCCTCCAGATCGTTCGCGTCGAGGCGTTTGGGTTTCACCCCGGCCCGGAGCGCATCTGCGACCGTGAAACCGTCTGGCGAGAGGCTGCGGGGAAGCTCCGTTCGCTTTTTCATCCGCCCACGATGTCATTTCTCGCCACCGCGCGTCAGGGTTATCCACCGGTGGCACATTCCGCGAGTTGCCGAGAAATGCCCTGTTGCTGGCGCTGACGTGGAGATTTGGCGCAACTGGGCAGAAGGAGCTGCGGCGACTTGCTGCGAATCGCCCATGGGGCGGCGCTGAGGTGGCGCTTCTCGGCAAGTCGGCGCACGGGCGGAGCGGCGGCGGGCGGCACCGGCGCGGGGCGGATGTGGCGGCGACAGGACGCGCCCAGCGGCGGGGCGATAGATTGGGGGAGTGAATACCAGCTCCGAGGAATACCTGTTGCCCGGCAGCGGCGTCAGCATCAACGCCCTGCCCAAAGTCTCCCTGCACGACCACCTCGACGGCGGGCTGCGGCCGGCGACGATTCTCGAGCTGGCCGCCGCGATCGACCTCGAACTGCCCGCCAGCACCGAAGCCGGCCTCGCCGACTGGTTCGTCGGCCAGGCCACCTCCGGCTCGCTCGTCGACTACATCAAGACCTTCGACGTCACCGTCGCCGTCATGCAGACCCACGACGCCCTCGCCCGCGTGGCCAGGGAATTCGTTGAAGACCTCGCCCTGGACGGCGTCATCTACGGCGAGGTGCGCTGGGCTCCCGAGCAGCACCTGGCCGGCGGCCTCAGCCTCGACCAGGCCGTCGACGCCGTGCAGGAGGGCATCGCGGCCGGCATCGACCGTGTCGCCCAGGCCGGCATCAGCATCAAGATCGGCCAGCTGATCACCGCGATGCGGCACGCCGACCGGTCCCTCGAGATCGCCGAACTCGCTGTGCGGCACCGCGACCTGGGTGTGGTCGGTTTCGACATCGCCGGCGCCGAGGAGGGCTTCCCGGCCGGCAACCACACCGCCGCGTTCGACTACCTGGCGCAGAACCTCTTCCCCGTCACCGTGCACGCCGGCGAGGCCGACGGGCTGGACAGCATCCGCGGCGCCCTGTTCGACGGCCGCGCGCTGCGGTTGGGCCACGGCGTGCGCCTGGCCGAGGACATCGAAATCGGCCGGGAGGACCAGGAGAACACCTACGTCACCCTGGGCCCGCTCGCCCAGTGGGTGCGCGACCGGGAGATCCCGCTCGAGCTCAGCCCCTCGTCGAACCTGCAGACCGGCGCCATCGCCGCCTGGGGCGACGACATCCTCGACCACCCGTTCGACCTGCTCTACCAGCTCGGTTTCCGGGTCACCGTCAACACCGACAACCGGCTGATGAGCGCCACCACCCTCAGCCGTGAGCTGGCCCTGCTCACGGATGCCTTCGGCTACGACCTCGACGACCTCGAGGCCCTGCAGCTCAACGCGGCCTCCGCGGCCTTCCTGCCGCTGGAGGAGCGCGAAGAACTCGCCGACGCCATCGTCGCCGGTTTTTCCAACGCCTGACCCCTCGAAAGCCCACGCCAGAAAGCTGCCATGTCCCTCCCCCCACTTCCCCTCGACGCGATCGACGTCGGCCTGCACGTTCCCGACTGGCGGGCCGCCGTCGGCGCCGCCGGAGCTGCGTTGGAGAGGTCCGGTTCCACCGGCCCCGGCTACACCGAACGCATGGTGGGTGTGATCGAGGAATTCGGTGCCTACGTCGTGATCGCGCCGGGGCTGGCCCTGGCGCATGCCCGGCCCGGCCCCGACGTGCTCACCGAGGGCCTGAGCGTGGTCACCCTCGCCGAACCGGTGGCCTTCGGGCACCCGCACAACGACCCCGTCAACGTGATCCTCGGCCTGGCGGTGACGACGGGCGACGAGCACGTGCACTTCGTCGCCGAGCTGGCCAACGTGTTCAATGACGCGAGCATCATCCCGGCGCTGGCAGCGGCGCCCGACGCAGCATCCGTACGCTCGCTCCTGGGCATCACGGCACCAACCGGCGAAGACGCCAGCACGGAGGAAACATCATGAAGATCGTCGCACTGTGCGGAGTGGGCATTGGTACCTCGGCCATTCTCAAGGTCAACGCCGAACGCGCCCTCGAGCGCCTGGACATCGAGGCCGACGTCACCGCGGCCGACATCGCCAGCGTGAAGCTGGCCGCAGCAGACGCGCAGGTCATCCTGACCTCGTCGGAGCTGGTGCCCTCGATCGGCAAGACCAACGCCGACGTCATCGTGATCGACAACTTCTTCGACCTCGACGAGCTCACCGCCAAGCTCGAGACCGCGTTGGGTTGACCAGCCGGGTCTATCAGCTGGGTTAACCACGAGAGCGGATGCTGCGCCTGCAGCATCCGCTCTCGCACGTTACCGGCCGGCTTCAGCCGATCAGCGCGCGCATGCCCCGCTCGAGGTCTGCGAGGGCCGTGCTGGCGGTCTCGGTGCGCTCGGCGAGCGTGCCGACGGTGCAGCTGGTGTCGAGGTAGACCTTGAGCTTGGGCTCCGTGCCGCTGGGCCTCACCATCACCCGGGACCCGTCGGCGAGCACGATGCGCAGCACGTCGCTGGCCGGCAGGCCGTTGAAGCCGCCGCTGAGGTCGTCGATGTGGTCGACGGTGCTGCTGCCGATCATCGCCGGCGGGCTTTCCCGCAGTCGGGCCATGACCCGGTCGATCTCGGACAGGTCGGTGACTCGAACCGAGATCTGGCCGGAGGCGAAGTACCCGAACTTCTCGGCGAACGCGTCGAGGTGCTCGGCCAGCGTCGACCCGTCGGCCTTGAGGTCGCTCACCAGTGACAGCAGGGCGACGGCGGCCGAGATGCCGTCCTTGTCGCGCACGGTGCCCGGGTTGACGAGATAGCCCAGGGCCTCCTCGAAACCGAAGAGCAGGCCGGGCGCGCGGGAGACCCACTTGAACCCGGTGAGGGTGTCGGCGAAGTTCAGGCCGTAAGCGTCGGCGACGGCCTTGAGCGCCGGCGTCGACACGATCGAGCAGGCCAGGGTGCCGTCGGGGCCGCCGTCGCCGGGGGCGTTCGCGGCGAGTTCCGCCGCCCGCCAGCCGAGGATCGCGCCGACCTCGTTGCCGCTCAGGCGCCGGTAGCCCTCGGGCGCCTCGGCGTCCGGGATGGCGATGGCGAGCCGGTCGGCATCCGGGTCGTTGGCGATGATGAGTTCAGCACCCACCTCGCGGGCGGTCTCGTAGGCCAGGTCCATCGCGCCGGGTTCTTCAGGGTTGGGGAACGCGACGGTGGGGAAGGCGGAGTCGGGGGCGATCTGCGCGTCGACGAGGGTCGGCAGGGCGAACCCGGCGGCGTCGAGCACCCGGCGGGTGGTGTCCCAGCCCACGCCGTGCAGTGCCGTGTAGACGGCCTTCACCTGGGCGCGGGGCGGCAGGCCGACGGCGGCGGTGGCGTCGACGTAGGCCTGCACCACGGACTCCGGGGCGGTCTCGTACGCGGCGCGGGGCAGGTCGGTGACCAGCAGGGTGTCGGCCACCCGCTGGATCTCGGCGGCGATGGCGACGTCGTCGGGGGAGACGATCTGTGAGCCGTCGTTGGCGTCGCCGAGGTAGACCTTGTAGCCGTTGTCGTTGGGCGGGTTGTGCGACGCCGTGACCATGACGCCGGCGCTGGCACCGAGGTGGCGCACCGCGAAGGCGAGCACCGGGGTGGGCAGCAGGCGGGGCAGCAGGATGGCGCGGATGCCGGCGCCGGCCATCACCGAGGCGGTGTCGGTGGCGAAGACGTGCGAGTTGCGGCGGCCGTCGAAGCCGATCACCACGGACGGGATGCCGCCGGGCCGCACGGTGTCGACCTGGTTGAGCAGATAGGCGGCCAGGCCGGCGGCGGCCTGGGAGACCAGCACCCGGTTCATCCGGTTGGACCCAGCCGCGATCTCGCCGCGGAGCCCGGCGGTGCCGAACGCGAGCCGCTCGTCGAACCTGGAGTGCAGGTCGGCCACGGCGGCCGGTTCGCGGTCCTGGGCCTGCTGGATCAGCAGGCGCAGTTCGGCGCGGGTCTCCGGGTCGGGGTCCTGGGCGAGCCAGGCGGTGGCGGTGACGATGAGGGCGTTCACCGGGTCGACGGTCTCGTCTTCGACGACGGTGTCGGCGATGGTGTCGAGAACGGCGGTCGCGGCGGGAATCTCGTCGGAGCCCTCGACGGTCTCGAGCACCGCTGTGCTCGGCTCGGGTTCGTCGGCGGGGGTGACCCCGGCGTCGGGCCGAGTGGCTTCGGGCTCAGTCGCGTCCGGTTCGGCGGCGTGCGCGCCGTGGCGGCGGGTTTCG
>Ga0247803_1001303_pt1 | contig 13116 bp, 11 predicted proteins | sample UWRJL014104B1_FD_180928 | JGI IMG/M metagenome (GOLD analysis project Ga0247803, IMG submission 180928) | Plant litter microbial communities from Arlington Agricultural Research Station in Wisconsin, United States - UWRJ-L014-104B-1 | ecosystem: Environmental > Terrestrial > Plant litter >...
AAAGTTACGCCAAAAGCAAGTAACGCATTAATCGAAACCTGGGTACCAATATTTAAGAGGTTTGATACAGTAAAAAATTGAGGAGTACTCAGTGCCAGTGCCAGACAAATGATGATAAAAGCAAAGAAAATCCCGTACTGCCTAAAATTCCGAAACTGAACCTGTAAGTTATTTTTCACCACAATTATTATGTAAAATATTGTATCCCATCCGTGTCAATCGCATTGATTTCTAAAACTTATCTCCGAAATCTATTCAACCGCATATCTCATAATCTGTTCCGGTGTCGCTTCTTCTCTTGTAAGCATGGCCGTCTGTTTCCCCTTTGACAAAACCATAATCCGATCGCTCATCCCCAAAATTTCAGGTAGTTCCGAAGAAATCATGATGACTGCAATTCCTTTTTCTGACAAATCACGAATGAGTTTATATATTTCAAATTTGGCGCCTACATCGACTCCACGGGTAGGTTTGTCCAGAATAATGACACTCGGAGAGGCAAGCAGCACTTTTCCAATGACGACTTTTTGTTGATTTCCTCCACTTAAATTTTTTACTTTTTGATCAATTCCGGATGCTTTTATTTTCAGATCACTCATCATCCAGTTTGTGACTTTTTTTTCACTTTCTGCATTCAGAAAAATCCCACGCCGATGGCCTTGCAAACTGCCCAGTGTCACATTGTGTTTCACCGACAAATCAGGAATAAAGCCCAGCCCTTTGCGATCTTCACTTACGTAGCCAATTCCAGTTTTCACTGCATCATGAGGCGATTTTATATCGACCTTTTCACCCTTAATAAATATTTCTCCGCTGTCAGGACGATCTAATCCATAAATCGCCGTTGCAATTTCAGTGCGTCCTGCTCCCATTAATCCTGCAATGCCCAAAATTTCACCTGCATGAACTTCAAAACTTATATCATTAAATTTCCCTTTTTTACTTAAACCTTTAACTGCAAAAACCTTCTTTCCTTTCATCGTCGATGGCTCTGGAAACATGCTGGCAATTTCTCTTCCTACCATCATTGTAATCAGGCTGTTTTTGTCCAGTTCCTGCGTACTTTTCGTTCCAATATATTTCCCGTCACGCAATACAGTAATCCTGTCAGAGATTTCAAAAATTTCGTCCATTTTATGGGAGATGTAAATGATCGCAACGCCTCTCTGTTTGAGGTTCCTGATGATCTTGAAAAGCGTGGCGACTTCTTTATCCGATATGGCGGATGTGGGTTCATCCATGATTATCACTTTGGCATCATTAGAAATGGCTTTGGCAATTTCTACCATTTGCATTTGGGCCACACTCAGGTATTTCATTTTGATATCTACCCGAATGTCAACTTCCATTTGGTTCAATAGCTGGTTTGCAGATGCATTGATTTGTCCGTCATTTATCCAGCCGGTCTTCGACCCGGTAATGACCTTTTCCCTGCCCAAAAATATATTTTGCGCTACCGTCAGTTCAGGAATAATAAGAATTTCCTGATGGATCATAGAAATCCCTTTTCTCTGAATATCATTGACACCGCTATTTTTAAGATTTTTTCCTTCAAAGACAATTTCACCGGAATCGGCATGAATTAAGCCAATCAGGATTTTCATGAAGGTGGATTTGCCTGCGCCATTTTCTCCCATCAATGCATGCACTTCTCCTTTTTTTAGAGATAATTGCACGTTGTCCAATGCTTTTATTCCTGAATAGGACTTGGTGAGGTCTGTGATCTGGAGGATGGGTTGGGGCATTGTGTCGATAGAGTAATTCACAGGGCGATGCCCTGTGTTGAGTTATAAAACCCTTTCAGGGTAGAAATTTACTGATTTGGCGTTGCCCTGAAAGGGCTTTATATCTTAAAATAGGGCATCGCCCTATTGACACAGGACCTCGCTCGTATGCGTCAATCCCAAACATACCGTTCATCGTATTCTACATTATATTTTTCGAGAAAGCCACGGTATTCGTCCTGAAATGTCTTCTCTTCGTGATGTGCTTTTTGATTAGCAATGTATTTGATTACTACTTCAAGTTCAGACGGATTGACTGAGAATATTCCATATCCATCCTGCCAATAAAACTCTTCATAATCACGACCCTTGGTTTTAATCCATTTTGACGAACTTCTTTTCACCTCTTTCAAAAGCTCCATAATTGCAATTTTTCGCGACAAAACGCATAGTATATGGATGTGATCTACATAACCGCCAACTTTGATAGGCAGACATTCCAGTTCATTACAAATTCCGCCCAGATAAGCATGAAGCTCATTTTCAATTTTATCATCAATTAGAGGTTGACGGTATTTGGTACTAAATGTGATGTGTGTGCAGACTTTTGCCAGCGATTGTGCCATATTTGATCCGGTTTTTGTTGAATTAATTAATCGTAAGACGATACATTAATCCTCCGGTAACAGATCGAACGAATCTGCAAAACGTCGCCCTCAAAGAAAATAGGCCGATGCCCTATCCTGAGGTATAATCCCTTTCAGGGCAAAGGCATATTCTGGCCCTACCCTGAAAGAGTTTCATACCTCAGCACAGGGCACCGCCCCTGTGAATTATATCAGGACCCCTCCCATTCCACGCCGGTATCTTTCCAGCTCCTGGAAGCCGCGGAATCGAGCACAGCCTCGCAAACTTTTTGAGTTTCTAAAGCATCCTTAAAGGTTGGATTACATTCTTTCCCGGTTTGCAGGCTTTCGAAAAAATCCGCTGCCTGATGGATAAAGGAATGCTCATAACCAATGCTTGTACCCGGAATCCACCATCTTTTCATATAAGGCTGATCACTATCGGTTACCAGAATTGATCTCCATCCGCGAACAATTGAATCATCTGAATGATCAAAATATTCAAGACGGTTCAAGTCATGCAAATCCCAGCGGATGGATGCATGCTCGCCATTGATCTCGAAAGTATAAAGTGCCTTGTGCCCACGTGCATAACGGGTAGATTCAAACAAACCTAATGATCCGTTATCAAAATGACAATGAAAAATACAAGCATCATCAATACCAACCTTCTGTACCTGACCGCTTTCCGAATGAACACGTTCTTTAATGAAAGTTTCAGTGACAGCAGAAACATCTTTGATGCCACCGTTAATCCACATGGCCGTATCAATACAATGTGCAAGCAAATCTCCTGTTACACCCGAACCAGCTGCTTCTGCATCAAGCCGCCACGTGCCGGTACCTCCCTGAGGAACATTTGGACTGATTGTCCAGTCCTGAAGAAAATTGGCCCGATAGTGAAAAATACGTCCTAGTTTACCTGAATCAACAATTTGTTTGGCCAACGTCACAGCCGGAACACGACGGTAATTATACCAGACTGTATTTTTCACACCAGCTTTTTCAATGGCATCTACCATGGTTTGCGCTTCTGCCAGAGTTCTTGCCAGCGGTTTTTCACACAAAATCATTTTACCGGCGGCTGCGGCAGCAATAGCAATTTCTGCATGCGTATCATTTGCGGTGCATATATCAACAGCATCAATATCATCCCGGGCAATCACCTTTTTCCAGTCCGTTTCAAACGATTCGAATCCCCACTGTTCTGCAAAAGCTTTTGCCTTTTCTGCATTGCGCGAACAGGCTACCTTCAAAACCGGTTTGTATTCCAGTTCAGGAAAAAAATTTTCAATTCGGTTATAGCCATTGGAATGCGTACGGCCCATCAACCCGGTACCGATCAAGCCAATTCTGATCTCTTTTTTATTAGACATAAAATGAATTACAATATTGGTTAAACATTAACGGATACCACTTTTTCTTCCTGATACCAGCCATGGGCCTGACGAACCTTTATCATGGCCGCAAGAATGTCGTTCCAGGTTTGCTGATTGGTCATTACTTCATTCGGGAACATACAGCCATCCCAGCAAATATGTCCGAATGCTTTGGTAAGTTCTCCATTCTCATTGCGTAACCAGTAGCCTGCATCATGCGTGATGTCCAGCTTTCCGTTAGGATCAGTAGCCAGACAATGACGGCCCGTTTTGTCATGTGAACCGGTTCCGTGTACTGTTCCGTCATTTTGCGCGACATGGAAATCGATTGTCCAGGGACGTAAAGCAGCAGTCATTTTCCGCAGACCTTCTTCAATAGCAGCACGATCGCTCCATTCAAAATCTACTGGAAGTACGCGGTCCTCCGGGCGGTTGTACCCAAGCAGGTACAAGAAAGTATGTGACATATCAGCCTGAAAACCTATATTCGGACGGTCTACAGCCTCTAGAGTGTCAATCATTGTTTTCCAGCTGTGCATTCCGCCCCAGCATATTTCGCCTTCAGCCGCAAGTTTTTCGCCATAGTCAGCGGCAACATCGCATGCTCTTCTGAAAGTTTCGGCTATTAATTTGGTATTGTTAACCGGGTCCAGCGCCCAGGCTTCTGGTTTACTTGCAGAATCAATACGAACGATCCCATGCGGACGGATTCCAAGCTGTCTTAGTTTATAACCAAAAATGGATGCTTTTTTGACCTGATTTACAAATTCATCACGCTCGTCTTTGCTCCCCATTGCAGGACCGCCCCAGATTGGCGCAACCAGGCTTCCTATTTCAAGATTAAGTCCTCCGATCTTGTCAACCAATCTTTGAATTCCGTCGTCGCTCATATCCAGATCGATATGCGGATCGAAAAGGCCAAGATCAACACCGTCAAACTTCACACCGTTTACCTCAGCAGCGGCGGTTTTTTCAAGCATTGTATCAAAAGAAATAACCGGTTCCGAATCAGAACCTTTTCCGACAATACCAGGCCATGTGGCATTGTGGAGTTTAGGGAAATTATTTTCTGGCATGGTTTATAGGTTTTAGCGATTAGCTGTTAGCAGTTAGCCGTGCGGCGGACCGCTAGCAGAATCTTATAAAAAATTATACTATAAAAACGAAAGTCTTTGTTTTACTGGCTGTTAGCCCCCCTTCATTGCAGAATTAAGCTAAAAGCGTTCCGCCGTGCGGCTAATCTCTAACAGCCAATGTCCTTTACAGAACTAGATCTGGGTTCAGCGGTCCAAAATGTTTCAAAATTACTATCGGGTCGGTTGATGATGGATTGCTGATCACAACACCTTCGGCAGCCGCTTTTTCACTTACAAAAAATTCGTCGTTCGTAAGCTGTCCGTACTTGATCAAAGCAGGTGTTTCGATATCCCAAACTCCGAATTTACCATGACCCTGCATTACGATCATTCCGTAAGCAGCTGCATCTGTAATGGTAACAGTCTGTCCTGGAAAAACGGTAAGCTCCTTGGCACTATAAGCCTCGTTTTTATAGCAAATCCAGTTTTCTCTATATCCTTCTGTCGCCATCTCTTCGACATCTTTTACCGGTTTAGGACGCATGAAGTGCTTTTCCATCAAGTTAGGATTCACATTCAAATCCCAGTCGATCACTTCCATTAACAGGTCGTAATCACCAATTCTGTCTTTCGGCGTTCCTTTCCAAAGCAATTCCTCCGGAATGACCGCTTCATTGACAAGGGATTGATACATGGCAAAAATATCGGATGCTTTTTGAGGTTCATAGGTACACAAACTGCCAGGAGCATGCAGCATGCCAGGAGGAACATCCCACCCTGTTCCGGGCTCCAGACGAAACGCCTGCGAGTAATTGGTAATCTTATTATCACCCTTGGTGAAGTTCATCAGACACTCCTTTATCTGTTCCTTAGAAGTGCCGGGAGCTATACCAATGAATGTGTATGGAAAATCCCCCCCGTGGTTATTAAGTTGTGGTGGAAAATAATATGCTTCCGGCTTTCCGTTCTGGCCCACCATAGCAGCGTGCTCATCTCTGTGGTGAATATGATGAGGCAATGGACCCATGTTATCAAAAAACTTCGAATACATTGGCCAGCTTTTGTATTCATCCCAAAGTCTTTCACCTATAATTTCGCCTTTCAATTCATTTACCGCATCCCTCAGTGTGACTTTTTGAACACCTGACCCATCTTCAAAAACGATCTGACTTAAACCTTCATTTTCGCCCGTAAGCGGACCGTTCTCTGCCGGAGTAGTTGAAGACAACCAACGTTCGTCAATACCGCCTCGCTCACCACCAAGCACATAATAATCATCCGGATGTAATTTTATTCTGCGACCAGGTACACAAAATGAGCGCGGCACCCAGGTGGGAGCCAAACGCAATATTCCTTTTCCCTGTTCTAATGCCTTTTCGGCTATACTTGAAAGTCCCATTTTTTTAGTTTTTGAAAATTTGGTTTAGTTATAAATTGTAATCCTTACTCTTTTTATTAAATGCCAAGATACTGTCAAGGAGCGGAGTCGAAGGGTCAGCCGTGATGATCAAATCATATACATTTCTGCTCGGGCTTCGACTCCGCTCAGCCTGACAACTTGGTTGATTACTCTAGATTAACTGTCCAAAAGCCTTTATTCTAAATATTGTAATCAATCAAAAAATCCTTAATCTCTTCCTCATCATTTATTATTACCAGTTCCACATCATAGGACTTCGTTTCGCCCGGTTTAATAAAAATCAGAGACCCGTCTTCTCTGGCTTTTGCCTGTCCGTTTAACGGATGTGTGCTGGGTTCCAAACCCGTTACATATTCGCCTTTTCCCCAATGCTGCCAGTTGGCCATCCAGGGTAATTGTTCTTTTTTAAATTTTAAAGCAACTGCAAAACCCAATTTGGAATTGTAAATCCCGCAAACACTTTCACCAAAAATATCTGCTTCAATATCTACCAGAACAACTTCTTCACCAGTTCCTAAATGATCATCAATCGGTCCCGGACACTTTTTAAAATCATTTCCCTCTTTAAAAATCTTTGCATTTTCTTCTCCATGACGCGGATGCCATTTTCCTTTCCAAAGCAAATCTGCTCCTTCGTCCACCAAGGGCCAGCCAAAATTGAAATGATAGAGCAGCATGTGCGGTGAAGGCGTATTGGCCCGATTGATTACTTCGTCATGAATACGGATTGACGCTTTTCCCAGCGTTGCAGATATGGTGCGACGCAACTCCAGACTCGGCCCGAAAGGTTTTGTTTCCCTGATAATCCCGGTGATGCTCATTTCCAGCTTACCAGTCCTAGGATCCGGCTGAATAATGGAAACGATTTCCGCCGGGGTATTACTGATTTGTCCATGTAAACCCCGCTCACCAAACTCATCAGACTCAGGCCCGCCTACATGTGTAAGCCCGCAGGTGGTGAGTAATCCGCCTCCAAATGTGCGTAACCAACCAATGCCATGGTCAGAAAATGGTTGCGGATAAGTAACTCCTCCATGGCTCAGCCAGGCCAGACTATGTTCATTATAAAAAGCATCTGCAATATCCATTGCTCTGTCAATGACGACCTTATAACGCAATCCCGTTCCGGTATTTATCCATGCGATCCTGGTTCCTCTGCCTGCTCCGTTATCCAAAATAGAAGTTTCGATTCCACCAATCTGTGCATGATTAGACACTTTTTCTTTCCAGTCCCGGTTTGATGAATCTTCGTCCTTCATTATTTTTTATTAATTAAAAATATTGTCCTAACCTAAAAAGGACGTAATCCGGGTTATTTAACCTTCTTTTTTATATTAAAATCAATTTTAATGGGCTAACAACCAATTTCTGATCCTCAGATTAAAATCTTCCGTGTCCTCAAAATGAAAGGCATGGCCCAGTTTCTCGTATAGAAAAAGTTCTGCTTCCGGAATTGCCGCAGCAACCTCTTCTGCCATCCAAACAGGAGTGAAAATATCTTCCCGGCCCCCAATGACCAATGTCGGTTTTTGAATTTTACCCAGATCATTCAGTGCATTATGGCTCATGCAGGCAGCTGCCTGTCCTTCTAATCCGTGCAACGGCTGCGGGAAAGATCCGATTGCATCCAGTTTGCGTCCCGCCTGCAATTCCTCATGTTTTTCGGGATTATCCCAGGAAGATTTTGAAAAAATCAATAACTGGATGTACAGGCTAAATTCCTCAGGACGGAATCTTGCTTTGCTATTCATAATGTGCTGAAATAACGATTTTGCATAATTGTCACAACGCGCCCAGGGACACATCAAAACAATTGACTGCACCTTACCGGGATGGCGGATTGCCAGTTGTTGCGCTATGGTACTTCCCATTGAACAACCTACAACTTTTACTCTTTCAATCCCTATCGCATCCAGCAAACCTGCATAATCATCCGCCATTTGTTCAGACGAATACGGACCGGCAGGTTTGTCACTTAATCCTACTCCACGGTTATCACCAAGAATGCACCTAAAATGATGCTGCCAATCAGCTACATGCACGTTCCAAACAGAGCCCGGAGCCGTAATTCCCATAATCAGTAAAAGCGGAATATCATCCGGCGATTGACCATAACCGCGTTCCTCATAATGCATGTGTATTCCGTTGGTTTTTATCGTTGGCATGAATTGGATTTTAGCCTTAGCTTTTGGCTATCAGCATTTTTATATAAATGTTGCGGACCTACGGCACTTGTAAAATTTTAAAAACACATTGATTTCTACAAACGGGTTGCTCCTCTGGGCATTCGTGGCTTACCGGCAAGTTCAGTAGCAAAAGCCGATTGCTGAACGCCGGCTGCCGAAAGCTATTTCAATCCCGGAATCAGTTCTTCCTGAATCCATTTACCATCATGAAGTGTCACAAAATCAGGGTCTTCCAGTGCTTCTTCACCTTCATCCTCACAAATAATCCACCCCGAATAATTGATATCTTTCAGCCATTGTGTTACACCCAGAAGGTCTACTTTGCCCTTGCCCATCAGTGCAAATTCCGGCTCGCCGTTCCAGTCTTTAAAATGTACATGGTTGATCAGCGACTGGTATTCCTTCATTTTTTCCAATGGATCCATTCCACCGTTGATGATATGGCCCACGTCGGGAGTCCAGCCGGTAACCGATGAATCCAGTGATTCCAGAACGATTTTATAATCTTCTGCCGTTCTGATGATCGAAGAATGCGGTGAATTGGGATGATAACTGCATGGAATGCCTTTGTCCGCAGCTCTTGTAGAAACACGGTTTACAATATTTACCAGACTTTTCTGGCGCTGATCTAAATGATGACGACCGGTTGGAATTTGGACGGTATTTAATACCGCACCGGGAAACTGTTGCAGAACTCGGATTGCATGATCTGCTACTTCGCGTTCCCGTTCTGTTTCCTCAGCTTCGTTCCAGTCCAAGGCCAATGCGAGTGCAGCCAGTTCAATGCCCTGTTCATCCAGCTTTGCTTTAAGCAGAACCGGATCTATTAAATCTCCCATCCATGTGAAAATGGGCTGAATTCCTGAAAAACCTGCTTTGGATATGACTTCAATCATATGACCCAGCCGGCCCTGATGTGTTTGTCCGCTATTGCTCATAAACCAGGTATAAACCTCGGAACCAAAGCGAAATGGAAGTTTTTGTGACATGGATTGGGATTTAGGTTTTAGCGGTTAGCTTTTGGCGTTACCTCTTGCTGGTCTGTTCACGGGCTTTTGAAAAATAATAGGTTATTTGCGTCAGTTTAAAGCGACTTACTTTTCAGTCTAAACTTTTAATTCTTCATTATTTTAAAGCCCATGCTTTACACTCATTTCCCTGATGAATTTGTACCCATTTTCTGCAATATCCCATGGATCGGAAAACTCTCTCCAAACGCCTATTGCGTTAGCGAAATCAGGATCATTTCTTGAAAAAGCTTCAATGGTTAGCCAGCCTTTGTATTTGATTTTCGCCAGAGAAGAAAAAGCATCATCCCAAAGAACCTGCCCGTCACCCGGCGTGCCCCTGTCGTTTTCACTGATGTGGACGTGTGCCAGAACCGGAGCAATAGTGTCTAAGGCAGTAGCATATTTTTTCTCTTCAATATTAGAGTGATGCGTATCAAACATGGCTTTTACGTTTGGATGATCAGCCGCTTTTACCAGTTTTAATAATTGCTCCATGGTATTGCACAAGTAGCATTCAAAACGGTTTAAAGCTTCGAGTGCAAAGACAATATCTGCCTGAGCAGCATAATCAGCCGCTTCGTGCAAAACCTTTCCTGCCCAGGCATATTCCTGATCCAGAGCAGGCCGGTTCACAAAAATGGTATGGGCAGAATGAAAAGGGCCGCAGATGATTTTGGCATTCAGTGCATGCGCCCGATCCACGCCCCATTTGATTTTATCCAATGCCTTTTCCCGCACCGCCGACGACTCGCTAACCGGATTTTCATCTTTCCCCAAAGTCATCACCGCAGTGGTTTCAAGACCCTGATTTTTAGTGTAATCACCCATTCTCTGATAATCTGCAATTTCGGGTGTACCCAGATAAAACTCTACGCCATCATACCCGATCTGCTTTAATCTGTCTATGGTTGGAAATAAATCGTCTGATACTGACACAGTCCAGGCCAGTACATTGAACCCTATTTTATTCATTGGTAGTGAGCTATTAGCTGATGGCGATAGGCAACAATTAGCCAAAAACCACCAGTCGTAGTTACTGAGAAGTTATTGTTTGATACGGATGTCTTTGTATTCAACTTTCATCGGAGGACCAACGTGAACCTGTACGCCCAGAAATCCTTTTGACTTTCCATTTACTTTGTCATTATCTGTCACGTCACTCATTAACACACCGTTGATATAGTGCTGAAGACGATTCCCCTTTGCTACAATATGAAACTCATTCCAGTCTTCGCTTTTGATCTTGGTTTTCAACTCATCAGAAGTTCCTAAGGAACCCGTTACGGTTCTTCCCAGCCACGCGTTGTTTTTCAGATTGGCTTTAAATGCTTCCGCTGACTTGTCAGTTGGCTCATTTACAGTCACAATTTCGCCACGATAGCCCAATGTCGTTCTTTTACGTTCTTCATAATTCTGACCGGTATAGCGAATTGCTCCGTCAATATCAGCCTGATATCCTCTTAAGGCATTTGGAACATCTGCTACTTTATCACTGCGATAATTGATCCCTGAATTACCTTTTTCGGTTATCCTGAATGATCCTTTCAGCTCAAAATCGCCCGGCTCACCGCCTTGCCAAACAATAAAAGAATTCGTTTTCAAGAGTGTTTCCGGCGTTATTTCTCCAACCAGATTGCCGTTTTCCGCTCTCCAGTATTTGGTATCCCCCTCCCAGCCAGACAGGGATTTGCCATCAAAAATTTGCTTAAATCCTTTTTCCTTTTTTTGAGCCACACAAGCAATCTGGCTGGTAAAAATCAAGGCAAGCATAAAGCTGGCCATTACGGCATTCATTTTTAACTGCATTTTGTACATTTTTTTAGACTTCTGACTCATTTATTACCCTTACTTGTTTCGCGCTCCGAAAGATTATTAAATCTTCAACTCTTAAAAAAGAAGAAAATAATATCCAAAAATTCCTAATTTTTTTGACTACACTATCCTGTACTAACCTGCTTGCTGAATTTTAAAACGGTTGTTTATTAATACCATAAAAAGGCTAAAACGACTACACTTTCGATACGGTATTCCGTTTTTTACGTCACACAGTACCACTGTACGGCGAAAAGAGGTGTTTACGGGAGAAATGAGGTTGCCCTCATCCAGTTTACACATCGTCCAAACCATTCATCAAAAGACGGGTAAGTCAAAAATCCATGTTCTCCTTTCGAATAAATGTGCATTTCCGCGGACACATCATTTTTTTGCAGACCCTGATAAAAAACAATGCTGTTGGCCACCGGAACAACCACATCTGTGCCGGCATGTATCAGAAAAGTAGGCGGAGTTCGTTTAGAAATGTGGTTTTCATTAGAGAGCAGGCGAACTTTATCTGGTGCCAGATCATCCCCGACAAGATTTTTTCTTGATCCGGTATGCCCGATACTATCCGAAAAGCTGATCACCGGATAAACCAGAAGCATAAAATCGGGCCTTAAACTTGTATTCGAAGGATTTGGAATGTATGATTTCTCGAAGTGTGTTCCCGCAGTGGCAGCCAGATGGCCTCCCGCAGAAAATCCTATCAAACCTATTTTTGCCGGGTCAATGTTCCATTCTTCCGATCTTTCCCTCACCATTTTAATTGCCTGCTGCGCATCTTGCAACGGGCCGACAGACTTGTCTTTCATGGTCCTGTCATCAGGAATCCGATACTTTACAACAAATGCGGTAACACCAAGTTTGTTGAACGCGGCGGCGATATCGCTGCCCTCCCGTTTCATCACCAGCAAGTGGTAGCCTCCACCGGGGAAAATGATTACGGATGTTCCGTTTGCTTTATCTCTGGGTGCCGGAAAAACGGTGATTGTTGGTACCGATACTTTGTAAGCCAAAGTCTCTCCTCCGGATTGGGTCTTGATCTCCTCCTCATTTGCAGCATTTTTCGAATTGGGTATTTCGCCGGAGAACAATGGAAGTTGCGCAAAACAGCGGGCGGAAATAAATATCAGGCAGTTTAAAAACAGAAAAAAGATCTTTCTAAAATTCATGTTGGTCGGGATTTAAATAACATTCAGATTCCCACGGTTACAAAAGAATCCGGCAGCAATTATATACCTCCGATCATATATAAATTTACTTCTATTTCGAAACTATCCTGGTGAGATCATGGTCAAAAAGAAAGTTACAAACAAAAGCGGACGAAACCTTAGTCCCGCCCGCCTGGTCAACTCCAACTCACTCAACACTATAAAAATATTAAGGCATTAAAACCTTGTCAATCACATGAATTACACCATTCGATTGGTATACATCCGCTGTGGTAACCATGGCTTTATTTCCTTTGGAATCAGTCACCCAAACGTCTTTCCCTTTTGTAGTGAAAGTAAGTTCCTCACCCTGAACGGTTTTGGCCATCGCTTTACCGCCACCGTCTTTAATCATTTTTAAAACAGATTTAGAATCTACTTTTCCGGGAATTACGTGATAGGTTAAAATGGAAGTAAGCGTACCCTTATTTTCAGGCTTCAAAAGATTATCAACCGTACCTGCCGGTAATGCCGCGAAAGCTGCATTAACAGGTGCAAATACTGTAAATGGCCCTGTTCCGGAAAGGGTTTCTACCAAACCGGCCGCCTTTACTGCCGCAACCAGAGTAGTGTGATCTTTTGAATTGACTGCATTTTCAATAATGTTTTTTGAAGGATACATTGCTGCTCCACCAACCATTACCGTTTTTTCTTTTTGGGCAAATG
>Ga0247803_1001305_pt1 | contig 13104 bp, 12 predicted proteins | sample UWRJL014104B1_FD_180928 | JGI IMG/M metagenome (GOLD analysis project Ga0247803, IMG submission 180928) | Plant litter microbial communities from Arlington Agricultural Research Station in Wisconsin, United States - UWRJ-L014-104B-1 | ecosystem: Environmental > Terrestrial > Plant litter >...
GCCGATCTGCACCCCGTCGCCTAGCTGGGCCGAGGGATGGACCAGGGCCGAGGGGTGGATGGCGGTCATGCCGCTACCGGTTGGTCGACCGTCACGACCATGGCGGCGAAATCGGCCTCGGCCGCCAGCTTGCCGTCGATGAAGGTCTCGCCACGGAACTTGAAGATGTCGCCGCGCTGTTTCGTCACGATGACCTTCATCCGCAACTGGTCGCCGGGGCGGGCGGGCTTCCTGAATCGGACGCCGTCGATGGACATGAACATGATGACCTTGCCCTCGACGGCGACATCCAGGGTCTTGGACATCAGCAGAGCACCGGTCTGGGCCATCGATTCGACGATCAGGACACCGGGCATGACCGGGTCGATGGGGAAATGGCCGGGAAAGAAAGGCTCATTGTGGCTGACATTCTTGATGCCGGTGATCGAGACGCCCGCGACGAAATCCTCGGCCCGGTCGACCAGCAGGAAGGGATAGCGGTGCGGCAGGCGACGCATGACCTCCGCATAGTCGACCCGCACGTTTTCGACAGCCGAGCTTTCAGTCGTCACGCCACTCATCCGTCCGAATCCCTCTTGGCCTTCCTGGTGCCGACCTGTTTGGACAGCCAGACGGTTTCGCGCAAGAATTGTCGCAACGGACGGGCGGGATAGCCAGACCAGGTCTCGCCAGGAGGAATGTCAGCCAGCACCCCGGCACCGGCGGCGACGCGAGCCCCCTGGCCGATGGTGATGTGATCGCCGACGCCGGCCTGGCCGCCGAACATCACATTGTCGCCGACCGTGACAGATCCCGAGATGCCGCATTGCCCCGCCATCAGCACATTGCGGCCCAGCACGCAGTTATGGGCGATCATCACCAGATTATCGATCTTGGTGTTTTCGCCGATCACCGTGTCCTCATAGGCACCACGGTCGATACAGGTATTGGCCCCGATGGTGACGCTGTCCTGAATGATGACCCGGCCCAGCTGAGGCACGTCCACCGGCCCGGTCGAGGCTCCCGCCGCGCCGAACCCGGCCTCGCCGATGCAGGCCCCGGCATAGATCTTCACCCGGTCGCCGATCAGAGCGAAGCCGACGCTGACGTTCGGACCGATGGAGCCGTTGCGCCCGATCTGCACGCCCGGCCCGATCACGGTATTGGCCCCGATCCGTGTGCCGCGTCCGACGCGCACGCCTTCTCCCAGGACCACGCCGGGTTCCAGCACCACGGTCTCGTCCTCGCAGGCCAGATCGCGCGTCGTGGCGACGTCGAGGGGGCGCGGGCGGTGCAGGATCAGAGAGGCTCGTGCCCAGGCTGCCTGGGGCTCGGGCGACTGTATGACGGCGCAGTTGGGGGGCGCAGCCTCAACCGCAGCGGCCGGAACGATCACGCAACCGGCCTGTGTCTCGGCCAAGGCGGCCACGAATTTGCGGTCGCCCAGAAACGCGACCGCGCCCGCATCCGCAGTGGACAGGGGCGCGACCGAGGCGATCGGGGTGTCGCCACCCCTGACGACCGTGCCGCCGATCGTCTCGGCAAGCTGGGCGACCGTCAGGGGTGCCAGGGTCTCGAAGAACCGGGTGTCGGGCATGATGTGTTCGCCCGTCCTGACCCTATTGTGCGGGCTGGGCGGGAACCGGCATACGGTTGAAGCTCAGCGTCGGCAGGGCGGTGTTCAGGCGCTGGATGACCAGATCGGTCACGTCCATCGCCGGGTTCATGATGAAGACGCTCTCGCGGTCCAGCATCAGGCCGCAACCACGTTCCTGATAGACGGCGACCAGGATAGGTTCGACGGCAGCCGAGATCAGACCGCGCTGGGTGCTGAGGGTATAGCGCAGCTCTTCCTGACGGGTCTGTTCCAACTGTTGGGCTTCCTGGGCGCGCTGTTGCAGGGCCGTGCGGCGCTGGTTCATCTCGGCGGCGGGAATGGTCGCCTGACCGGCTTGCAGGGTGCGGGCCTCGGTTTGGATCGCCGTCGCATAGGGGGTCAGTTCACCCTGGACTTCGGTGGCGAGGGCTTCCATCCGCGCCTGGACGGCGACGCCGACAGTCGACTGGGCCAGCATGCGCTGGTTGAAATAGACGCAGACGCCGGGGATGACCGGGCCAGGGTTGGTCGGGCCTGCGGTCTGGGCCGCAGCCGCCGAGGCGGACAGGGTGGCAAGGGCGATGGCACCGATAAGTAGACGTTTCATGACTGGCCTTTTGTGGGTCATTTCGACCCGTTTTTTAATGAGGGCGGATAACGGCGAAATTAGAACTGGGTCGAGGTCGAGAAGCGGAAGGATTCAGTGCGATCGAACTCTTCGTTCATCAGGATCTTGGACAGGTCGAAGCGGATCGGACCCATCGGCGACTTCCAGTGGATACTCAGACCGGCGGAGGCGCGCAGGGACAGGTCGTCGGGATAGCGCTCCCCGACCAGACCCGTCGTCGGATTGGTAAAGGTGGCCTCCAACCCGTTGGCATCCAGGCGGTAACGGTCGTCGAGAACGCCCAGGGTGCCGACGTCGGCGAACAGCGAAGCCTTGATGCCGTACTGGTCGGGCAGGAAGGTGGGGACGGTCAGCTCCAGGCTGCCCACGGCGTAGAAATTGCCGCCAAGCGCATCGCGGGTCAGCTGGTCGCGCGGCCCAATGCCCGCGTTCTCGAAGCCGCGGAACGAGTTGCCGCCCTTGAAGAAGCGGTCGTTGATGCGGACCGAATCGCCGCCCCAACCCGAGACGTAGCCGATCGAGGCGTCAAAGCTGACGATCCAGCTGGGGGTGAGGCCGTAGTAGATGCCACCCTCGGCCTCGGTTTTCAGATAGTTCACGTCGCCGCCGATGCCGGCCAGATCCTGACGCACCGAGCCCGACCAACCGCGCGTGGGGCGAACCGGATCGTTCCGACGGTCTACCAGCAACGTATAGCCTGCCGACGAGTTCAGCGATGCGCCGATCTGATCGCACAGGGCAGGGGAGCCCGAGCCGTTGACGCCGCAATAGCCGTTCGGGACGATGATCTGGTCGTCCTTGATGAAATAGCGGGTGCTGAACCGGGTATAGCCGTTGATCGGATAGCTGAGCCGCAGGCCTGCGCCGGTCGAGCGGTAGTCGAACGACGATTCGTCCTGGAAGTCGTAGCGCGAGTGGAACAGGTCGAAGCCCGCCCCGATGTCGCGGCCGAGGAATTTCGGTTCCGTGAAGCGAAAGTCGATCTGTTGGCGCAGCGAGCCCCATTCGACGCGGGCGACCACGTTCTGGCCCCGGCCCCGGAAATTGCGCTCGGTGATGCCCAGGTTGACCACGAAAGCGTCAACTGATGAGAAGCCCGCGCCGACGGACAGTTCGCCGGTCGGCTGTTCCTCGACATTGACGTTGACCACGGTGCGGTCGGGGGCCGAACCGCGCGTCTCCTCGATGGTGACGTCCTTGAAGAAGCCCAGGCCCCGCAGGTTGTTGCGTGACCGTTCCAGCAGGGCGCGGTTGAAGCCGTCGCCTTCAGTGACCATCAGGTCGCGGCGGATGACCGGGTCGATCGTGCGGGTATTTCCGACAATATTGATACGGTCGATATAGACGCGCTGGCCTTCCGACACGTTGAACGTCACGTCGACGGTATTGGTCTCGGGGTTCGGGCGATAGGTCGGGCGGATGTCGACGAAGGCATAGCCCGCCGACCCGGCGGCGAACGTCAGGGCATCGACCGAGCCCTCGATCTTGTCGCTTTCGTACAGCTGGCCTTCACGGATCGGCAGCAGCAGTTTGAGGAAGTCGCCGTTCAGGCGCGTGCTCTCGGTAACGACCTTGATCTCGCCGAAATTATACCGGTCGCCTTCGTCCACCGTCATGCTGAGCGCAAAGGCGCTGTCATCGGGGGCCAGTTCAGCCACGGCCGACACGATGCGGAAGTCGTAGTAGCCGCGGTTGGTATAGAATTTCCGCAATTGCTCGCGGTCGTAGTCCAGCCGGTTCGGGTCGTAGTTGTCGTTGGAGCTGAACAGGCGGTACCAGGCGGTCGTCTTGGTGACCATGACGTCGCGCAGGTCGCTGTCGGAATAGGCCTGGTTGCCGAGGAAGTTGATGGATCGCAGGCCGGTCTCGGCGCCTTCCTCGATCTCGAAGATCACGTCGACGCGGTTCTGTTCCAGCTGCACCAGCTTGGGCGTAACGGTCGCGGAGATACGGCCCGACAGGCGGTACAACTCGATGATGGCCCCGACGTCTTCCTGGACCTTGGCGCGCGTATAGATGCCGCGCGGCGCGATGGTGACTTCCTTGCGGAGTTTGTCCTCGCTGAGGGCGCTGTTCCCCTCGAACACCACCTGGTTGATGATCGGGTTCTCGACGATCGAGACGACCAGGTCGCCGTTGGGCTGCAGCCCGATCTGGACGTCGGCGAACAGCTGGGTGCGGGTCAGCGTGCGGATCGCCACGTCGAGCAGGACCGGATCGACCGTGTCGCCGGGCTGGATCGGCAGATAGGACAGCACCGTCGTCTGATCGATGCGCTGGTTGCCCTGGACCAGGATGCGGTTGACCACGCCGGTCTCGGCAGGCGGTGTCGCCTGTGCCGCTTGCAGCGGTTGCGGCTCGATACGGGGCGCTGGCGCGGCGGTCTGTGCCGCTGCGGTGTCGGACAGACCGCAGACCATCGTCAAAGCCATGACGCTGACGACGGGTGCGCGCAAACGGGCGGCCATCGAGACTGAAGAGCGCGCGGGGGTCATCATCATTCGGGAAACCATCGGGGGCTGGCGCTGGCTCAACTGACGAGCCCGCCGAGGAATTTGAACAGGTTCAGCTTCTGCAAGTCGTTCCAGGTGGCGAACAACATCAAACCCGCCAGCAAAGCAAGACCGACCCTGTATCCCGCCTCCTGAACCTTGGCCGCCACGGGTTTCTTCGCCACAGCCTCATAGGCGTAGAAAACCAGGTGACCACCGTCCAGAACGGGGATGGGCAACAGGTTCATGAAGCCAATTCCGATCGAAAGTGTGGCGGCCAGGCTTATGAAGGTGAACAGCAGATTCAGCGACATCGCGCCCGGATCGGGGTTGGCGGCAACAGCGGCATTGGTCAGGGCACCCGAAGCCTTGGCGATCCCCAGCGGCCCGCTGAGCTGGTCGCCCGATTCGCGGCCGGTGAAGATGCGACCCAGATAGGTCAGGGTGGTGCCCAGGATCTCGCCAGTCTGGCGCACGCCTTCGCCCACGGCCTGGAAGACATTGTAGCGGACATGGCGAGCCTCGGTCCTGACCAGGCCCAGGCCGATGCGCCCGACCCCGACCCGGCCCGCGATGGGGTCGTCCACCATCTTGCGCTCGGGGGTTGCCACCAGCTCGATCGGCGCTCCGGCGCGCTCGACGGTAAAGGCCAGGGCGGTCCCGGCACTGAGCGAGGCGCGGGTGATGACGTCACTGACATCGCGAACCGGCTTGCCATTGATGCCGGTGATAACGTCCCCGGCTTGGAACCCGGCGATGGCGGCGGGCGATCCCGCATCCACCGCCGCGACGCGCGCAGGCCTGAGGTCCACGCCCAGCAGCGAGAACAGCAGGGTGAAGATCACGATGGCCAGGATGAAGTTCGCGACCGGCCCGCCCGCCGTGATCAGGGCCCGTTGCCACACCGGCTTGAAATGGAAATAGTCGCGCACCGCAGCCGGGCCATTTTCGGCCAGGACCCGGCGGCGCAGTTCGGCCAGCCCGGCCTCGTCCGGCACGCTGGACGCATCCAGATCCCCCGAGAACTTGACGTAGCCACCCAACGGCATCCAACCCAGCCGCCATTCAGTGCCGTGTTTGTCGGTGCGGCTGAGCAGGGCGCGACCGAAACCGATGGCGAACCGGTCAATCTTCACGTTGAACGCCCGCGCGATCAGGAAATGGCCCAGCTCGTGGATGGTGACGATGAAGGTCAGCACCAGCAGGAACGGCACCACATAGATCAGGATCTGACCCAGGATATTCAGCATGGCCGTCCCCCTCTCAATGTCGCCCGTCTCTGTGTCATCTCAAGCCGCAAGAGCGAGTTCCGCCATGACGGTCCGTGCGATCCGGCGCGCCTGGGCATCGACCGCAAGGGCCGCGTCGCAGGCTTCGTCGGACCCAAAAACCACCCCCGCGCTCGTCGCTCGCTCAAGCGTTTCGGCGATGACTGCGGCAATATTGAGAAAGGCCAGTCGCCGGTCGAGAAAGGCATAGGCTGCGACTTCGTTGGCGGCATTGAACACCGTCGGGGCGACGCCGCCCTGGGTCAGGGCCTGACGCGCCAGTTTCAGCGCCGGGAACCGCGTCTCGTCGGGGGCCTCGAAGGTCAATCGCCCCAAGGCTGGAAGGTCTAACTTGGGCGCAGGCCAGGCCAGCCGGTCAGGCCAGGCGAGGGCACAGGCGATCGGCGTCTTCATGTCGGGCGGCCCCAGCTGGGCCAGGGTCGAGCCATCGACGTATTCGACCATCGAATGGATCACCGATTCGGGATGCACGACGACGTCGATCCGCTCGGCAGGCATGGCGAACAGATAGGCGGCCTCGATCGTCTCCAGCCCCTTGTTGGCCATGGTGGCGCTGTCGACCGAAATCTTGGCCCCCATCGACCAGTTGGGGTGGGCCACGGCCTGTTCCGGCGACATCCGCGCCATTTCTGCCATCGACGTCTGGCGGAACGGCCCGCCGGACGCGGTCAGGATCAGCCGCGTGACCCGCTCTGGCGCGTCCGCCGGGAAGACCTGGAAGATGGCCGAGTGTTCGGAATCCACGGGGATCAGCCGCCCGCCGCTGGCACGCACCCGCTCGATCAGGCGCGGCCCGCAGCAGACGAGACTCTCCTTGTTGGCCAAAGCCAGGGTCGCCCCTGTGCCCGCCGCCGCCCAGGTCGAGCGCAGGCCCGCCGCCCCGACGATGGCGGCCATGATCCAGTCGACGGGCCGGGTCGCGGCCTCGACGATGGCTTGGTCACCCGCAGCGGTCTCGATGCCCGTGCCGTCGAGCGCATCACGCAGGTCAGGCAGCCGCGCCTCGTCTGCAATGACGACCAGGGCGGGCTTCCAGCGTCTCGCCTGTTGCGCCAGCCGCGCGACATTGGCACCGCCGGTCAGAACCTCGACCTCGAACCGGCCCGTGCCCGCCGTCTCGGCCTGATCCATCAGGTCCAGCGTCGAACAGCCGACCGAGCCTGTGGACCCCAGAACACTGACGCGCCGGGTGATTGGGGGGGGAGCGATCAAAGCAGGCCCCGCTCGACCAGTATGACCAGCCAGCGCCCGGCAGCGACCACGACCACCGCGAACATCAGCCCGTCGACCCGGTCCAGCAGCCCTCCGTGGCCCGGAATGATCGTGCCCGCGTCCTTGACGCCGAACCGGCGCTTGAGCGCAGACTCCCACAGGTCTCCGGCCATCGTCGCCAGCGCAGCCGCCAGCCCGAGCGCGGCCCCCCAGAAAATGTTCAGACGCCCCATCTCCAGCCAGAAGGCGATGCCCGCCCCGGCCAGCACCCCGGCAGTCAGCCCGCCGATGAAGCCTGACCAGGTCTTCTTGGGCGACAGGCGTGGCCACAGCTTGGGCCCTCCGATCAGACTGCCGACCAGATAAGCGACGATGTCGGCGGACCAGGTCACGGCAAACACCAGCACCGTCCAGTGCAGCCCGACGCGGTCATGGTCATTCCTCAGCCAGATCAGCAGTACCACCGGCCAGCCGAGATAGAGCACGCCGTAGGCCGCGTTGAGGGCAAGCTGTCCCCTCGACTTCATGAACAGCCCCGCCGCTGCCGCCCCGAACACCAGCATGACCAGGGCCAGCGACAGCTGACCGACATGGGTCGAGATCACGGCCACGATCAGGGCCAGGCCCACCGCCACTGCAGAGCCGCGCCAGGCGCCCGGCGTACTCATCCGTCCCCATTCAACGGCCAGCAGGACACAGGCCGCCAGCACCAGCGCCAGGAACCAAACGCCCCCCGCCCAGGTCGCCAGCACCGCCGCCGGGGCCAGGACGACGGTGGAGGCGGCCCTGATGCCTATGTCGCCCGCCTTGAACGCCATCAGCCGGTCGCGAGCGCAGGCTGAAGGGCGATGCCGCCGTAGCGACGATCCCGGTTGCGATACTGTTCGACCGCATCGCCGAGCGCCTCTGGGCCATAGTCGGGCCAGAGCACGTTCTGAAAGACCATCTCGGCATAGGCAGCTTCCCACAACAGGAAGTTCGACAGCCGCTGCTCGCCCGAGGTCCGCACGATCAGATCGACCGGAGGCCCCCCCGCCGACGACAGCCCGGCCCCCAGCGTATCCTCGTCCAGCAACCCCGTCACCTCGCCAGCCAGCACCCGGTCGACATGGCGCTGAGCCGCGTCGACGATGTCGGCCCGACCGCCATAGTTGAAGGCGACCTGAAGCATGAAACGGTCGTTATGCGCAGTCTGGGCCTCGGCCTTGTCGATGATGGCGGCGATGTCGGCTGGAAGGCCCGTGCGACGGCCCAAAATCCGCAGGCGAACCCCCTCGCGCGCCAGCCGGTTCAGGTCACTGGTCACATAGGACCGGACCAGGCCCATCAGGTCGGACACCTCGTCCGCCGGACGGCTCCAGTTCTCGGTCGAGAAGCCGAAGACCGTCATGCATTCGATGCCGAACGCGGGCGCTGCCTGGATCGTGCGCTTCAGCGCCTGGACGCCTTCGCGATGCCCCATGGCACGCGGCAGGCCACGCGCCTGTGCCCAGCGACCATTGCCGTCCATGATGATGGCGACGTGCCTGGGGCCGCTACTCGCCCCGGGCAGACCGGCAGGTGGTGCCGTCATTGTTCGTTCGGTCCCGATCAGGTCAGCAACTCAGACCTGCATGATCTCAACTTCCTTGGTTCTCAAGGCTTCGTCTATGCGTTTGATGGCGGCGTCGGTGTCTTTCTGGACCTCGGTCTCCATGCGCTTCTGATCGTCCTGGCTGATCTCGCCCGCCTTTTCGGCCTTCTTGAGGTCGTCGTTGGCGTCTCGGCGCACGTTGCGGACCGAGATCTTCTGCTGTTCCGCATACTTTCCGGCCAGCTTGGCCAGGTCCTTGCGGCGTTCCTCGGTCAGGGGCGGTACAGGAATTCTCAGGGTCATGCCGTCGACGATGGGGTTGAGGCCGAGGCCCGCGGCGCGGATGGCCTTCTCGACCGGCCCGACCATCGTCTTGTCCCAGACGTTGACCGAGATCATGCGCGGCTCTGGCACGCTGATCGCCGCCACCGCATTCAGCGGCGAGTTCGAGCCATAGGCCATGACCTGAACCGGATCGAGCAGACCGGCATTGGCCCGCCCGGTGCGCAGACCGCCGAATTCCTCTTTCAGGGAGGCGACGGACTTGTCCATCCGCTCGCGGTAGATCTTGAGATCGGGCTTGGCCATGCGTGTCTCCGGTTCGTTTCTTGTCGTCAGCCAGCGTGGTCGCTGATCACAGTGAACGTGCCCTGGCCGCTCAGCACCTTGCGCAGGGAATCTTCCTCGCGGATCGAGAACACCACGATCGGGATTTTCGATTCGCGCATCAGGGCGATGGCGGCGGCGTCCATGACCTTCAGGTTCTGGGTCAACACGTCCTGATAGGTCAGGTGGTCGTAGCGCGTCGCCGACTTGTCCTTCTTGGGATCGGCCGAATAGACGCCGTCGACGGATGTACCCTTCAACAGGGCGTCGCAGTTCATCTCGGCGGCCCGCAGCGCAGCAGCGGTGTCGGTGGTGAAATAGGGGTTGCCGGTGCCGGCCGCGAAGATCACGACGCGGCCCTTTTCCATGTGGCGGACGGCACGGCGGCGGATGTAGGGCTCGGCGATGGCGGCCATCGGAATGGCGCTCTGGACCCGGGTCTGGACGCCGATCTTCTCCAGCGCATTCTGCATGGCCAGGGCGTTCATGACGGTGGCCAGCATGCCCATATAGTCGGCGCTGGCGCGTTCCATGTCGGCAGCAGCCTTGGACAGGCCGCGAAAGATGTTGCCGCCGCCGATGACCAGGCAGATTTCGGTGCCCGATTCGACCACCCGCTTGATCGCGGCGGCGACGCCATCGACCGTGTTCATGTCGATGCCATAGCCCTGCTCGCCCATCAGGACCTCGCCCGAGACCTTCAGCAGGACACGTTTGTATTTGGGGGCGTCGGTCATGGGGTCTCGTTACGCGGAATCGGGCGACGGTCTCCCTCCCCTTTATGGGGAGGGACGGCGGAGCGCCAGCGTAGCCCGGGTGGGGAAGTTCGATACAGTCCAAATCGAGCAGGCTTCATACTGCCCCACCCGGTCCGCTGGCGCGGTCGTCCCTCCCCACGAGGGGGAGGGAGATGCGGTCTTGCCTACGCCTGCGGAGCCATCATCGACGCCACTTCGGCGGCGAAGTCGGGGCCTTCGACCTTTTCGACGCCTTCACCCAGGGCCAGGCGGACGAAGCCGGCCAGGTGCAGGCCAGGCGCGCCCAGTTCCTTGCCGGCATTGGCGACCAGTTGTTCGATGGTCACGTCCGGGTCCATGACGAAGGGCTGTTTGGTCAGCACGACGTCCTTCTGGAACTTGTTGATCTGACCGGCCACGATCTTGTCGATCATGTTCTCGGGCTTGCCTTCTTCCTTGGCCTTTTCGGTCAGGACGGCGCGTTCCTTCTCGATGGCGGCGGGGTCCAGGTCGTCGGTGTTCAGCGACAGCGGAGCGGTCGCCGCGACGTGCATGGCGATCTTGCGGCCCAGTTCGCGCAGCGCCGTCTGGTCGCCCGCACCATGCAGGGCCACCAGCACGCCGATACGGCCCAGGTTCGGGGCCACGGCATTGTGGACGTATGAGGCCACGACGCCTTCATCGACCGACAGGCGGGCCGCACGACGCAGCTGCATGTTCTCGCCGATGGTGGCGATCATGTTGGTGACCTCGGCCTGGATCGTGTTGCCGTTTTCCAGCTCGGCACCGTGCAGGGCCTCGACCGAGTGATGCTCCAGACCCTTTTCGGCGAACGACCTGGCGGCGTTCTGGAACAGGTCGTTGCGCGCGACGAAGTCGGTTTCCGAGTTGAACTCGATGGCGGCACCGATCTCGCCCTTGCCTTCGGCGCGGGTGGCGACGGCGACCAGGCCCTCGGCGGCGACGCGGTCGGCCTTCTTGGCGGCCTTGGACAGGCCCTTGGCGCGCAGCCAGTCGATGGCGGCATTGATGTCGCCGTCGGTTTCCTGAAGCGCCTTCTTGCAATCCATCATGCCTACGCCGGACTTGGCGCGAAGTTCCATGACGAGGGCAGCTGTGATCTCGGCCATTGTAATCTCCTGAGTATCTGTAAGCGGTAACGGCCGGACTCTGATGAGCCCGGCCGCAATGTATTCACCGTCGAAAAAGCCGGGTGTGGCTTAGGCCGAGGTGGTCTCGGTTTCGACGGCAGCTTCGTCAGCAGCCGGTTCAGCAGCAGCCGGTTCGGCGGCGGCTTCCAGCTCGGCAGCCACGTCCTCGGTGCCTTCCGGGGCCACATCGGCCTCGATCGGGGCCGAGGCCTCGGCCAGCATCGGCTCGACGGGATTCTCCGAAGCGCCCAGGTCGATGCCCGAGTTCGAGGCACCGGCGGCCAGGCCGTCCAGAACGGCGTCGGCGATCAGGTCGCAATAGGTCTGGATGGCGCGCGCGGCGTCGTCGTTGCCGGGCACCGGATAGGTGATGCCATCGGGGTCCGAGTTGGTGTCCAGGATGGCAATGACCGGGATGTTCAGCTTACGGGCTTCAAGGATCGCGATGGCTTCCTTGTTGGTGTCGATCACGAACATGATGTCGGGGATCGAGCCCATGTCCTTGATGCCGCCCAGCGACAGTTCCAGCTTGTCCTTCTCGCGGGTCAGGGTGACCAGCTCCTTCTTGACCCGGCCTTCGCCGCCGCGCTCAAGAATGCCTTCCAGCTCGCGCAGGCGGGCGATCGAGCCCGACACGGTGCGCCAGTTGGTCAGGGTGCCGCCGAGCCAGCGGTGGTTCACATAATATTGGGCGCAGCGCTTGGCCGCCTCGGCGACGGGGTCCGACGCCTGGCGCTTGGTGCCGACGAACAGCACGCGACCACCCTTGGCGGCGACATCGCGCACGGCGACCAGCGCCTGATGGAACAGCGGCATCGACTGCGAAAGGTCGATGATGTGGATGTTGGAGCGCGAGCCGAAGATGTAGCGCTCCATCTTCGGGTTCCACCGGTGCGTCTGGTGGCCGAAGTGAGCGCCTGCTTCGAGCAGGGTGCGCATGGAGAAGTCTGGCAGAGCCATTGATGAAGTCCTTTTTCCGATTGTTCCGCCGCAGACGGTGAAAGGACCAGATGGTCCCTCGGAACGGAGCGCCCAGGATGTCTCCCCGGATCACGCCACGCCTGCGTGTGAAGTGGGCGGGCGTATAGGCGGGTTGGCCGTATATAGCAACCTCTTCCGCTGGTCGTGTCCACCTGCCCGCTTTCGTCATTGCCCGGCTTGACCGGGCAACCCAGCGGCGCCGAAGGCGATCTGTTCACTTGAGGTAGTTGAACCGGGCGTATGCGAAACAGGTTCGCGCTCTCGCGCGCCGCTGGGTTCGCCGGTCTCGCTCCGGTCGCCGCGGAATGACGAAATTGGGAGAGGGGGGGCTACGATACGCGGCCCGAACAGAAGAGGGCGGTCCCATCGGGACCGCCCTCTTCAAGCCTGAACTGCCGTCCAGATCTACATCGCGTCCAGCGTCTGCTGGCTTTGATCGCGGTGCATCGTGACCTTGGGGATTACCTCACCCGCCAGACCGGCCAGGCCCGGCGTTTCGGTGTGGTCCTTGAAGCCGTTCAGCAGGGTCAAGGCCTCGTTGTGGGCGGCGACCTGTTGCGTCAGCCAGACGCGGTCGAAGTCGGCGGCCGAGGCGGCGTTCAGGTTGTCGAGCAGACCCTGGCGGCGTTCGTCCAGTCCGGTCGGCAGGGCGACACCGGGGGCCTCGGTCGGGGCGATCGACTTCAGCTTGGCGGTAGAGGCGGTGTGATCGGTCGTGATCATCGCCGCCAGTTCCTTGACCTTCGCGTTCGACGACTTGGTCATGGCGATCTTGGCGGCCTCCAGTTCGTACATATCCGACATGGCCAAGGCCGGTGCGAAGCCGCCGACTGTGTTGGCACCCATCGTGGCCGCAGAC
>Ga0247803_1001306_pt1 | contig 13102 bp, 15 predicted proteins | sample UWRJL014104B1_FD_180928 | JGI IMG/M metagenome (GOLD analysis project Ga0247803, IMG submission 180928) | Plant litter microbial communities from Arlington Agricultural Research Station in Wisconsin, United States - UWRJ-L014-104B-1 | ecosystem: Environmental > Terrestrial > Plant litter >...
GTGGTCATTTAAGTAGTACAAGCAAGCCCATTTTTTGACGATACAACGGTGTTATTTCCTTCGCCCGTTTTTCTTGTACAAGAGTAACTGAATACGGATGGTCTATAAAACGTATCATATCACTTCGCAAGACAATTGTCATCCCAAGGCAGTTTCGTCCCAGATGTTGGAAATGTATCGAGATTGCTACACTTATGTTATATTTATTAAAACTGGTTTGAAAGGATTCGCTTGTGATATCTTTGACGTGGTGCAAATAGACATGGTTACGTCGATGCCTACCGTCATCAATCATGGTACCTCGATTGATATATCTCTGGATGTGTACTTCGTGGTGCGAACGGGGTCGTCAAGATGTCCGTCGGAAGCGCTTCCCCTTCTCGTCTAGTGCGACTTCCTCAGCATGACAGTCGACAGGGCCACTTTACCAGATGGAACCCCATACCACGTACGCGTCCATAAAAAGGTAACAATCCACCATGACTCTGAAAAGGACACCTCTCTCTTGACTAACAACACTAGCTCGTGACATTCAAGTTGCACGCCGTCCAACTCCCAGGGTCCAAACTAGTCACATTTCAAGTTAGCTTGCGCGACCCCACGCGAAACTGCGGTCAACGAGGTGCCAAACATCCCTGCCAGCTGCCCCTCCAAATATTGAGACCGAGCCCTTTCGCCGGCCGTCCTTCCTCTACAAACCTCTCCTTGCTCCCCTTGATTAGATCGCTGGTCAATTGGGTTCCTGTCGTTTTCAGAGTCACCCCGAATTCAAATCCCCAGGAAATACTCAACTGCTTTCAAGATGGCTGCCGCGTCCGCGATTTACCCTCCGCTGAAGGACCGCCCGATCAAGGAGACAGTCCTCCTCTTCGATGTCGACGAGACGCTCACCAAGGCTCGCCAGGTACGTAAACATACTATTAGCAGAGCTCCAGAACCCCGGCTAATCCCCCCGCGCCAGTTCATCAAGCCCGAGATGCTCCAGCTGCTCTCGGAGCTCCGTCACAAGGTCGCCATCGGCTACGTCGGCGGCTCCAACTTGGTCAAGCAGCAAGAACAGATTGGCGGCGACGTCGATGTGACCACGCTCTTCGACTTCTGCTTCTCGGAAAACGGGTTGACGGCGTACCGGCTGGGGAAGGAGCTTGCCAGCACAAGCTTCATTGGATGGATCGGTGAGGAGAAGTACAAGGGGTTGGTTAAGTGGTATGTATCCCAGCAGGACTGTTCGTCGCAAGAAGGAGCAGTTGGCAGATTTGAGGATGCAGACTTTGTAGCTGACACGACGACCCAGGATCCTCCACTACATCGCCGACCTCGACATCCCCATCAAGCGCGGCACCTTCCTCGAATTCCGCAACGGCATGATCAACGTCTCCCCCGTCGGCCGCAACGCCTCCAACACCGAACGCAACGAATACGAAGTCTACGACAAGAAACACAACATCCGCACCACCATGATCGCCGAGCTCAAGAAGGCCTTCCCAGACATCGGCCTCACATACTCCGTCGGCGGCCAGATCTCTTTCGACGTTTTCCCCACCGGCTGGGACAAGACGTACTGTCTGCGTCACATCGAGGCGGATAAGGAGCTGTCTGATGGCGTCGACTTCAAGACGATACATTTCTTTGGGGATAAGGCGTATGAGGGTGGGAACGACTGGGAGATTTACGAGGATAAGAGGACGATTGGGCATTCGGTTAAGGATCCGGATGATACTTACAGGCAGTTGAAGGAGTTGTTTTTCTCATAGGTTGAGATAGTGGAGCGCTTGGGGAGTTGTATTGAGGCTTCTGTGGCCCAGACGAAGATGCTGCGGTACATACTATAGAAATTGGGTGACCCAAAATCTATACTTGATCGACCCAGGCCAATTTCTCACACATTCTCAAGCGGACCCAAAATGCTTGCGATCAAACCAATCAAGACATCTTGATCCTCCCACCATATTTCCGCCATCAATTCATTTTCCGTACCATTTTTCAAACCCGATCATTCTCAACTCTCTTCTTGTAGCGACATACGTCATTCATATCCACTACTAAGTCGGAATGATTCACATTTCTTCGCTCATCGAGGCTAGTTGCTGTTCGTCTACTTCATGCTTTCCGGTTTTTTTTTCAGCTCTAACGCTTGCTCGACGAATCTTCGCATCTCGGCACGAGCAACTTTTGACATCTCCTCTTGCTGCTGGAGCGGTCTCAATAACGCCCCTACGCCGCCCAACGACGACCTCGAGGATGTCGAAGAATGGCACGCTGATGGCGAGGATGATGAGCAGGATGCTGGCGATGAAGCATCGACTGCACGGACTGGCAATGGTGGTCGAGTGCTACCGGAAGTTGAAGAGTACGACTAGAACGAAGATGGGAAGTCACTGAGCTGCTGGAAAGCGACAACTCATCCATCCCATCAGTCCCGCACAATGGCACCGACAGCATCGGTGCACAGGTAAATGGCATCAAATGAAAGTAAAGCAGATGCTCGTTCACTAGTAGAATAGAAATTAAAAAACGATTCTACCAACAGTGCAAACATGTCTATGATGAGGATGAAGTCAAGACTCAGGCCAAACTCACATTACATCCCGACCTTCTCTCACGCATCACACCTCACATTTTCAACGCACAACAACTTCGTAGCAAAGCACAGCATGTCTTCAATCCAAGGCTTCCATATGCACTCCTCCCACACTCCCTCCGCGACGTTTGCTCCCACAAATAACCCATCGTCAGTATACGTTGTCTTCCCTTCTCGATGGAAGACTCGTCTGTCATAAAAGGACGATAGCCCGCTCCGAACCCTGTCCCTTCTCGTTGATTTTGTTGACGGGGCGCTGGCCTACTTTGCGGTGCGCTGATGGTAGTGGTTGGGCGGGGATATTTTCTTTTTCCTCTTTGTCCATTTCTTCGTCTGACACTGGAGAGGGGGTTGATGGCTATGGGCGTAGTTGACTATCACCTTTGATGGTGTGTCGCGTCCACGTGGCCGCCGGGAAGGACAACGAGCTGAAAGGCTATCTGCGCACAGAGGAGCTGTGCGGTATGGCAGCTTGAGCGGGGTGTTTCCGGTTGAGAAGCCGTACTGAGCGGCTGATATGCAGGTTGCGACCCACGCTCGGCGTCTGCTTCCTCTACATTTGCGTCAGCATACCCGTGTCTTGCACAGGTCACACCCGAAATGCATTTACCTATTCGCAGACGATTTTGCCTTTGTTGTATTAGAAGTACAGCGATGGGTGCAAAGGTTGCGAATAGCGCAGCTAGAGCAATGATGCTTTCGCGAGTCCACGCCATTTCCCCACCCTTCTTTTTACCGACTTGAGGTAGCGTGCAAAGAATGCGATGTTGAAAGCGACAGCACTTCTTGTGGCGGGAAGTCCGATTGCTTTCCACCCATACTGGATTCACGGAAACATATACTTGCCCAATTCAGGTTTTGGTCGTGGGCTACCTCCCGCTCGTAGCAGATTTCGGTCGTGGGTTGTCTGCCGCTCGGAGCAGATTTCGTCTCATGCCGAAATATGATTCTACTTCCTCGACTTCCTACTTCGGGCTCTTTCGACGTCACCTAGTAAGGAAATTCAGATTTTGGAACCGCAGGACTTGTGTGGCGCGGAGGGTTTGGACGCAAGCGCCGAGGTGGTGCGAGTTCTGCCTAGGAGCCACGGCCAGCGGGTTGCACCTTTGGCCTGACGAAAATCCTGCACTCTTTTACTGATGTGCTGGCCTGCTACATTTCGAGAGGTGGTTTGGAAGTTCACAGTGTGTCTTCGCGCGACTCATGTTCTATGTTGTTGAGTTACGTGGTCATCACGAACTAGCGCATCCTTTTTCTGAGATTGACTGCAAAACAACCTCAGCTTGTGACGAAATCGTTCGAAGTCTCGCTGCAGTAGAAGATTGGAGTCTGGAAAAATACAAGCTGAGAGCCCTCAGATGTCTCTACCGACTAAGACGTTGTACCTCCTGCCAGAAACGGCGCAACGACGCACTCAGACGTGCGACCGGTCAAGAGACGATAACAGGCATATACAGATTTTGGATCTCGAACCAGCCACCCGCAAGGCTGAGATACGGTCTGATTGGTGGCCCCGTCGCTGTATGTCAGCACATCCTGATTCCGAAGTGCCAGCTGAAGCAGGGCTTGCATTCGTGATTTGCTTGCACTGTCTGATTGGCCGACGCAACTTCAGATTTTGGGCGAGGCTGAGCATATTTCGGCAAGCTGAGCGGGCATTAGCCTAATAGTCTATCGATGTCTCGCGCAGGACATCCTACGCATCTATGGCCATACTATCATAATTTGTTCTCTCGCAATCATGAATCGGAATCGACACCCTAGAATCCCTGAAGAAGAATGGGAGAGACACAAAACTCCGATCAAGGAGTTATACCTGGGGGAAGGCAAGGTTCTTCTTGGCGAAGATGGACTCGTTGAAATCATGAAGCGCGATCACAACTTCTTTGCCAGGTACGTGATGAAAACTCCCTTCTCCAACTTTATCTGTGCGAAAGCTCTAACAATGGGGATAGCGAATCTCAGTATCAGACGAGGCTGAGATTTTGGGGATTCAAAAAATACATCCCGAAAGAAGCATGGCATTCAATTTGCCACCAGATGGACTCGCGACTGATGCAGGGAAAAGAAAGTCAGGTAGTTATCGGGGGAATCTTGATCACGAAAAAGAAGATCGAGAAGGAACGCAAGAGGTATGGAATTCAGACTGTCCTGGACGAAGGCTCCCAGAGTAAGTGCAACCTTTCCAGTATGAAGATGGTTTTTGACGTCAAAACAGCAACCGACGATCCTTTACCGGACTATGTGAGGGTACGTAGTTCTAGGGAACACGCTGCGTCGTCCAAATAAAACAGCGCGACCCGTAGTCCAAGACAACAGGCACTGACATTGCACTCCAACCTTTAGGTCACCACACCACCCCCACATCCCACCCTCGCTTACAGACAATCGCCGACTCCTTTCCAAACATTCCAGAACGCGGTGCAGGAATATGAAAGACCAGACGATAACCCTGGAATCGGGCTTGAGCCTTACAACACCAGTAGACTCCAGGACCTCGAAGAAGAGTTCGATCTGCCCGAAGACCCTACAGATACCGATATGATTCCGTTTAGTGGAGATGGGCTGGTTTCCCCGGAAATCTTAGCACCCGATATATGGACGCAACAGTGGCCGCCGATGGACTCGTTTGACTTTGCCACTGGACCTTTCTCGGGATCTTTCGGGAACTTCCAAGGAAGCAGCCCCTCCTTTACTGGTGGCACCTTTTTTTCGCAACAGAGGAATCAGCGCACCGATGTATTTCTCCTCGACGAACTGGAGAGGTACATGGCTTCTATGAACCTTGCGGCCAGTCATCTCTGGAGTAGAACAAATTTGCCAGACACCCTCGCGCTCCAGACTCTCTATTCACCACATCTTAACGCACTGTTGGATACTCGAGCCCCGCATATCAAAACACTCTTTACAGTCATATTCGCTTTCTGCAACAATATAGTACGCCTTGAAAATCTCATGGTGAGCGTCGTCCACTACTTCAACGGTCTTGGTACACGTCAACTGTGCCAGATGCTCAATTCGTTACCGAAAACACACGCTCAGGCGTTTCAACGTGGGTTGTTCTGGGCTGCTATCGAAGTCGGAGCCGTGAATATTGTGAAAGTCATTCTAAGTCGCGACTTTGACCCCGACATGGTCCGCGTTATTGACGGATTTCCTTACACGCCCCTGGAACGATCTTGTGTGAATGAGTGTCCGGGTGTTACAACAGCTTTGCTCCGCCAAGCTGTCCATGACGAGAAATACCCTCCCTCTTATGAAGGATGTCTCGATAAGCTGATTCGAAAGGCTCAATCCAATCCAAATACTATGCCATCAGCAGACGTCGAGATCTTTCAGCTTCTCTTGAACAACGGTATGACGTTAGAGTTAGACCCCGACAGAGCTGCGGGTCTTTCATCTATCATGAATCCCAGACTATATACAGCTATTGCAAACACAGCCGCTGGACAGAACTTGGACACACTGCGAAAACTTCACTTCCTCTTTGGCGCTCTGGAACGATGTGACCATGACACGGCAACACAGCTTGTGCCAGCAGTGTTGAAACGAGAACGAAATGAAGACCCTGGCTACAAAGCACAAGTCGAAGACACTCTCCATGATGTCATTTGCAGCGCGCTATATAAAGGACATACCAATGTCTTCTGGAAACTGCTCAGATTAGGGGCAAAGCCAAGCGCGTGCTGCTTTGCTATTGCTATCCAGTGTTCAAACGCCACGATCGTTCAATATCTTCTAGAAACGGATTTACCTTTGGTGCTCGGTGGGGGTCGCCGATCTACCTATGGTAATCATCTGACCTGGGGTTCGCAAACACCTCCATATATCACACATGAGATAGACCTGCCAATTATCCAGGCTATCAGGAGGGAAAATATGGAAGTGCTTGGACACTTCTTCAGTCACGGTCTGCTCGACGAACTGCGCGATGAGACAGATGTTCTTGTACAATGCATCTGTACAGCAGCCGAGGTTGGCAATATGCACATCCTCGACACCCTTCTCTCTCTATGGAGTTCTTACCCTCGACAACCAAGAACGACGCTTAGCGACCGTTGGACTTCAATTGGCAACGCAGTCACTTCAGCCATTACCAATGGCCACAAATACCTCATGTGGAAGCTTTTGGATCATGACATTATCCCTGCGGAAAACGCGCTCTGTGCAGCTATAAGAACACGAGACTGCGAATCGATCGACCTCGTGTTGGACATCTACCTTCAATCTCCAATGCGCCACTATGGAACTTCTACGAATGGTGAGGCTGAAATGGCTTTGCATCTAGCAGTTGTGACAGGTGATTCAAATCTGGTTCAAAATCTGATTTCCGCTGGGTTTTCAACGAGTCAATATTGGGAAATATTTGGAGATGGGGCTCTGTTCGAAGTTGGAAGCATGAACCGTTACGGTACTTATTCTCTGTTGGCCACGGCAATCCTATGCGGGAACCAAACCATCGTGGACATCCTTTTGAAAAAGGATATTTTCGAGTGGAGATGCCCTCAACGAAACGCATCCAAAGCCAAGATTCCAATGCCAGGAGATCTCATCATAACACCCCTAGTTGCCGCGGTCCGTACGAGGAATGAAAGTGTTCTGGAAAAACTTCTAGCTCATGGCGTCAATCCATGCGACGCTTTCGCACTCAATGAAACGGTATCTACACGGGACGCACACTTTACCAAGCTTCTCCTCAACGCGACCATCCACAAGCATCCAGCCGATAAAAGAGGCTTTGGAAAGCTAGCTCTGATGACCGCGATTGCGGGTAAAGACTGCAACATGTTGGCCCTCTTGCTCAGGCATACGAGTGCTACACAAGAATGGTCAATAAATGACACGAAGGAGGCATTTGGGGAGGCCATATTGATCAAAGACTCCAGAATGATAGAACTCTTCCTCGAGCGACGAACTGATTTGAACTATATTGCCAGAATGACCTCAGGTTACCAGCCACACATGTATGCTCTGGGCCCATTGGTTTGGCACACTCCGTTGTTACAAGCCATCACAACCGGACAACTCTCGATAGTCCGCATGATAGTCGAGGCAGGTGCCAAAATCGACATGCCAGCAAAACTAGGCATCAAATGGACTCCACTGCAAGCTGCCGTAGAACACGGCGCACTCGACATTGTCTACTACCTACTTGAGCAAGGTGCTGAACCAAACCAAGCTCCTGCTATTCGCGAAGGCCGCACAGCTTTACAGCTTGCTGCTGAAAAAGGGTTCATTGGCATTGCTGCTCTACTCATCGAGCGAAGGGCAGATGTTAACGCTCCAGCAGCGCGACTTCTTGGCCGCACGGCATTTGAGGGTGCCGCTGAGTATGGTCGTTTTGACATGCTGATGTTTCTTAGTGAACACGCAGTTGATATTGTGAGTGATGGGGGTAAGCAGTATCAGCGTGCTCTTCTATTTGCGAAGACGAATGGGCATACTGAGGTGGTTAGTTTGGTGGAGAGCATGTATGCAGAAGCACGCTCAAGAGCACGCGAAGCCGCAGTGGATAGGTTATTGTCTTCCCTCGACTAGGATTGGGGCTATTGAGCGACCGCTCCAACGGACTTGATTTGGTTGGAAATTGGCATGGATGTGGGGTCGAAGGGTGCGTATGAACAAGCTGAGGATTGACAGGACTAACTCTGCGCAGACCCAACGAACAAGCAACCGCCGTGTGTTATAGCTGTGCCTTGGACATGCATTTGGGATATGTACCTTTTGCCTCTCTTCCACATCTTCCAACTCGGTTGTTTTGACTCCCTTGGTGAAAACATTACCGCAAGTCACCCTATCTGGGCGGAGCGTCAAAAGTCGAGAAGTCAAATTGGCAGCGCGAAAACCATGACATCAGGACGACTCAGTGCAACACAATAGGCAACGAGGCCTCTCTGGATAACGGGCACATACCCGATCTTATGAATCGTTTGGTCGAAGCAAACATCGCGGAGGTGCTGCGGCGTATTTGTAAGCGTTGCGGAAGAGTCGCCCGTGTTGTGGCCGATCCAACGAACATTAGTTTTCGGAGGGCCCATGTATATATAGCTAGTATCGAACGCATTACTGCTGAATTTTCGTCCACTGTCTGTCATCCCTGACGCTGCCGATTCACCAGTTCCAACAATTTCTCCAACTACCTTTCCGCACCCACAAACCTCCCGCACCGCACGTAACTCACACACCATGGCCTCCACCGACTTCCTCTCATTACCAGATGAGATCATCCTCCTACTCATCTTCGACAACCTCCCTGAATTTCCCCAACATTAACGGAAGGCGCTGGTTGTCCTATCGCAAGTCAACTGCTGATTTGTCGAACGGTGTTCCTGATGCATATCTTGGGATCCTGCTAACGATGCTTCAAAACGTTGACTCTGTATTTCTAACCGTCATCAATTGTTATGGTCTCTGCCCTCTAGACTCGCTCTAAACACCAGCGAACAATCCTTGCGCGGCTGAGAACACCCTCATTTCTACCCCGGTGGTTCGCGCTGAGATAGGACGGCCGGACGGCGGAATAGAGTGCCTGGATGTACTACTCGAGGCTGGCTGCTGGGGTTCGCGCCGAGGACACACGGTATGTGTGGTGTGATCCGACGCGCAGTGCGCCCAGGATAAATCCCACTCGAGACCGCGGCTCAGGCTGAGCTCCTCAAAGTCGGTTATCGCATCAAGGCGGAATCTTCAACTTCATCATCCATTGTCCTCCCTCACCCGAAAAACTCCCCCTCAACCAACCCCTCCCACGCCCTCCCCGTATCCCAAACCCTCTGCATCAGCCCCCTCGCCCGTCTGACCTGCACCATGCCAAACCCCTCCACACACCTCAACCGCTCCATGATCTTCTCCCTCTGCCCCTGATCCACGGCATCGCAGCCTGCCGCAAACATGGGGAAAAGCAAACAAGCTTCAGCCGTCGAGCCCCTCCTCACCTTATACAGCAGTCCGACGATCTCGCGGACGGCGTGCTGCACAGACGCGTGGGTAGAAGGCAGATTGAGGACGCGTCGGTAGAGATGGATCAGGCCCGCCCAGTGGAACATCTCGTTTGTGGCGTAGATTTCTATCGCGTCCCAGGCGCCTTCTGATTCCGAGGTCGTGGCGGAGCGGTGGTTGCACCCTTTGTAGGCCATGCTTCCTGAGAGGCCTTCTTCGAGATCGTGCTGGATGAGAGTGGCTTGGGCGGTGATGGCGGCGTCGGGACGGAAGGAGTCGCGAATGTTGCCGTTGGAGTCGATGCGGTAGGGCTCGACTTGTTTCGCGAGTTCGGCGATGCGAGCTAAGCTGCCGACGCAGCGGTTTGTAAAGCCGGTCAAGCAATCGATTTGGAAGTCTTCGTCTGCGGAGGCGTTTTCAGACGACCAGTAGAACGAGCCGAGGGGTTGGTCGTTTTTGTTTCCACTCAGAGAACCCACGACGTCGAGGTATGCAAACCAGCGGGAGAGGAAGTACGCAGCGTGGTCGGTGCGGTCCATACTCCGGGGTCCACCTCGCGTGATGATCATCTGGCGGGCCATGGTGAGGTGGTTCTGCCACGAGATGGGCACCTCGAAGGTGTTTGGGGAGATAATTTCGAGGGAGGCCATCATGATGGCTGAGGCGAGGGTGCTGTTTGTGATGTCGGAAGGGGAGGTGGCGTTTGCGAGGGATTGGCGGAGGTGCGGGAAGACGTCGCGGACCCACATGGCGATGCGGTTGGCGGGTTCGGCGTGGGCGAGCATGCGGGCGCGGTGCGAGGCGGAGTAGGCGAGGAGGAGGGACATGATGTTGTTGTCTTTGACAGCCACTGTGGTAGTTAGCGTTTGTTGAGGGTGGTTGGGAGGTTAGGAACATACTCTCTGGCAAGATCTGTCTAAAGGGGTTCTTTTCGCAGTCATGTGGAACAAGGATCCGCGCAGTGTGGTTGAGAAAGTGATGGAAGTATAGGAGGTTCATGGGCGACTCCAAGAGTAGAGGTGGGAGCGGCTCCAGCGATTTAGATATCTTGATGGGGACCGGTTTGGCGTAGTACCCGCCGCCTTCAAAGGCCATGTCTTTGCTTCGGAGCTCAGAAGCCCGGCCGTAGGTACCCTCGCCATCCAGATCCATAGTACCACTGGGCGGACTGAAGATCGCAATGGCGTTCAGATCATCATTGTGGGGAGTGTCCAGATCGGGCAAGCCCCGATCATACCCATAGGTCGTATATTCCTCGTCGCCAATGGGATACTGACGCCCGTGCTGCAAGCCGCGCTGGCCATCAGCAGCTGGCCCAGCGAGTATAGACTGCACAGACATCCTGCGTAGATCTGGAATATAATTTGTATCTGATTGCATGGATGTCGTTCTCGGTGCCGGGTCGTCGGTACCCACTGACGAATTGGGAGTCAGCGGCATCGTCATGAAGGGGCTGAAAGGTGTTGGCGGACCTGGCTGTGGAGAATATGTATCTGAGGTCGCTGGCGACTCGGCGGAGTAGCTCTGCTTGTGGCTGGTGTAGAGGGACTCTGCGGATCCAGTGTACGGGCGATTGCTTGGTGTCGAGTAGGCACTGTTTCGGACTGGAGGTGGCATGGATGGGGGGGAGTCTGCGGGTATGGAAGGGTAGTTTCCCGTGCTGAAAGCGAGGCTCTCAAAGTTGGAGGCAGCAGGAGATGGGTAGTCAAAGGCTCCCAGATAGTGACGAGCGTCCAAGGAAGTAGACGCGCGGTAGTCTTGCGATTGTTGTGGGTAAGAGATCTGATCGAACGACTCCTCAGTCGCTAACATGGGTTGCAGCGGAGTCTCACCCATCTGAACCATGTCGACATCATTCATGGCCGGGTTGGAAGTCGGAACCGAAGTAGCCGAGTGCGACCGCCCATGTCCAGGTATCTTCCGCGGGCGAGACGCCTCCGAGGTTCCAGGTGGGAAGAGAGGCGAGAGCACATCGTCGTCGAACGACAGCGTGCCCATGTAGGGACTAGCAGACGCACTCGAGGCACCCGATCCAGCGCTCTGCTCTCTCTTCGTCCGTCCACCCCAATTCAGGCGGATAGAATAATCGCAGGTCTCCCCCTGACGCTCACAGTTGGTACATTGCGGCCTCTCTTCTCCGCTATCAAAACGTTAACATCCAAGTCATAGCAGAACACCGACCATCGAAGAAGGGAAATTCACCATTTAACCTTCCGCGCCTTACACGGCCTACACACTATCAGCCAACATTCCTCACGGCACAAAAACCAAGCACAACACAGGCGAACTTACCAACAACCATTGCGAGACCTCCGTTTGGGTTCCCCAGCACCAGCTTTCTTCGGGCGCGGCATACTTAACCAACGCAACCTCGTCGATAAGGACTATGCTCAAACCGTAGCAAATCGATACCCAAAGTAGTGGAACCACCTCCGCCCTTTATCCAAAGCCGCGTTCACGTACAGCGGCGGGGCTGAACCAACAAGCTGAAGGCCCTCAAGTCGATGCTATCGTGGACAGGGCGAGCGGGGGTGTCGTCGACTAGCCTGCTCCGCCTATTGCATGTGCATGGATAGCGCAATACGACTTGGCGGCCCATCTGTGAGTAAGAAGAGGCGTAGTTTACGCGAGGACAGTCGGTGCAACTGTGCGGTGCATGATACGGAGGATGTCGCCAGCTTGTGTTTCTTGTTCGTGATGCGCCGGGTGGGGGAGCGGCTTGGGGAGCTGTGATAAGCTACTCCGCTGATCGGCCCTATGCAGACGGCGATCTATCCTTGTAGCACATCGACCTAATTGATCGGATGTCGGAAGCCGTCGTATGTATGCACTAATTCTGTTGATATGGACGTCTCTATGCTCTTCGTCGTCTGCTATTATTGACCTCCCACACGATGCAAGAAGCCATTCCATCCTTTTTCCATGCAAGCCACTCACCAGCCGCAACTCGCCTCAACCGTCTAAGCCATGTCATGGCGTCGCCCACACCGACACCGGATTCTCGCTCTCGCTCTCCCTCTAAGCCTGTCTCAACGCCCACCCGTGTATGTACTTTGCCTCAAGCCCGCCACTTTTCCCTCCGCGGCCGCAACTTGGCATCCCACAAGTGCAGCGGCCGACGGGTATCAACCCACAAATACTAGCGCATACACCCACCCCCATCCTCAGCCCTACCGCCTGTCTCGTCGAATTACCAACCATTACCCCCCGAGCTGAACTCTGCATGCCAGCCACACCACGCCCACCCGACATCCACAAATCCCAAAATAATCCCAGCTCTACGGTAGCTCGGTGAAAAGTCAAGATCGTGGCAAAAGGGGCCGCATCCCCGATGCAACGGTCCCCATCAGCGGTGCGCTGCGCGTACCTAGCGCCAAGGCGTAAAAGATTGCCCGTTTGGGTGAGGTTTTTGCTGCGCAGGTTGAGGCTGTGAATAGATGGGTAGGTTTCGCATGAGTAATGGCTGGCATCATCAGTCCTATGATGTAGACGCTTCGTGATACGTTCGTAGCGAGTTGTGTGGTGTCGTGCTTGGGTAAGCAAAATCTCCTCGCGGCATGGGACTACTTCTTGGGTTGCACG
>Ga0247803_1001307_pt1 | contig 13090 bp, 13 predicted proteins | sample UWRJL014104B1_FD_180928 | JGI IMG/M metagenome (GOLD analysis project Ga0247803, IMG submission 180928) | Plant litter microbial communities from Arlington Agricultural Research Station in Wisconsin, United States - UWRJ-L014-104B-1 | ecosystem: Environmental > Terrestrial > Plant litter >...
ATCGGCGACGGCGCGTCACGCGTCCTGTTCACCGTGCTGCTGCTCGCACCGTTCGTGATCCTCGGGGTCTTCACCCTCGAGTTCGCGAACGCCGCCTACGTGTACGGCGCGCTGCTCATCGCGATCCCCGCGGTGATCATCGCGCTCACAGCCAAGACGGCGAAGGAGCTGATCCTCGTGCTGCAGCTGACCAGCCTCACCGGGCTCGTCTACGGGCTAGCGCTTGGCTGGGCCATCGCCTTCTAGGAAGTCGTTGCGCTCGAGGGCGTCTTCGACGTCTTCGTCGTCGGTCGCGGCGCGGGTCCTGCCGCTGCGGCGGTCGGCGACACCCTGCACGACGGGGGCACGGAGCTTTCCCAGAAAGAGATATGAGACGGCGAAGCCGAAGAGCGCGGCGACGATTGCGGCGAGCCATCCGGGCACCTGTGCGACCAGCAGCACCACGAGAACCGCGACGAAGATCGACAGACGGATCACGCTATATAACAACCATGGCTTCACCTGACAAGTGTAGGCAGCGCTAAGCCTAAGATTGACTGCATGGCTCGATTCCTCGTCATCCTCCCCTTCGTGGTGGTGGCTGTCGACGTGTTCGCAATCGTCGACGTGATTCTCACCGATGCGCGCCGCGTGCGCGCGCTCAACAAGTTCGCCTGGGTCGTCATCATCGTTCTCCTGCCCATCGTCGGTGCAGTGCTGTGGTTCCTGCTCGGCAAGGAGCGAAAAGACAGCGGGGGCGAACGCCGCACCGTCGCCCCCGACGACGACCCCAACTTCCTCAAGAACATCCGCCGCGACGAGGAGCAAGACGAACGCATTCGCCGGCTCGAGCAGGAACTCGCCGAACTCGACGATGACCCGCCCAAGGAATAGCTCTCCCGCATCCCTCTTCGCCGTCGCCCTGCTCGACGAGTTCGTCAGGCAGGGAGTGCGAGACATAGTCCTCAGCCCCGGCTCCCGCTCGCAGGCCCTCGCGCTCGCCGCCGCCGAACTGGAGGCTGCCGGCCGCGTGCGGCTGCGCGTGCGCATCGACGAGCGCGGCGCCGGGTTCACCGCTCTCGGCCTCGCCGTGGAGACCGCGGCACCCGTGCTCGTCATCACCACCTCGGGCACCGCCGTCGCGAACCTGCACCCCGCCGTGCTCGAGGCGCACCACTCGGGAGTTCCGCTCATCGTGGTCAGCGCCGACCGGCCGGTGGAGCTGCGCGGCATCGGTGCCAATCAGGCCACCACCCAGCCGGGGATCTTCGCCACCGCCGTGCGAGCGTCGTTCGACGTGGTGGCCCCGACGGGATCGTCGGGGGAGGAGGCATCCGCCCGCCGCATCGCAGTGGAGGCAGTCGCCGCCGCGGGCACCTCGCCGATCACCACCGGTCCGGTGCACCTGAACATCGCGTTCGTCGAGCCGCTGTCGGCGATCGTGCCGCTGCCGCCCGAGTCGGAGCCTGCCGCCTACGCGCCGCCGCGCCTCGCGGGCGACGCCCTGCCGATCTACCAGGCGCCGGGCACCGTCGTCGTCGCCGGCCATGGCGCGGGCGAGATCGCCGAGGCCACCGCGCGCGCCCTCGGAGCGCCCCTGTTCGCCGAGGTCTCGAGCGGCGCGCACTTCGGGCCCAACCTCGTCGTCGCCTACCGCGAGATGCTCGGCACCATCGAGTTCGGCGAACGCATCGAACGCGTCATCGTGTTCGGCCACCCCACGCTGAGCCGCGAGATCCCCGCGCTCATCCAGCGGGCGGATGTCTCGGCCGTCGTCGTCCGCTCGCCCGCGTTCGACGACTACAACCCCGGTCACGCCGTCGCCACGTTCGCCGACGCCGTGCGGGTCACGGGCGAGCCAGACGCATCGCCGGCGGGACGCGCCTGGCTGGGCCGCTGGGTCACGACCTCCCGCGCGCTGCTCGAGCAGCAGGACTCGCCCGACGTCGACCTCGCCATCTCGGCCGAGCCCGCCGCGCAGGCCGCGTTCTCGCGCCAGGTGCTCGCCGGCCTGCGCGCGCCGGTCACCCGTCGCGCCCTCGTCGAGGCGGTGTGGCGCGTCACCTGGCCGCACGACCGGCTCGTGCTCGGCGCCTCGCGGCTCATCCGCGAGGCCGACCGCGTGGTGCCGGGCAAGAAGATCCGCGTGCACGCCAACCGCGGGCTCGCCGGCATCGACGGCACCGTCGCCACCGGCATCGGGGTCGCGCTCGCCAGCCAGGGCGTCGCCGGCCCGAGCGCCGGCGGCGTCACGCGCGTGCTGCTCGGCGACCTCACCCTGCTGCACGACGCGAACTCGCTGCTGTTCGGCGTGGGCGAGCCCCGGCCGCGGCTGCAGGTCATCGTCGGCAACGACGGCGGCGGCACGATCTTCGACTCGCTCGAGGTCGCCACGACGGCGCCCGCCGGCCCGCTCGACCGGGTGATGCTCACCGCGCAGTCCGTGTCGTTCGAGCGGCTCGCCGCGGCGTACGGGTGGGAGTACCGTCGCCTCGCGAACCGGGGCGAACTCGACTCGGGCCTGACGGCATCCGACGTCCCCACCCTGATCGAAGTGCCGCTCGCCCGCTGAGCCCGGCCCGCGACGCCGCCCCGTCGTCGCTGCCAAATGAAGGAGATACCCGGGTCGAGTCACACGTCGGCGCCGATCGACGACCCCGCAACGAGAGATCTCCTTCATTTGGCAGATCGGCGGGGATAGCCTTGCCGCATGAGCGATCAGCTGCGTGTGGGTCCCGGGTTCGTGCTCGCCGGCGTCGACCCGGACTCGACCCCCGACTTCGACGGCGACAAGAAGGCCGGTGAGGCCGAGCTCGCGGCCGGCGCCGCCGAGCTCGCCGAGCTGCAGGAGAAGCTCTACGCCGAGAGCCTCTACGGCGGCACGCGCAGCCTGCTGCTCGTGCTGCAGGGCATGGACACCTCGGGCAAGGGCGGCATCGTCGGCCACGTCGTCGGGCAGGTCAACCCGCAGGGCGTGCGCGCCGTCGGGTTCAAGGCGCCGACCGACGAGGAGAAGAAGCACGACTTCCTCTGGCGGGTGCGGTCGCAGGTCCCGCCGCCGGGATACATCGGTGTGTTCGACCGGTCGCACTACGAGGACGTGCTCATCCACCGGGTGCGCGGCCTGTCCGCCCCCGAGGCGATCGAGGAGCGCTACGGCATCATCGCCGAGTTCGAGAGCCAGCTGGTCGCCGCGGGCGCGACGATCGTGAAGGTCATGCTGCACATCGGCCCGGAGGAGCAGCGCGAGCGCCTCGCCGCCCGCCTCGACCGCCCCGAGAAGCGCTGGAAGTACAACCCCGGCGACGTCGACGAGCGCCTGCTGTGGCCGGGGTACCAGGAGGCGTACCAGGTCGCCGTGACCAGGACGTCGACGACGGATGCCCCGTGGTTCGTCGTTCCGGCGAACCGCAAGTGGTACGCGCGCCTCGCGGTGCACCGGCTGATGCTCGGCGCACTGCGCGACATGCACTTGGAGTGGCCGCAGCCCGACTACGACGTCGAGGCGGAGAAGGCGCGGCTCGCGGCGAGCTAGCCGAAGGCCTCGACGATCGGGCGGAACTTCAGCTTCGTCTCGGCCAGCTCGCGCGCGGGCTCCGAGCCGTCGACGATGCCGCCGCCCGCATACGCGGTGACGCGGCCGGTGTGCGAGACGTGCGCCGAGCGCAGCGCGACGGCCCACTCGCCGTCGCCGTTCGCGCCGACCCAGCCGACCGGTCCGGCGTAGCGGCCGCGGTCGAAGGGCTCCAGCTCGTGGATCAGGTCGAGCGCCGCCTGCGTCGGGGCGCCAGCGACCGCGGCGGTGGGGTGCAGCGCGGCGATGAGGTCGAGCGAGGTGGAGCCGTCGCTCAGCGTTCCCGCGACGTCGCTCGCGAGGTGCCACAGGTTGGGCAGCTTGAGGGTGAACGGCTGGTCGCTCGTGGCGAGGGTCGAGCTGTGCGGCGCCAGCGCGGTGAGCACCGAGGTCAGCGCGTACTGGTGCTCGTCGAGGTCCTTGGTCGAGGTGGCCAGCGACACGGCGGCGTCGTGGTCGGCCTCGGCGTCGGCGCCCCGGCCGATGCTGCCGGCGAGCACGCGGGCGCTCACCGAGCCCGCGTCGACGCGCACGAGCGTCTCGGGCGAGCTGCCGATGAAGCCGTTGACCGCGAAGGTGAAGCAGTCGGGATAGCCGAGCGCGAGGGAGCCGAGCACGAGACGCAGGTCGCTCCCCTCGGGCAGGTGTCCGATGAGGTCGCGGGCGAGCACCACCTTGCGCACGTCGCCGGCGTGGATGCGCTCGAGGGCGATGTCGACGGCGGCCACGAAGGCGTCGGCCGTCATCTGGCCGGGCAGGAGCGAGATCCTGTACTCCGCGCCGAACGGCCGCGGGGCAGGCACGGGCGCATCCGTATTGACCCGGGTGATCCACGAGACGCCGTCGCGGCGGCCGAGGATCACTGCGGGCACGATCAGCACGCTCGTAGCGGCCGAGTGCTCCGAGAAGGCGAAGCTGCCGAGCGCGACGAGACCGGTGCCGGGGATGCCGAGCGGGTCGTCGATGGTCGATGTGGCGAGAACCTCGCGCCACGCGGCGGCGGCGTCGGTCATGCGGTTCGGGCCGGTGAACTCGAGGCGCATGGCCTCGCCGATGCCCGCGATTCCCTGCCCGCGGCGGATGAACAGCAGCGGGTCGCGGGGATCGATCAGGGGGATGAGACGACCGATGTCGTCGGTCTGCACTGTCGTTGCGGCCAGATGGGCGATGGATCCGACAGGCGTACTCACTTCACAAGCGTACCCCCGCCGATCCTCAGACAAGGAAACCCGTACTCACTAGACTTATCGGGTGACTAAAGCCGACATGAACAAGCAACCGGGCGAGGTCGCTGACATGTTCGACGGCGTCGCGAAGCACTACGACCGAACCAACAACGTTCTGTCGGCGGGCAACGCGCCCATCTGGCGCTTCGCGACCGTGCGAGCAATCGACCCGCAGCCCGGTGAGCGAATCCTCGATATCGCGGCGGGAACGGGCACGAGCTCGGTCGCCCTGACCAAGACCGGCGCCACCGTCGTGGCGTTCGACTTCTCTCCCGGCATGGTGGCCGAGGGCCGCCGCCGACACCCCGAGCTCGAGTTCATCGAGGGCGACGCCGAGCACCTCCCCTTCGGCGACGACGAGTTCGACGCGGTCACCATCAGCTTCGGGCTGCGCAACATCAACGACCCCAAGGCCGCGCTCGCCGAGATGTACCGCGTGCTCAAGCCGGGCGGACGCCTCGTGATCTGCGAGTTCTCGAAGCCGCCCCGCGCCGTGCTGCGCGCCGGCTACAACGCCTACCTCAGCTACGTGATGCCGATCGTCGCCGGGGCGACCAGCTCCAACACGGCCGCCTACGACTACCTCGCCGAGTCGATCCGCGCCTGGCCCGACCAGGGCGAGCTCAGCCGGTGGATCCGCGGCGTCGGCTTCACCCGCGTCGCCTGGCGCAACCTCACGGCCGGCGTCGTGGCGCTGCACCGCGGTCGCAAGCCCGAAGACGCGACGGTGCTCGCCTCGGTCGCCAAACGCAAGAAGACCGCGACCACCCGTTCGATCCCCGTACAGGCCCAGTAACCTCGACGAGGCCCGCGAGGGTCTCCCGGCAGAAACGAATCTCTAGAAATGAGCAGCGAGTGAACGCGAGCGTTCCGGTAGCGCGTCGACGGAACACCCTGAGCTCCTCGCTCGGACTCGGCGACAAGCTTTTCTCGTCGGGCGACGAGCGCAGGTTCGTCAAGGAGATCGAAGACGGACTGGACGTCGTCGAGGAAGGCCTCCTCGTCGAGATGTCGTTCGCCGACGACATGGCGGATGTCACGAGCCGCTACCTCCTCGAAGCCGGCGGCAAGCGCGTGCGGCCACTGCTCACCCTGCTCTCCGCCCAGCTCGGTGACGGCAACCACGAGCAGGTCTTCGCCGCCGCGAAGGCCATCGAGATCACCCACCTCGCATCGCTGTACCACGACGACGTGATGGACGAGTCGACCATGCGCCGCGGCGTCCCCACCGCGCAGGCGGTCTGGGGCAACTCCGTGGCCATCCTCACCGGCGACCTGCTGTTCGCCAGGGCCAGCAAGCTCGTGGCGGGCCTCGGCGAACGCGTCATCCGACTGCAAGCCGACACCTTCGAGCGCCTGTGCCTCGGCCAGCTGCACGAGACCATCGGCCCGCGCGACGGCGAAGACGAGATCGCGCACTACATCCAGGTGCTCGCCGACAAGACCGGCTCGCTCATCGCCGCTGCCGCCGAGGTCGGCGTCGTGACGTCGAACGCCCCCGAGCAGTACCGCGTTCCCGTCGTCACGTTCGGCGAGAAGATCGGCGTGGCCTTCCAGCTGATCGACGACATCATCGACCTCGCCGGAGACTCCTCGGAGACCGGCAAGGTTCCCGGCACCGACCTGCGCGCGGGCGTCTCGACGCTTCCGCTGCTCTACCTGCGCCAGCTCGCGCTCACCGAGCCCGCCGCCGCCGAGCTGCTCGGCCGCATCGAGCGCGACGTGAACGACATCGCGGAGGGCCGCGCGAGCGCCGACGCCGATGCCGACCTCGACGCGGCGATCGCCGAGCTACGCGAGCACGAGGTCACGGCCCGCACCCTGGCCGAGGCGCGTCGCTGGGCCCGCGAGGCCGTCGCGGCTCTCGAACCGCTGCCCGACGGCCCGGTGAAGAAGTCCCTGACCCGATTCGCCGACACGGTCGTCGAACGCTCCAACTAGCCTGCCCCACCCACTGGTCGAGGCGGCCGCCCACGGGCGCACCGAGACCACACGATCGAAAGACACCACAATGACCAAACTACGATTGGCCATCGTCGGAGCCGGCCCCGCCGGTATCTACGCCGCTGACATCCTGCTCAAGGCAGAGAAGCAGTTCGACGTCTCGATCGACCTGTTCGAGCAGCTGCCCGCCCCCTACGGGCTCGTGCGCTACGGCGTCGCGCCCGACCACCCGCGCATCAAGGGCATCATCAACGCGCTGCGCGACGTGCTCGACTCGGGCAAGATCCGCCTCTTCGGAAATGTGAGCTTCGGCCGCGACATCACCCTCGACGACCTCAAGAAGCACTACAACGCCGTGATCTTCTCCACCGGCTCCATCCGCGACGCCTCGCTCGACATCCCGGGCATCGACCTGCCGGGCAGCTACGGCGCGGCCGACTTCGTCAGCTGGTACGACGGGCACCCCGACTTCCCGCGCGAGTGGCCCCTCGACGCGTCATCCGTCGCCGTCATCGGAAACGGCAACGTCGCGCTCGACGTCGCCCGGATGCTCGCGAAGCACGCCGACGACCTGCTGCCCACCGAGATCCCGGAGAACGTCTACGCGGGCCTCAAGGCGAGCCCCGTCACCGACGTGCACGTCTTCGGCCGTCGCGGCCCCGCCCAGGTGAAGTTCTCGCCGCTCGAACTGCGCGAGCTCGGCGAGCTGAAAGACGTCGACATGGTCCTCTACGACGAGGACTTCGACTACGACGAGGCGTCGAAGGCCGCGATCGCGAGCAACAAGCAGGTCTTCGTGATCGACAAGGTGCTCACCCAGTGGCGCGCCCGCGAGACCGGCACCGCCTCGCGCCGCCTGCACCTGCACTTCCACGCGAAGCCGCTCGAGATCACCGGCACCTTCGACGAGTCGACCAACTCGGCTCGCGTCGCCGGCATCCGCTACGAGCGCACCGAGCCCGACGGCGAGGGCGGGACCCGCGGCACGGGCGAGATCCGCGAGATCCCGATCCAGGCCGTCTACCGCGCGGTCGGCTACTTCGGTTCGCCGCTCGACGGCATCCCCTTCGACGACAAGCGCGGCGTCATCCCCAACCGCGAGGGCCAGGTGATCGACGACAACCACGAGCAGGTGCACGGCGTCTACGCCACCGGCTGGATCAAGCGCGGCCCGGTCGGCCTCATCGGCCACACCAAGAGCGACGCGATGGAGACCATCAAGCACGTCGTCAACGACCAGGCCAACTGGTGGGCGCCCGCTCACCCCGACGAGGCCGCCGTCGTCGAGCTGCTCGAGAGCCGCGGCGTGGAGTTCACGAACCTCGACGGCTGGCACAACCTCGACCAGCACGAGCTCGGACTCGGCGAGGCCGTCGGACGCACCCGCATCAAGGTCGTCGAGCGCGACGAGATGGTGCGCGTCTCCAACGCCTAGCCGCGCCGTTGCGGCCTGCGCCTACTCCTCGTCGATCCCGGTGGGGGAGTGACGGCGGTAGCGCGGGGTGTGCTGCCTGCGGTGGTGCACGGCGGCGACGACAGCGCCGGCGCTCGCGAGCAGGCAGGCCAGCAGGGCGGCGATCACGAGCCACCAGGTCGACGTGTCGTCGAGCCCGGCGACCGCGGCCGGTGTGCTCGCGACGAGTGTGAGAAGACTGGACACGTGTGGGCCCCGGCTTTCGCTTGGCGCCCGGCCTCGGGTCGGGCGGCAATCAGTGGTGCGCTGCCCGCATCGTCCGTGATCGCGGGCGCCTAAAAAGAATATGCTTCGCGTTCAGTGAGGAGCAAAGACTTGCGGCGCGTGCCCCGCCGGGCAGATGATGTGAAGGATGCGCCCCGAGGCGCGCAGCCGCTACTGAACGGCGGCGGTGAGCCGGGCGACGTTGTCGAGCACGGCGCTGGCCCGGTTCCGTTGCATCCACTCGTCGAGGAAGAGTTCGCGGCTGGTGTCGCGGTACTCCTGTTCGATCTTGCGCAGGTCGGTCACGAACGACTTTCCGTGCACCATCACCGAGATCTCGAGGTTGAGGCTGAACGAGCGCATGTCCATGTTGCTCGACCCGATCACCGCCACCTCGTCGTCGATCGTGAAGAACTTCGAGTGCAGCACGGTGGGCGCCTTGTAGAGCCAGATTCGCACGCCCGCGCGCAGCAGTGCCTCGTAGTAGCTGCGCTGTGCGTGGTAGACGACGGGCTGGTCGCCGATCTCCGACACGAACAGCTGCACATCGATGCCGCTCTGCGCGGCCGTGGTGATGGCGTACAGCATCGACTCGTCGGGAACGAAGTAGGGGGAGGTGATGATGATCCGCTCCTGTGCCAGGTAGAGCAGGGAGTTGAACAGGCGTAGATTGTTCTCGCCCGCGAAGCCCGGCCCGCTCGGCACCACCTGGGCGTCGAGCGTGTCCTCCGAGATCGGGCGCGGAACCGTGCTCACCTCGCGCATGAGCAGCTCGTCGGTCTCGGTGTACCAGTCGGTGACGAACAGGGCGTTGATGCCGGCGACGATCGGGCCCTCGAAGCGCACCATGAGGTCTTTCCAGTGCAGTCCGCGCCGGATGTTGCCCTTCTTGTTGTAGCTCGAGTCGATGACGTTCTGCGACCCGGTGAAGGCCACGTCGCCGTCGATCACCAGGATCTTGCGGTGGTTGCGCAGGTCGGGGCGCTGCCACTTGCCGCGCAGCGGCTGGATCGGGAGCATCAGCGACCAGTAGACGCCCGCCTTGCGCAGTCGGCGCAGGGTGCGCCGGTAGCGGGTCGTGCGGAGACCTGCGACGTGGTCGAGCAGCACGCGCACCGTGACTCCGCGCTTGACCGCGGCCTCCAGGGCGTCGAAGAACGGTGCAGTGGTCTTGTCGTACGAGAGGATGTAGAACTCGGCGTGCACCCACTTGGTGGCGGCGTTCACCGCGGCCGTCATCTCGACGAGGGTCACCTCGTAGGTTCCGTAGAGCTTCGCGGTGTTGCCGCCCACGAGGGGCATCGCGCCGAGCCGGCGGTTCAGCTCGACCACCGGGTCGAGCCACGGGTGGTCGTGCTTGACGTCCTCGATGCCCTCGGTCGTGTCGGTGATGAACGAATTGATCTCCGCCTGCTTCTCCCGCCGTCCGCGCGGGAGGCGCCGGCTTCCGAGGAGCAGGAACAACGTCACCCCGATGTAGGGCGGCAGGAAGAAGATCGCGAGCAGCCACGCGGTCGCGGTCTGCGGCTTACGGTTGCGCGGTACGTAGATGAGGCACGTGAGCCGGATCAGGAAGTCGATGACAGCGAACGCGAATAAGACGGTGGGCCACCACGCGAAGCTATCCATATGCTTCGAATTCTAGCGACGCGATCGGCCCCGTCGGGGCGAAAAGGGTTAGCGGAAGTTGACGAATTGCAGGGCGATGTCGAGATCCTTGCCCTTGAGCAGCGCCATGACCGCCTGCAGGTCGTCGCGGCTCTTCGACGTGACCCGCAGCTCGTCGCCCTGGATCTGCGACTTGACGCCCTTCGGCGCCTCGTCGCGGATGATCTTGCTGACCTTCTTCGCGTCCTCCGACGAGATGCCGTTCTTCAGCGACACCTCGATGCGGTACTCCTTGCCGCTGGGGTAGGGGGCGCCGGCGTCGAGGCTGCGCAGGCCGATGCCGCGCTTGATGAACTTCGCCTCGAGCACCTCGAGAACCGCCTTGACGCGGTCTTCGGCGCTCGCCTTGAGGAGCAGCTTCTCGCCGCTCCACTCGACGGATGCGCCGACTCCCTTGAAGTCGTAGCGCTGCGCTATTTCCTTCTGGGCCTGGTTGACGGCGTTGTCCGCCTCCATTTTGTCGACCTTGCTGACGATGTCGAATGTGGGGTCTGCCATACCCCCATGGTAGAACGAGGGATGCCCGCTCGTCGTCACCTCTGGATATTCATCGTGGCGGGTGCGCTGGTTCTCGTGCTCGCGCTGCTCGTCTTCCTCGTTCTGCGGCCCCTCGCCGCCGGACCGGGTGCGGAGGATGCGCTGCCGCAGCCGACGTGGGCGTCGCCCGCAACGGCTCCCGTCTCCGCCGCGGCGCCGACCGCCCCCGGCGTGGCCGGCCTGGTCGACGCCGACTGGCTGGCGCAGACCGCCTCGAGCACGGGCATCCCCGAGCGGGCCCTCGCCGCCTACGCGGGCGTCGCGCTCTCGAAGGCGGTCGAGATGCCGACCTGCGGGCTGGCGTGGAACACTCTCGCCGCTATCGGCTTCGCCGAGAGCCGCCACGGCACGCACGGCGGTTCCGGGATCGGGCCGGACGGCACCGCGACACCCGGCATCTACGGGATCGCCCTCGACGGATCATCCACCGACCACATCCCCGACTCTGACGCGGGCGCCGTCGACGGCGACGCCGAGTACGACCGGGCCGTCGGTCCGATGCAGTTGATCCCGCAGACCTGGCGCAACTGGCACGTCGACGCGAACGCCGACGGCGCCGAAGACCCGCAGAACATCGACGACGCGACCCTGGCCTCCGCCAACTACCTGTGCCGGGCGAGCGGCGACATGGCGGCCGAGTCGGGCTGGCACTCGGGCATCGCCGCGTACAACTCCGATCCCGCCTACGCCGTCACCATCGCGGAGGCCGGCTCGCGGTACCGCTCGCAGGCGCAGTAGCCGCGAGCGGACCAGCGCGACGAGCTAGCATCGGGTCATGGAAATAGGCCCGTTCATCGTTCCGATCATCCTCGTCGTGGTCGGCTTCGCGGGCAGCATCTACGGTGTGCGGATGCGCCGCCGAGGTCGCGACCTCTAACCGCCGGGGCGGGCGGTGCTCGAGCGCACGATCAACTCGAACCGCAGCGGGATGTTGCTGGCGGGCGCACGCCGGTCGGGGTGCAGCTGGTCCATCAGGATCTCGACGGCGCGGCGGCCCTGCTCGGCGGGAAACTGCGCGACAGTGCTGAGGCCGAAGAATTCGCTGAGCTCGTGGTCGTCGACGCCGATCACCGAGACGTCGCCCGGCACGTGCAGTCCGAGGTCGCGGGCGGCGAGGATCGTGCCGATCGCCATCTCGTCCGACGCGGCGAAGACCGCGGTCGGGCGCTTGCGGGGATTGCCGAGCAGTTGCTTCGCGGCCCGGTAGCCGCCCTGCAGCGTGAAGTCGGCGGCGGCGAAGAGGCCGGGGTCGATCGGGATGCCCACGGCCTCCAGGGCGGCCTCGTAGCCGACGCGGCGGTGCGTCGGCAGGTGGAAGTCGAGCTCGACGTCGTTGTTGCCGCCGATGTGGGCGATCGAGCGGTGCCCGAGCGAGAGCAGGTGCTCGGTCGCGAGGCGGGCGACCTGCACGTCGTCGATGCTCAGCGTGCGCACTCCGGGGAGGGGCCCGCCCACGCCCACGATCGGCTTGTTCATGTCGAGCAGGCTGCTCACCTCGCTCGCCGTGAGCTCGAGGGAGATGGCGATGACGGCGTCTACCCGTTTGCGCAGCAGGAAGTGCTCGAAGACGCTGCGCCGCTCGTCGCCGTTGCCGCTCAGGTTGTACAGGGTGAGGTCGTAGCCGTGGCTGAGCAGCGAGTGCTCGGCCCCTTCGACCACCGAGCTGAAGAACCAGCGGTTGAGAAACGGGATGACGACGCCGACGTTCTTGGTGCGGCCGGTCGCGAGGCTCGATGCGTTGGATGACACGACGTAGCCGAGCTCCACGGCGGCGGCCTTCACGCGCGACTTGGTGGCGGCCGAGACGTGGCCGTTGCCGCTCAGCGCGCGCGACACCGTTGCGGTCGAGACCCCCGCGAGCACAGCGACTTCATTGATTCCCGGCACGCGACGGCACCTCCCTTGGCACAGCGATACTATCGGCCTGCCACGGCGCGATCGGCGCGAAATCGTCGGTGTGAATTAATGAGTCGAAAGTCACGCTATTCTTGTTCAGCGCCTTCGGTCAGATGATCACATGTGGACGGAAGCGCCCTGGCGAGTTACCCAAGCGGCCAAAGGGATCTGACTGTAAATCAGACTGCATCGCATTCGGGGGTTCGAATCCCTCACTCGCCACCAGAGATGGAAAAGGCCCCGACGAGAGTCGGGGCCTTTTGCGTTGTTCGGGTTGTCTCGCTAGGCGGGGCGTGCGGGTACCCGCACCGGGGGAGCGGCGACGGGCACCCTGCGCCAGCCGTCGGGTCGGTGGGCGCGGAACAGCGTGGATCGCCGCCACCTAGGGAGAAGCGGTTCGGCTGGTCCAGCTCTGGCGATTACTTCAGGCAAGTCCTCGCTTGTGAAAAAGGGTACAACCGTGTCGGCATTTATGCCGACACCCCAGTACTGGGGGATTCGTTGTCCGCCCCCACCTATTCGGTCCGTGCCGTACGGGTAGCGTTGCATGCATGCCCAACGACGAATTGATCGACCTCGCCCGAGACA
>Ga0247803_1001309_pt1 | contig 13086 bp, 16 predicted proteins | sample UWRJL014104B1_FD_180928 | JGI IMG/M metagenome (GOLD analysis project Ga0247803, IMG submission 180928) | Plant litter microbial communities from Arlington Agricultural Research Station in Wisconsin, United States - UWRJ-L014-104B-1 | ecosystem: Environmental > Terrestrial > Plant litter >...
AAGACATCGCCGACGCCGCAGCCTTGGCCGGGGCCAATGAGCTGGGTCTGGCGATCGACGACAGCGTGGCCATCGAACGTGCGCAGGCCTTCGTCAGTGGTCATTTGGCAGAATGGGCGAAGCCGCCGACGATCACGCCCGACATCACTGTCTTTCCGCGCGGACAGCAGCGCGTCATCCAGGTTCGGCTTGACGGGCATACACCGTCCTTCTTCGGCAATCTGCTGCCTCCAGGGGGTTGGAAATACGGGGCCGAGGCTCGCGCCGTGGCGGTCGGCATGACGCCATTGTGCGTTCTGATCAGCGGCGAGTCCGGCTCCAAGATGCTCAACGTGAAGGACACAGGTCGACTGGCGGCCCCCGCATGTCTGGTACATTCAAACCGCGACATCCTCGTAGAGGGCGGCAGCATATCGGCCTATCAGGTACAGGCCGTGACCTCGGCTCGAGGCGTGATTAGTCCATTACCTGGTACCGATGCCGCGCCAATAATGGACCCGTTCCGCAACTTGGCGATCGATGGCAAACAGCCCTGCCCTGTAGGACCGGTCAAGCAAGACGTCAAAACGGGTACTTTCCGCGTCCTGCCCGGCGTTCACTGCGGCGGCTTCAAGATGGCGGGCGATGCCCAGCTGATCCTTGAGCCCGGCGAGCATTGGTTCCTCGGTGGTCATTTAGAAATCAAGGAGAACGCCCGACTGTCCGGCCAGGACGTAGTACTTTTCTTCGACAAGGCATCAAAATTCGACTTCAAGGATCACGCAAGCGTCAATCTGGATGGACGCAAGACCGGGGCCTTTGCCGGCATGGTAATGGTTGCGACGCGCGAGAACACTCAGGATTTCATCATCACCAGCGACAACGTCGAGACGCTTCTGGGTGTCATCTACGTGCCAGCGGCGCAGCTCATAGTTGAGGGTGGCAGGGCTGATGTCGGCCGCGAGAGCGCCTGGACAGTCATCGTGGCCCGTTCGCTCCAACTCAAAGGCGCACCATCCCTGATCATCAACGCCAACTATGCGACATCGGATGTTCCCGTGCCCACTGGCGTCGGGCCACGCGATGGCGGTTCGCAGTTAGTCAATTAGGCTCAGGACTCGTAGCCAGAAGAGCACGGTAGCCGCGAGGGCGATGGCGGACAGGAAGACGGTCGGGCATCGATCGTAGCGAGTGGCGACGCGACGCCAGTCTTTGGGCCTGCCGAACATGATCTGGCTTCGCCGACCTTCGGTTCTATGCGGTTTCGCTTTTGCAGCGGCGCTTGTCGTAACGGACAGGCACAGTCCGGGATTTCCGACCGGGAATGCAGGGCGTAATGCCCTTGGCCTCCAGGGCGTCCCCGAACCAGTCCGCATCATAGCCCCTGTCGCCCCGCTGCGCCCTAGGCAGGCTGTCCAGCAGGGCCGCCGCACCGGTGTAGTCGCTGACCTGACCTGCCGTCATGAACAGGCTGATCGGCCGGCCGTTCGCATCGGTCACGGCGTGAAGCTTGGTATTCATGCCGCCTTTGGTGAGTCCGATGAACCGCCCAAGATACCCGTTTTTACCGCCAGGCTCGAAGCCGTGCGGTGCGCCTTCAGATAGGTCGCGTCGATCATGAGGTGCGCCGTTCGGCCTGTTCGCCGGGTAATCCCTCCATCATCCGGATAAAGACGCCGGCCTCGCTCCATCGCTTCCAGCGATTGTACAGCGTTTTGTCCGGACCATAGACCGGCGGCGCGTCACGCCCGCGAAGCCCGTTGCGGTTGACGAAGATGATCCCGCTCAGCACCCGGCGATTATCCATCTTGGGCTTGCCGTGGCTCTGGGGAAGTGCGGCCGCAGCCGCGCCATCTGCTCGTCCGTCAGCAAATACAGGACGCTCATATCCAGTCTCCTGGCAGAGGAAGGCGCAGGCGATTGGTGTGCCTTGAGGACGCCGAAAAGTCTGGAGAGACGGCGCGCTGTTTTAGTCCAGCTTTTTAACGCGCACGCTTTGCTCGCAAGCTGTACTCGGCACTTAACTTGACAGCCCCGTTCGAAGTCATCCTCGTCTATCGCCGGAAGCGCAGCGTCTCGCCGCAGAACTCGAAAGCTCTGCCGATGCATCAGATGCAGAGACCCTCTTTGCGCAATGCGCAGCTAAACATCCAGCGTCTGCCTGAGTGTCCGCTAAGGTCGAAAGCTGACCCTCCGCTCTGCCCTCCTTTGCGACGTTGACGGCCAGCCTATGGGACCATAGCGCAGCGGTATGAGGCGCTCCTTGGTGATGCACCTGAGCGTCGCAGCGACCCTTACGCTGCTGTCGACGTTCATGGGCGAGCGTTCTTCTACAGCGATCTACACCGACATCATGGGCTGTGAGCACGGATGCGAGGTCGTCGCGACAGGTTGGCCTTTTGTCTTCGTCCGCGACTATCTGGGGATGTCGGTCGTCGGGACCGCTGACATTCTTGAGGTCTGGTTTGCGGCTGACAAAATGTCTTAGCCACCATTCCTATTAAACGTTGGAGCTTGGGGCTGCGTGTCGTTCCTCGCGGCGGGGATGGGCCACTACATCCGAAGCCAAACCGTCCCGAGGGGTCGAAAACGGTCATAGGCGTAGGGCCGTTCCGACGGACATTCATGAGATCACACCCGGCATCGTCAGGAACTGTGGCTGTTGTGGGCCATACCCGCGCGCATGATCGGCCGAAACGAGAGGAAGGGCGGAGATGCGTCTGTGGGTTCTGGCTTCGACGGGTATGTTCCTGCTGTTCGGCGGCTGCACGGCCGCCTCGGCGCAGGAAGGATCCGAGGGCGCGGCGTTTTTTGTCCGCAGCGTCTACGGCGTCTATCGGGCCGATCGTCCGTCGTCGATCGACGAAACACAACTAGACGCCGTATGGTCGCCGCGCATGGCAGCTCTGATCCGTCGCGACCGCGAACTGGAGCATGGCGAGTTGTCCTATCTGGACGCTGACCCGCTTTGCAACTGTCGGGATTACGAGAACCTGACGGTTCAGCACGTCCAGATTAGCCAGGACCGGCAGCGGCGAGACGTTGTGCGAATGGCGAAGGTAGAGGCGATCGACGGCGGAAGGCCTGTGACGGTCCTCTTGGCTTTGACGGGTGGCCCGATTGAGGGTTGGCGGATCGACGATGTCGTCAGTCAGAACGGTCGCCCCAGCTTGGCTGAAGCCCTAGCTGCCTCGAACGCCAGCAGGGAGGCGCAGAGCGATTTTCATCCATAAGGTGAAGTCAATCGGCTTCTCGGTATGCAAGGGCAAGGGTCTGCGCGGGGATCAGGGGCAGCCGTCATTTAAACGTCCGCGTTGGGTCGAGAGCGGACATAGCTTGCACGGCGGCAAGCGGACATTCGATCCGCCGCCCGGAAGCGGACCTTCCCAGGGTCGGCTACGGGTGGGAAGCGGACATTAGGCAGCATGAAAACTGACAGAGCTTCGCGACCGGCCCGATGTCTTGTTTACGGCGGGCTGCCACGTCCGGTGTTGGCGCGGGCGAGCTGCTTCTGAAGCTTACGACGTGGCGCGGTCGTTCTAATGCGCCATACCGCGACCGGCATGGCTTCCTAGGGGTGGCTGCGTCGGATCAAGGTGCCCAGGCCCGCAGCTATGGCAAGCTGGACCAGCTCCGCAAGGCTGCCCGCGTTCATCTTGGCCATGATCTGTCCGCGGTGCAGCTCGACGGTGCGGGGGCTGATCCCGAGCTGGAGGGCGATGGCCTTGTTTCCGCCTCCCTCGACGAGGCCTTCCAGCACTTCGCGCTCCCGCGCTGTCAGACGAGCGACGCGGGCGGCGGCCTTGACGCATGGGCCGGTGTCGGCCTGCGCCACGGCATCCGCCCGGACCGAGGCCAGCGCGTCCCTGAGCGTGTCGTCGCTGAACGGCGGCTGGAGATAGTCGGCCGCCCCGGCCTTCATTGCCGCGACTGCCGCAGCGACGTCGCCGTTGTCGGGGCCGATGACCACGGCCTTGAGCGGGATCGACCGGGCCTGCAGCTCCATCGGGATCAAGGCGGCCTTGCGGTCCCAGCAGCGCAGGTCGACCAGCACGACGCAGCCGGGCGCCAGGAACGGTGCGATGTCAAGGAAGGCCTCCGGACCCGGAAAGGCCCTGAGCCGCAGCCCCAACCCGCGGGTCAGCCGCGCCAGCCGACGCTCCTCCGCCTCTGTTGATCCTACGAGGTAGACCTGTTTGCCATCCGGGCGGGTCAGGTCCTCCGCAATCCCGCCGATCCGGACCACCTCGCCCCGGAGGTCGCGGATCGGGAAGCTTGTGTCCCTGAGCCACCGCACCTCGCCGTCGCCGGGCCGCCTGATGCGGTACTCCACCAACGCTACGTCGCCGGCCTGGACCGAGCGCAGGGCGCGGTGCACCCGCTCCACATCGTCGGGATGCACATGGGCGAACCAGTCGTCGAGGCGGGTCGCTGCCTCGGAACGGGGTTCGCCCCAGATCTGCTCATAGGCGGGGCTGCGGTATTCGATGATGCCGGCGACGGGGTCGGCGATCCAGAGCAGGTTGGTGCTGTGCTCGGCAAAGCCGCGAAACCGGCGCTCGTTTTCGAGGATCGCCGCCTCGGATCGCTTGCGCTCGCTGATGTCCACGACGACGCCGACGAAGTCCACGGCCCCGCCGCCCGCGAAGGTCGTCCGGCCGGAGGTGGCAACCCACCGCTCGACCCCGTCGCGGCCCAGGACGCGATACTCCACCGAGTAACGGCCATCGCCGCCGGGGGCGACGCAGGCGGCGATGGCGTCACGGACCCGAGGTCGGTCCTCGGGGTGGATGCCGGCCTCGAAGATAGATCGGTCGACGGGCTCACCCGGCTGCAGCCCCCACAGAGAGCGCAGGCCGTCGTCCCAGTCCAGCACGTCAGTGCGGGGATTCCAGGAATAGACCGACAGGCCGACGAGCTCCCGTGCCGCCCGCAGGCGCGCCTCGCACCGCCGCAGGGCGTCAGCGGTGGTCTCTCGTCGGTGCGGCCGGACGCCCCCAAGTGAAATGTCCGATACACTACATTGTCGACTAGCTGACATAATGCACTGAAACCGCAATTACGCGTGGCGCAGAGAGTTGGCTTTGCCTTACTGCCGACGAAAGCAAAGTGTTGTTGAACACGTAGACCCGAAGTCTGTTCCCGTTTCCAGGTCTGTTCGTATTCTCCCCTAGGGATCGCGCGGATTTCTATGGCGGTCGGCCTGCTGTTTCCTGAGTGCTCGTTCGCGAGCCCGCTCCGAGGGTTCGTCGTCGCGAGCCAAGGGAGATCAGAATGAGCGCCGCGGAAGTGTTGGAAGACCGTCGGCCGCGCGCGGCGCGGCCGACCCCGGAGCCGGATTCGTCCGGACCCGAGCTGTCGAAATGGGAGAATTTCCTCCGCTCTCCGCACACGGCCATACGCCTACCCGGAAGCAAGCCGATCCGGCTGGCGACCGACAATGTCCGCGCCCGGCCGGCGGTGACGCCGCAGCTTTCGATGATGATCGGCGTCACGGCGATCGGTCTGGGCGTCTGGGGCTCGCTCTTTCCGCGCTCTGTGAAGCGGACCTTCGGCATCTCTGCCCCGGCCGCGGCGGTGTTCGCCGCGTTCGGCGCACGCGAGCTATGGAGCGGCGTCAAGCTGGCCGAAGACCCGACCCGGACGGACGTGCTCTGGGCCCGCTTGGGCGCCGACGTGTTCGACATTGGCGTCCTGGCGACGCTGTGCCGGCCGACCAATCCCAAGCGGGGCAACGCCCGCTTGGCCCTCGGCGCCGTTCTCGCGATCACCGCTCTCGACATCCTGACCGCGACGCGTCTCAGCGCCGTCAAACGCAACTGCGCCTGAGGAGAATACGCGATGAAAGCGATCTGCTGGCAAGGCAAGAAGGACATGCGCTGCGAGGAGGTGCCGGACCCTCGAATCGAGCACCGGCGCGACGCCATCATCAAGGTGACCACGACCTGCATCTGCGGCTCGGACCTGCACCTCTTCGACGGCCTCATCCCGACCATGTGCGCAGGCGACGTGATGGGCCACGAGCCCATGGGCGAGGTGGTGGAGGTCGGCCCCGAGGCCAAGTCGCGCGGCCTGAAGGTCGGTGACCGCGTCGTCATCCCTTTCCAGATGACCTGCGGTGAATGCGAGCAGTGCCTGAAGGGCAATTTCTCGGTCTGTCAGACGACCAACCGGAACGCCGGCCTGGCCAAGGCCTTCTTCGGCGATTCCACGGCCGGCCTGTTCGGCTATTCCCACATCACCGGCGGCTACGCCGGGGGGCAGGCAGAGTACATGCGGGTCCCGTTCGCCGCGACCACTGCGGTGAAGTTGCCCAAAGACGGGCCGGACGAGCGCTACATATTCCTGTCCGACATCTTGCCGACCGGATGGCAGGCTGCGGTGCAGGCCGACATTACGCCCGACGACACCGTCGCCGTCTGGGGCTGCGGACCGGTGGGTCTTTTCGCCATCCACTCGGCCATCGTGCTGGGCGCCAAGCGGGTCATCGCCATCGATGATATCGACGAGCGGCTGGAGCGTGCACGCAGTGTCGGGGCGGAGATCCTGGATCGTCGCGCCGTGCCCAACGTCCTCGCCCACCTGAAGGACATCACCGGCGGCCACGGCCCCGAAAAATGCATCGACGCGGTGGGGATGGAGGCCCACGGCCCGACCAAGGCGCTGCACATGCTCGACAAGGTGCAGACCGCGCTGAAGCTGGAGACAGAACGTCCGCCGGCGCTGCGGGAGGCGATCATGGCCTGCAAGGCGGCCGGGACGGTTTCGGTTCCCGGCGTCTATGGCGGCGCGTCAAACATGGTCCCGACGGGGGCCCTGATGAACAAGGGTCTAACCCTGCGGACGGGTCAAACCCACGTGCGCCGCTGGACCGACGACCTGTTGCGGCGGATCGGGGAGGGCCAGATCAACCCGGAACTGCCGATCACCCACACCGTGCCGCTCGGGCGGGCGCCTGAGATGTACAAGACGTTCCGCGACAAGCAGGACGGCTGCATCAAGGTCCTGCTCAAGCCCTGAACCACTCTTCATCGACCTGTCATGGCTCAGTCCGCCCCTGCACAGACATCCGGCGCCGAGCGCGGGCTGAGCCGGTTCGAAGGGTTCAGCGACGCGGTGTTCGCCATCGCCCTGACCCTCCTGATCGTGGAGATCAAGGTTCCCGGCTCCCCGGAGGGGCCCCACGGCTACGACAACCTGGTTGCGGCCATGGCGGAGCAGTGGCGCGAACATCTCGCCCTCCTGCTCTGCTACGTCGTGATCGGGGCCTACTGGCTGCAGCATCACTACAGCGGCCGGATCTACGCCCGTAGCGATCACTGGTTCGGCGCGCTGAACCTGCTGTTCCTGCTGGCGATCGTCGTCATTCCCTATCCGATCCGGGCCTGGTGCTTCCATCTCGGCACACCCTTCGAGCGGGCAGGATCGGTGACTCTGGTCGCAGGGCTCGCCCTCACGGCCTGCACGTGGATGGCGAAATGGTTTTACGGACTGTCCGGCCGGCGCGTGATGGACGAACGACTCGCGCCCGAATTTCTGAGCCAGATGACACGCCGCTACGGCGCGGCCGCCGCGGTCCATATCGCAGCGATACCGGTTACGCTGATCGCGCCGCGGGTCGGCCTGGGTGTCGCCCTGCTATGCGTGGGCTTCTTCCTTCTACCGCAGCCAAAGCCGCGTTATGCGCCGGGCGAGGAGCCATCGGCGGAAATGGCGTCGAAGGCGTGACGGACCTGCCGGATCGAGCGCCAGCGTGAAACGCCTTGCATGACCAGAGGAGCAGCGAGAAGTCGGCTGCGCGCACTGTTAGAGATACGCAAAGTCCGCTCCACGGCGACTGGTCAATGACGGCTTCTGGGGCACAACCACGTCCTACTCCGCGCCCACTTCGCCCAAGGCCCCCCGACGGCGGACCATTCGGACGTCCGCAATGGGTCGACTTGCGAAGTGGCGGCACCGCCTGAAACCAGACATTGACATCAGACCCACTCGGGCTGGCCGATGAACCGCAAAGGTTCACGCGTATCAGGCGGAGGCTTGGTCGTCGGCTCTCCTACCGAGCTGTTTCATATACAGACCGACGCCCTTCATCGGATGGCCCGCGCTGCCCACTCGGCATCGTCAGAAACGGTGGCTGTCGCGGGCCGAATCCCGCGCGCATGATCGACTGAAACGAGAGGAGGGGCTGACATGCGCCTGTGGGTTCTGGCTTCGACGGTTATGTCTCTGCTGTTCGGCGGCTGCACGGCCGCCTCGGCTCAGGAAGGGTCTGAGGGTGCGGCGCTTTTTGTCCGCATCGTCTACGCCTTATAGCAGGACGATCATTCGCGGCCGATCGACGAAACTCAGCTGGACGCCGTATGGTCGCCACGCATGGCAGCGCTTATCCGCCGCGACCGCGACCTGGCGAGTGGTGAGTTGTCCTATCTGGACACGGACCCGATCTGCAATTGTCAGGATTTCGAGGACCTGACGGTTCGGCACGTCCAGATATTCCAGGACCGGCGACGGCCAGACGTTGTGCGCATGGCGAGGGTGGCGTTCAACAACGCCGAAGAGCCTGTGACGGTCTTGTTGGCTCTGTCGGGCGGTCCGATCCAGGGCTGGCGGATCGACGATGTTGTCAATCAGGACGGCCTCCCTAGCTTGGCCGAAGCCTTAGCTGCCTCGAACGCCAGCCTCGAGGCGGGGAGCGATTTCCATCCCTAAGGTGAAATCGGACGGCGTCTCGCTCCGAAAGGACAACAGTCTGCGGAGTGATGACGCGCCCACGGAGATACGGTCGAGCGCGAGTGACGATGTCCAACACCGCACGCCTTTTGGCGGCATAATCAACGCGTCCGCTTTGGGTCGAGATCGGTCGGGACGTGGCATTCGGAAAGCGGACATTCGTTCTAATGCCCGGAAGCGGACAGTCGGGAGGTCGTCTTGGGGTGGTGAACGGGCGTACCCTTACGGCGACGGCTCATGCTACGGCGTTTTCGCCGACGGCATCTAACTGATCCAGCAGCGTGGCCGCTGCACCCTTGGTGGGTGCTGAATGGTGGTGCTTTCGCTTGCCGTAGTTGTGATCAATCACACGCGCCCACGTAGGAAAATGCGGGTCCGTCGTCACCACGACCGTGTGAGTCTGACGCGAGGGCGCTTGGGTCAGGCGACGGAATGCTTCGCCGATGCGGATCATGCCGTAAACATCGACATCGTCCATGGGACCCTGATCGTCGATGATCCAGTTCCAATCTGCGAGGGTTGGATTTCGGTTTACCTGGGCAAGAACGGTTTCTTCGAACGAAGACCAACGTGTCTCTGCAGGCACGACTGCCGTCGCCCTTCGGCACTTCTCATCCAGTTCGATCGTGACCGACATAGCAACCTCTGCGGTGATAGCGACAACGGTTGGATCAGGGTGGGCCGCTGAGACTATCGCGTAGCTAAAGGTCTGCAACGGGTAGAAAGGCTGTTTCGTTCAAACGCGGCGGGTGGACCTGCGACCGGCGTTCCGCAGCCCGCATGTTATCCCGCGATCGCCATGCCGACGAAGATCGAGGCGGGCAGACCCAGGATCAAAACTGCAGAAAACACGACGGCTTCAACATAGTCACGCGCGGTGAAGATCACGGGTTCATTTCTCTGGGTCATCACATTTTTCCTTTTTGGACCGCAAACCCTGCGGCTATGGAATTATGATATGTCGGGCTTCCGCGTGGGTGTGATCGAAAAGTCTTCTGAGGACCGCAGATCATGCGGCATCAGATGGCTATGACCGTACGTCCTTCACTTGACCGTATTGATCGCCGGATTCTGGCCCGCCTCCAGACCGATGGTCGGATGACAAATCAAGCCTTGGCCGAGAAGGTAGCCATGTCCCCCAGCGCATGCCTCTCTCGTGTGCGTCGATTGGAACAGTCCGGAGTGATCCAAGGCTATGGGGCGCGCCTTAACCCGTGGGCCCTCGAGACCAAGCTCATCCTGTTCGCGGAAGTCTGGATGACGGGACATCATCCTCTGGAGCTTGCCAGCTTCGAAGCCGCCGTCTCCCAAACACCCGAGATTGTGGAGGCTTCTCAGGTCAGCGGTGCCTTCGACTACCTCATCAAGGTGGTGGTCGCCGACATGCCCGCTTGGAATGATCTGGCCGAAGGTTTGATCGCTCGTGATCTTGGCATCGACAAGATAATCACCCATGTCCTCATGAAGAAGACGAAGCGGTTTTCGGGGTATCCCGTCGCGGTCGAATGACCGGCGTGGGGGCGGTCCAAGACATCCCGCCGGATAGCGGACGTTCCACAGCCGCGCCTGGAGCGGACAAAGTGTAGGTCGGTTGAGGGTCGATAGCGGCGATCAACGTCCCGCCGCACACCAAGCATTTAATGTTGGGTCACTGACGTATGTAGCTCTGCTGGCAAAGGGCATCGGGCCGACCGACCCCCTTGTATCAGGAAGACAGTCACTGATCTGGCCCTGTGATCGGCAGATCCAGCGTCTACACCTAGAAAAAATGGCCCGTCCCGCTTCGGTGGGGGGGCCATTTCCCGTTTTGGGACGTCTGAATGCAAGGCACGACCCTCGCGCCGCTGCGCGATGCTCCATAAGAGAAGCACCACCGTCAGACCGATCCAGTTCGGCTAGATCACTCGCACTGCCATTCATCGTTAGGCCCGATCGAAGCGAGGCACCGGCCATATGCCGCATCGTCGGACACGGCGAAGCCTAGCCTCACGACTCCCCCCATCGGATCAAGGCCCGCCAAATAGATCAGCACGCCCAGGATCATGCCGCGTCGTGTGTGCTGAGACTGGCGTAGTCCCCTAATCCCGAAAATGCTGAGCATGGTAGTGCCAACCCAATGGACGACCGTCGCCCCTGACGATTGCACAGGGCTGGACACCACTATCCCCCCGACTTAGGAAATCGACACGACCCTCAGCGACCGAGGCCAGGCGCGGCAAGATCGATTTAACGACGTCGTGAACCATCATCACAGTTTAATTTTTCCATTACTCTCCAGTCTGCTGGCGGTGTTTGGGTCATGGACTGCGCTTGATCTGTTTCGACGAGCGCGCCTGCATGACGGTACGGTTCAAACACGGTGGGTCGCTCTCTCGGCCGTAGCGATGGGCGTCAGCATCTGGTCGATGCATTTCGTCGCCATGCTTGGGTTCGACCCGGGCGCGCCAGTCTCCTACGACTTGAGCCTGACGTTGGGCTCGCTGGCCCTCGCCATGGCGGGCACGGCCTTGGCGTTCGTCATCTGCGCCCGCGTCGGCCCTCGGCCAACCGGTCTTTTGCTGGCCGGAACGCTCATGGGCCTGAGCATCGGGGGCATGCACTACCTCGGCATGGCTGCGCTGAGCTCTGCCGTGGTGCTCGGATACAGGACGCCATGGGTGGCGGCTTCGATCGTTGTCGCAGTCCTGGCCTCGACGACTGCGCTTGCAGCGGCGCACAAAGACTACCGGGCGACATGGCGCGCGGTCGCCGCTCTCGTGCTCGGGGCCGGAATTGTTGCCATGCATTACACGGCCATGGCGGCAGTCGTGCTTTTCCCGGGGGAAGGACGACAGGTTGGGATCGCGGTGCCGCCAATATGGCTGGCGTTTGGCGTCGCTGGCCTGACCCTCATGCTGCTGATGTTCGCTTTAGCGGCCAGTCTTATGGATCAACGCCAAGCGCTGCTTCTAGCGCTCCGCGCCGGTCGCTTGGGCTACTGGGAGATGGATGTCGTCAGGCGCCGGTTGACCCTCTCCGAAGAGGGGCGAGCATTTCTGGGCTTCAAGCCCGGCGAGGCGTTTGACCAATCGCTGGTGCCGAATCTGCTGACCCCTGCAAGCGCGGCGAACAGACTGACACGTCTTGAAGCGTCGATCGCCATGGGTACGGACTATGAGGCGGATTACGAGATGCTGGACGGGCGCTGGCTGGAAGTACGCGGCCAGATGATCCGAGATGGAGCCGGTCGCCCGCACCGGCTGGTTGGGACAATTCAGGATGTCACCAGCCACCGCGCGGCGTTTCACGCTCTCGCTCAGAGCGAGGCGCGGCAGCGCATCCTGATCAACGAGCTCAACCACCGCGTCAAGAACACCTTGGCCACGATCTTGTCGATCGCCTCCTTAACGGCGCGCAAGGCCGAGGATCCCAAGGCGTTCGCGGCGTCATTTCAAGCTCGTCTGCTGTCGCTGTCGGCGACCCACAACCTGTTGACCGCCGAGGGTTGGGAGCGAGCGGACGCGCGAAGCGTCTTCGATGCAGAGTTCGGTCACTACGACCCGGACCAGGTGTGTCTGACCGGGCCGTCGATCTGGCTTTCCTCGGAGGCCGTACTTTCGCTTGGTCTCATCGTCCACGAACTGGTGACCAACGCGGCAAAATACGGTGCGCTCAGCACTCATGAGGGACGGATCGACGTCGATTGGACTGAAGACAACGGGCTTCTGAGGGTCTGCTGGCGCGAGCAACAAGGTCCGCGGGTCTCGGCACCCGACCGGCGCGGATTCGGGTCTCGGCTCATACAGAGTACAGCTCATGAAGCGGACTTGCGCTATCTTGAGACAGGGTTCGAAGCAGATTTCTGTCTGCGGCTCCGTACGGTCAAGGACGGCCCGGAGCAAAAGGCTCTGTAGCGGTTCCTCCGCAAGCGTTCTGGTCGATCTTGCCGTAGCTGGTTATGCGGCGCTGTCAGCCCTCTGGCCCAAGGATTGATTTGTCCGGCTCAAGGCGGGTGCCGCGGGCATCATCTGCCGCCTCCATGAGACGGATCGCTGACAGGTCAGCTTCTTCGGCTGACATGTTCATCGCATCCCCAGGCGGATCCACGATCTCGACCTGTCCATCCTTGCCCGTTGGCTTCAGCGGACCGGGGAAAGCTTTCTCGGGGCAGCGCCACCCTACTTTACCTTGGCCTGAAGTTCGCGCTGTACATCCTCGGCCCTGTTACCGACTTTGGCCACGGCCTGGCGCAGGGCGGACTCGGTGACGCCGAACTTGCTGGACCAGTCTCGGACTTCATAGTCCTCAGTGAGGCTGATCAGTTTGCGGTCCTGGCCACCGGCCTTCGTTTTATCGTCTGACATGGTGTTGCTCCTTCCGATCTGGAATCGCGCAACT